>Ga0268246_10000714_pt1 | contig 13374 bp, 18 predicted proteins | sample AgamicOrSfe_FD_200242 | JGI IMG/M metagenome (GOLD analysis project Ga0268246, IMG submission 200242) | Agave microbial communities from Guanajuato, Mexico - Or.Sf.e (v2) (version 2) | ecosystem: Host-associated > Plants > Phyllosphere > Phylloplane/Leaf | place: Guanajuato, Mexico | collected...
CTCTTCTCCATTGCCCGCAATACCTCTTCGGCGCTCTCTTGCTGCATGTTCCCCTCATCCCTGAGCACGTCTACCAGTGCCTCACGAACTGCGATAGGCATTTTGCCAGAGGACCTGAATCATTCATAGTCAGATTGTGGTCCGGCAGCATGGTAAGCAGAACTTGAATTTGACATACCCGCAGATATAGACGTTTCCTTGCTGGAGTACGTCGAAGACGGAGCGTGCGTGTTTACGGATGAGAGTCTGGACGTAGACTTTTGTAGGCTGTCAGATATAGTATGTGGTTAGACAACGCGACATACTGGGGTTTGAGCAGAGTCTGAGAAGAGACATACCTGATCTCTGCTAAATGCCGTATAGACCTCGAGGTCGATCTGCTTGTGTAATTTTTGCCAGTCCTGCTCGAAGAAGTAGTCTGCACTTCGATTTCTGCCGCCGAAGAATAGGAGCTGTTTCTGCTTCTCCAAAGTTTCATGCTTCGCTTCAAGCTGCGCACGCTCGAACAACATCGACCGTAGCGGCGCCACTCCCGTACCAGGACCGATCAGAAGCCCCGGCCGGTCCATATCAATCCGCATTCCACCCTTGCATAGCAGGACATTCAATTTACTCCCCACTTCCAAGCTACTAAGATATCTCGAGCAAAGTCCTTCTCGTGTCTTCTTGATGATCGTTCTGTACTTCACCATGGCTATCAAGAGCTCTATCCTCCCACTTCCATCCGCGTTCCGCTTCAGCTCGCCACCACTTCCTATGCTGAACTGTCTGCCGCGGATGGCTGGAAGAATGTCTGCGATCCAGCGCCAGGGAAGCTTGACGGTGTCGAACTCATCGAGTACCTCGATAATACTGCGGCGAGGGCGAGTAGCATAATCGAAGAACTCGTCAATGTATTCAGGTTTGGCGAACTCAGACAAGCGCTCATGCTGAAACTCGTCGGTCGTGAAGTGTGCAAGTGAGGCGAAAAAGGAGCGGCGAGGAATAGCGTTGAGGTCAAGATGCTGGCTGATCAGCTTACGAAGGGTGAGCTCGCTGTGTCCTGTACTCTGCGGGACTATAGGCTCTGGAGACGCCGGCGTTCTGTTTGGTGACCCGGGTACAAAACGAACAGGCTTGTCTGCATGTTCTTCCCAGTGCATGAGTGTGATAAGCTTGTCAACAGCCGTAGTTGTATTGTGTGGAAAGATAGTCAGCACATCTCCAGGCTCGTATGCGATGGGCGGTGTAGTGAACTCGAAGAGGCGGACATCCTGCCAGTGATCGGCAGGTGTGACTCTTTGTATATTTGACAGCGTTGCCGTGAAGTGTCCAGATAAAGCTATGGATTCATTGGTCGAAGAATGCCTTGAACTACTATCCTTCGTCTCGGATGTAACAGTCTGACCATGATCTGCCAATGCCACAGCTGGCGTAGTATTATTATTACTCTGGCTGATATCGTGACTATATGTGGTCTCCGTTATAGTCTGCGTGCTTGAACCGTTCGTCGCATGGTGTGAAGATACGCCATCTATTGTAGCTCGCTCTGGAACGAAGTCTAATGTCCATTCGGGAGGAAGATACACGTCGTCCGGTATAGGCTCTTCACCTGCCGCCAACGGATACTGTTCATGCAAATTCCGATGAAGCGCAGTCATCCAGGGGACCCAGGTACCATCCATGCCATCAGGATGTTGCTCATCTGCCTCGCCACGGTCGAAGAACTCTTCGGCCCCGAGCTGCTTCAGCCGGTTGTAGAGTTTGCGATGAGCGTAGTTGAATCTGGAGGGTGTCAATCGATCTGTGAGGAAATGCAGCAACACCTCAGATTGCATAACATACTTGGGATACGAACTATCACCTAGCCCAAAAGACGTAAATCTCACACTCGCAAGACATCCAGGTTGCAATCTCACACTGCGAATCCGTTTCCAAAATGTCCGCGCATTACCTGGCAGCTCACCCTGCCCGGCCGTAGAAATTGAAAACAGGAAAATTTGATATTGCAGCAATTCCTCCTACTTACCCAGTCAATAACCATGCCGTGCTCTCTTATCGACAACGTTGCTCACTATTCGGATTGCATTGAGCTCTGTGACTCGAACAGCGAACCGCTGTCTACGCAGTAATTTGCCTAATTCTTCAGCTACATCCTGCGCATTGCCTGTTTCTGACCCGAAGAGCACAAGCGCTGTGCGACTCGACATCTTCACGATCAGAAGTGGTGGCAGAGTGACAAATGATGATGATACTGCTACGACAAGTCCCAGCCAATGTCACGAATGTATCAACGGCAAAATTATAAGAGTTTCACAACAGCTTCGATGTTGGCTCGAGGTTTCATCATCATCATTATTATCTTCATCGTCTACATACTGTTCCACATTATTTGCCACATTACTTGGTCGAGGTTTCCCCAGACTACACGTCCTCGTGTGATCCCTGAAACGGGTTTTGTACCACGTTTGGTAAGCGCCCCCTGGCTGGCTATTGTGTGCCTTTGTTGTATTTTGGCCTGCTTCTGTCTTCCTCCCTTCCTCGTCCATCATCAACTTCATCAGACCGACTTCACAAGCTTACAGCTTCCTCAAGTTCTACTCTCAAACTTCTTTCGGGCGCTCAGCTTCCCATCAACTCCCTCTTCTCCAAACGTTCTCCTCAGATCAAGACAGAAATCTACAACTTTGCGCATACACAAGCACCTAGCTTCATCAAGACATACAAAATCTACGACTCTTCATCTTTATGTTCGTCGAGCCTTTGCGCTACTTGCGCGTAATCGTTCCTCAGTCAGAGCTCATCGACTAACTCAAGATTCCTTAGACACTCATAATGTCTGAAGCTCAAATTGACAGTGCCACCACTCAAATGGCCAACACCTCCCTCAATGCGACCAACGGTACCTCCGACGTGCCCAACATTGGCACTGGAGGTGACAAGCCTATCAACGCGTCCACAAACGAAGCAGTTATCCAAAGTGCTGCAGAGGGTCGTAGATTGTACATTGGAAACCTCGCCTATGCGACCACAGAGGGGGAGTTGAAGGAGTTCTTCACAGACTACCTTGTGTAAGTCATTCCTAAAGGCCAGATCCGCTTTACTGCGTCCATCTGTCCACTCGAAGCAGTTGCGAAAGAATTGTGGTCCTTTGCATTTCAAGAACAGGCACGTGCTGCAATAACAAATGCTAATGTGCTTTGTAGTGAGAGCACCTCAATCCCCGTCAACCCTCGCACCACAAAGCCTGTTGGATACGCCTTCGTTGACGTGTCTACTCCCTCTGAGGCTCAGCGTGCGTTGACCGAGCTCAATGGCAAGACTATCCTGGACCGAAAAGTATCAATCCAGCTGGCTCGCAAGCCTGATGAGCCAGCATCCGCAGCGGCCATTGCCAACGGTACGGAGGGAGAGGGACAAGGGCGTAGACGCAGCACCGGACGTGGTCGTGGCCGCGGTCGTGGCCGTGGTGGTCGCGCCGGCCGCGGTGGACGTGCTGTAAGTGACTTCAGAAAGTGTCAAATGGTTACATGCTAATACATCAATAGAACGGTACCGAAGAAGCACCTGCCACTGATGCCGGAGCTGAACAGACCGGCAAGACTGATGTCCTTGGCCAGCCCCTTGCAGACACGACGAACAACGAGTCTGCTGCGGCACAGGCCAAGCAAACTGACGGCGCCAAACCAGCCCGCCAACCCCGTCAGCCCCGTGAGCCCCGTGAGCAACGTCAACGTGGTCCTCCCTCGGACGGCGTCCCTTCCAAGACTAAGGTCATGGTCGCCAACCTTCCCTACGACATTGACGAGGAGAAGCTTATGGAGATCTTCAAAGAGTATGCTCCTGTGTCTGCCAAGGTCGCTCTCCGCCCTATTCCCCGCTTCATGGTCCGCAAGCTCCAGGCACGCAACGAGCCCCGCAAGGGTCGTGGATTTGCTTTTGTCACACTCGCTACCGAGGAGCTTCAGCAGAAGGCTATCCAGGAGGTGACTGGTGTCAAGATTGCCGACCGCGACATTGTCGTCAAGGTTGCGATCGACTCGCCAGACAAGCAGGATGATGAGAACGCAGAGAAGGAGAACGGTACCCCAGCCACCACCAACGGAAGCGTTGACGCCGAGGTCACTGCTATTGCATCTTAGATGATATGGTATCGAAAGTGATATACTGGCTGACGTATGAGGTCAAATTTGCGGACGAATGAATGCATGAACACAATGGAGAGGTGATGACTTTCCCATTCTACTTCTTGTAGCTCTATAATAGCTATAAGCAATGTACTTTTAGATGATGTATAAAATAATTCAACATCAAACAAGCCGCGACAGCCACACCTCTGAGTTGCTCGCCTTCTCCGAAGGTCATGGTCATGTCATATCGTCCTTGATGTCCTTGACTTGTGCTGTCTGTAATCATGAAATGTTTCCCCAGATCCTCTCCAATGCGGAGGAATCAACAATGGCTATGTCATTTATTGATAAACAACATCACCAGTGAGGCACTAGCGATAAACCTTCCACCAACCCTGCCACTCTTTATCACACTTCTACGACATGGCGAACCAATGGTCTGTTGATCCAGACACGAAAGCCAAGCTCCTAGACATTCAGAAGCGGAATGGTAACAACACTTGCGTTGACTGCGGAGCGCCCAGCCCCCAATGGGTGAGACCTTTCTTCGCGCATACTTGCTAGGCTGACCAGTACTGATCCCACTATCCATAGGCGTCGCCAAAGCTTGGTATATTCATGTGTCTCAACTGCTCCGGCGTGCATCGTGGTCTCGGCGTACACATCTCCTTCATCCGCAGTGTCACCATGGATGGTTTCAAGGTCTCCGAGCTGGAGCGCATGAAGTACGGCGGCAACAAGCCATGGCAAGACTTCTTCGACAATTTCAAGGAAAACCTGACGGTTGGGCGGACGTTTGAGGAGTCAAGCATCAAGGAGAGATATGATAGTGAGGCTGGGGAGGAGTGGAAAGAGAGGTTGACTGCGAAGGTGGAGCAAAGAGAGTATGTCCCTGTGCCGCGAGTGGCGAGGGCAGCAGGTACAGGAGGTATGGGCGACAGTGGACGACAAACACCGGTGATGGGCGGCATCGGAGGAGGTTTGGGAGCACAAGAATCATCAAGATCAAGCACACCACTAGGCGGGATGCGGAAAACACAAAACGAGGCATACTTTGCAAAGATGGGCGAGGCGAATGCAACACGGCCGGAAGGCCTGGCGCCTAGTCAAGGTGGAAAGTTTAGTGGTTTTGGCAGCGAGCCAATGCCCATGAGAGCAGGGAATGGGACGCCAGACCTGTTGGGCGATTTACAGAAAGATCCAGTGGCTGCGCTGACGAAAGGCTTTGGCTGGTTGGGTAAAAGCGCGAAGACTGGCTTCGATGGTTGGGTTAAGCCCAATGTGCAGAAGGTAAGTCTGCGTGCAACAAGTCCATGGGTCTGCCATACTAACATCGTGTGTCCGTCCAGCTCGCAGAGACCGATCTAGCAGCACAAGCGCGACTTACAGCGGCATCACTGGGTCAAACGGTGGGGCAGACTGTCACAGCAGCCAGTACCACCGCATCACAGACATTCAGTCGATTCGTGGAAGGAGAGGATGGCGCGCATGGCGGACCACAGCCGGAAAAGAAGGACTTCTGGGAGTCTTTTGGCGAGCCACCAAAGGGGCCGAGTGCGGAGAAGAAGGACTTTTGGGATAACTTTTCAGATGCGGCAGAGACGAGGAGTAACGCAAATGGTAATGGCGGTGCAACAAGCATAGGGACGAGTGCCATGAAGTCGAAAGGCGGCGGAGGAGGAGGACCGGGGAAGAAAGACGAAGATTGGGGCGAGTGGTGAGTGTTAGCAGACAATTGCTGCAACCTTACACACCTATAATAGACATTTATCACAATTCTACAAAGAGACTGCGCATCATGAATTCATGCTTGAGAAAACATGTTCAGTGGCGAATATTGTATGAGGGATGTTCTAGACTCAGCACTAAACTAGCAGATGCGGAGAGGCAGCATCATCGTATGACAACAACATTGAGTTTACGACTTTGCGACTACACTCATTGACTCACCAATTCGCACCACCTACGACCTAGCACCTATCTCAGCTTCTCATTGCGCGCGAATCTCGGCCACGAGTGCTGCTCAAGTGACATACTCCGTCAGAACCCGCGACTATGCCAATGATACTAGACTCGCCTCCGCCTGAATCACAATCAGATCCTATAGAAGAACGCCGGCGTCTTCACCACGAAGGAGACATTTGCATCATCGGCGCAGGTGTCCTCGGTTGCGCCGCTGCCATCGCTTTCGCACGTCAAGGGCGCTCCGTCATACTCCTCGAGAAATCATTGAAAGAACCTGACCGGATTGTCGGCGAGCTACTACAACCAGGAGGTGTTTCCGCGCTTGAGAAACTAGGGATACGCGACTGCCTAGAAGACATTGATGCGATCAGGGTGCAGGGTTATCAGGTGATATACTACGGGCAACCTGTATCGATACCATATCCAGAAAATGCTGTGACGGACGAGACGACGAGGACGGGGAAGAGCACAAGACCGGAAGGGAGGAGCTTTCATCATGGCAGGTTCATACGGAGGTTGCGGGAAACGGCGATGAAAGAAAGGAATATCACAGTGGTTGAAACCGCGGCGACGGATCTGGTCAAGTGTGGATATACTGGACAGATACTGGGTGTGGAATGCCAAACGAATGGCAAGCCCGATTATGTTCGTGCACAGAAAGAATCCCTCACAATCTCGTGCTGACCAATGCCGCTGCAGTACTTTGCCCACCTGACCATCGTCGCCGACGGCTACGCCTCCAAATTCCGCAAAGAATACCACACCACCAAGCCCATCTCCGGCTCCAAATTCTACGGTCTTGAACTCCAAGACGCCGACCTGCCCGCCCCCTTACACGGGCACGTCCTCCTCGGCGCCGGCGCCCCAGTCCTCCTCTACCAAATCGGCACGCACGAAACCCGCGCCCTGATCGACGTCCCCGAAAACACACCCACGGCCTCCGTCGCCGCCGGCGGCGTAAAGTCCCATCTCCGCAACCACGTCCTCCCCACCCTACCAGCTAGAGTGCAGCCCTCCTTCGCCGCGGCACTCGACCAGGATCGCCTCCGCAGCATGCCGAATTCCTTCCTCCCTTCGACTACAAACACGCATTCCGGCCTCCTGATGCTCGGCGATGCGATGAACATGCGGCATCCCCTCACCGGCGGCGGCATGACCGTCGCCCTCAACGACGTCGTCCTCCTCTCGACCCTCCTATCACCCACCAACGTGCCCACATTCTCACACACCCCCAGCGTCCTCGCCGCCGCAAAGACGTTCCACTGGCGCCGAAAGAGCCTGACGTCCGTCATCAACATCCTCGCGCAGGCGCTATACGCACTGTTCGCGGCTCAGGATGCACAATTACGGGCGCTGCAGCGGGGGTGTTTTGCGTATTTCCAGCGCGGAGGAGACTGTGTGGATGGGCCGGTGGGACTGTTGGCGGGGATTATTAGACAGCCGCTGGTGTTGGTGTATCATTTTTTCTCGGTGGCGGTGCTGGCGATGTGGTTGTATGTGTTTGAGCCGGAGACGGTGGGGGCGGTAGTGGTGAATGAGGGTGAGGCTGGGAGCGGGAAGGTGAACAAAAGAGGGAAGAATAGAGATTGGGCTGGAGTGCCGATTAGGTTGGTCACGAGTTGGGGTGTGCTCTGGAAGGCGTGTGTGGTTATTGTGCCGTATATATGGAGTGAGCTGAAGGCGTGAGGGCAGATGTCAAGGCATGAGGTTCACTGTAATGTACGAATATGAGAGATGGTATGTATGTCGTAAATGGGCAACTTGAGACACTAAACGCATTACATTTTCCCAGGATGAGTCCTCCTTCACGCCGTACCAGACCCCTTCTCACTGACACCTTTCATCCCAATGGTGCCTCCGAACACTGCCTCGACATCATCGTCTTCGACGACCTCTCCCATGGTCACTGCAGGTCCAAACGTGCCAAAGTAGTCTATATCATCGACAGCACCTATTCCTTGAACTGGGGACACTTTGTTCAGAAGAATGTACGTCAACACCGAGATAGCCAACCCAAGTGGATACGAAATGTCGTAGAGATTGGACCATCCAGCTAATGTCTGCACTGTGCCATACTTGACAAAGGTCGCGAACCCAGGAAGCGTGATCCACACACCCATCACCCATGCAACGAAAGGTCTCCAATTGACACCGCCGTTATACCAGTAAACACTCTTCGGACTACTGTCGTAAAGATCGGTCAACTTGAGCTGGCGGCGCCGAAGGAGGAAGTAGTCGGCGAACATGATCCCGGTCATCGGCCCAAGGAAGACGCCGTAGCCGCCCAGCACAGTAAGGAACTTGCTTGCGCCATTAAGAAGCTGCCAGGGTTGAATGAGGAAAGAAAGGCAGGCCATGAGTAGCATGCCGCGGCGAATGGTGAAGAAGCGTGGCAGGAGGGCTGATAAGTCGATTCCGGCAGATACACCGTTATTGGCGACGACTTGGCCGAACTGCGCAACCATGAACGAGAGTATTCCAAAGGCGACCGCGGCTCGTGAGCGTGAAGAGTTGTCGTAGTGTTGCTGGAGAGCGCTGAAGAGGTCGTAAGGTGCCCAGAGCAAGGTACCTTGCTGTTCGGGAAAGAGCTGTGCCGCGCATGAAGTGCAGATGATGCCAATCAGGGCTACAACAATCGTTCCCAAAGGTACCATGACAAGCTGCGCGAGTATCTGGTCCTTGGGCTTGCGTGCATACCTGGTGTAATCCGACTGCACAAAGATGTGTACACTGATGGAGCTGATGTTGGTGCATATGCCTAATGTAAGCATCCACCCGAGATGACTGCCGCGTGCTTGTGTGATGCCAGCCAAGCTGCTGACGTCGTGAACTAGTGTGCCGGCGCCTTTGGCTGTTGCTGTGAACCAGACCAGAGACACGAAGATAGTCGGGATGACGAGGACACAAGAGATCATAAAGGGAACCTTATATCTCTCTGGCTTAATCCAGCACAACGGGAGATACAACAATGTGAAGATGAAGAACGATGCGAAATCGCCAGTGGTCATCGTGCCATTAGCCAAGGGCGTATTAATGTTGGCAAAGGATGGCCACAATGCAGTCAGGGACACACGTACGCACTGGCCGCCCCAGAAGACTTGTGTGGAGAACCAGATACACGCCAGGAAGAGCCTTTGTATGACGATAAAGATGTAGCCGCGTGTGCCCCGTGAACAACGTTGGATGATAGGGAAGCTGATGTGCCATTTGGCGCCGGGCGCACCGCTGTAGATGCAAAGAAGACCAACGATAAGGTTGCCGATGATGACCGTCAGCATTGCCTGCCACACGCTCAGACCAAGAGCGATGAGAGATGAGCCGGTCGTCCAGCCACCGATGTTGAACGAGCCGGTGATGACCCATAATCTGACGAACTGCCATGGTCCGAATGTTCACGATGAGGTTCAAGAGGTCTGGTGTCTAAGTTCAGACGTGTTGTGCGTGAGTGGTCCCCATCGTCTTTGACCTCAATCTTGGTGAGTAGTCGTTGAAGAGCTGTCATGATATTGTGGAAAGCAAGAACTCGGGTAATGGGCCAGACAAATCAGAGATGAAAGTGCCTCAGAGCATAGTCAAAGATATATGAATCCACGACGATGCTATAGCGCATGGCCTCGTGTCTATCTCCTCTTCGCCAGTGCTTGCAATCCATGCTGAGAGATAGCATGTTCCTCCAAAGTACGTAAGAAAGAATGGCATGCGGAAGCAGATCTCCAATTCATGCGCTTGTTATCGATAGATAGGAGTGGATAAGGCTGCTAAATAGCTGCAAATTAGATATCCCGGCTGCTAATTAGCTGTTGAATAGTCAAACCTGATACAGCTGTATCAGAGGCCAATCAGCGGAGAAGAATGCTGAGGTACAGTGCCTCATATCCCGCTAGATCAAAGATAGTATGTATGGGAGAGAAGCCGCCGATTTAGCAGCTTACATGGAGGATCTTCCATAAGACAAGAGCTCTCGATATCGGCGAAAGTACTTACAATCTTATTGTCTTGCTCAACCTCTCAAAGTGTGCATACACCATTTCTTTGATCATGTCTTCCACGAGCACAATACAGGACATTCCTCATAGGTTGACTCTTACTAATGGCAAGACCCTCACTTTCGACTCCAATGCCTCAAGTGCGGGCGAACAAATCCCCACGATTGATATATCTCGAATGCACAGCGACAAGCTCGCCGACCGCCAGGCACTAGCCGAGGAGATCCGTAGCGCAGCTCATGATGTGGGCTTCTTCTCAATTGTCAATCATGTAAGTCTTGTTGAACATACTGTGTAGTTTCGGTTTCCAACATATACACTTCTTGTATGGCGTCGACATGAAGCAGGCTGAGAACGTTATTTCTGCTGCGAAGTCTTTCTTCTCACAGTCTTCCGAGGACAAGATGAAGGTCTGCACAGACCTAATGCCGGAAGAGTATTGTGGATATCATCCCATGCAGCACTACAATCCGAATGGTTGGAAGAAAAGAGGTTAGAGGCTTGTCGACACTATCTCGTGGCGAAGCTGAAGCTGACTGTCGTAGATCTATATGAAGCGTACAATTGCAACTACAACGCTGCCAATGATCCAGAGTTTCCTGATGCTTCTATTCCAGAGATCAATATGTGGCCATCGGGTATGCCAGACTTCAAGGAAACTCTCTGTATCTATCAGTCCACGATGATCGGACTTGCTCGGAAGCTCACGCGTCTGGTTGCGTTGGCACTTCATATACCAGAGCACTCTTTTGACGACGCCATTCGAAGGCCTGAAGCGGGTGCAAGGATAGTGCACTACCCACAGCCAGAAGCGTCGAGGGACGAGCAGAACGGCATTGGAGCACATACTGACGTGGAGTATTTCACTATCATTACTGCGGATAGTGAAGGCCTGGAAATCCTGAGCAAGTCTGGTAGCTGGATCCAAGTCAACCCGATTCCTGGAGCGTTCATTGTCAATATCGCAGATTGCTTCATGAGGCAGACAAACGACTTCTTCGTTAGCACGGTGCATCGTGTGATCAATAAGAGTGGCCGTGAAAGGTACTCTGTTCCATTCTTTTGGGGGTTTGATAGGAAGAGTACGATTACTCCAGTGCCTACATGTGTTGGCGAAGGCAATTCTAGCAAATATCCGGTTACAACAGCGGGAGAGTACTATCTGTGGAGGACAACCAAGCAAAAGTCGGCATGGAAGGTTGGAGAAGTCCAGGCTGAAGCATAGTGAAACGACCGAGAATGTAATATTAGGTCAGTTCGGGAATGTCCCATTCCATCGAGTCCCACGGAAGATTCTGAAGCAAGTCCCACGGGATTGTCTGCTCGGTGTCGATAGCCCAAAGCTCAGCAATACCATCAGTGGCATTGATCTTGTTTGGTGACTCGAGGTTGTGCTGCATGCACAAAAACTTGTCGATGTCTCCTATATAGGTTCGCAAACGTCTACTGGCTTCTGCGGCAGCAGGAAAACCTGAGGCTAGATTGCTCAGTAGCTCGGACATGCCAAGCCTAAAGAACGTGAGCATTGTGTCGCGATGAAGTAGAAGCTCATCTGAGACATACATGACCATGCGAAGTTCTTGGTAGTCTGATACAGAGAGCTTGTCTGTGATGAAGCTGCTGAGCATATGTCCGAGTCCTGAGAGTTCTTGCAGCTATAGGTATGCATTAGCGTCTGATCATGGGATCTTGCTAGACTTCTACCATTGGCGAGCCCATAGACCTCATATAATCAGCCGGAATCGCGTTGATCTCGCTAATAAGCTTCATCGCTGTTTGACAGGCGTCATGGACTGTCTTCCCATCGGCAGTGTAGGATAGCATCCGTAAGAGCTTGCTGAATTAGCATGAGACTTGAATTATTAGCCTACTAAGTACCTGATATGTAGCTACAATGCTTGAAGTTTGAAAGCCACAACGATTTTGTTGAGTATTTTGTGACATCGGAAGAGCATGCTTGAACCGTTCTGGTAGATCCTGGAAGGCACGCTCCAGTGGCATTAAAATCTTTTGTCGAGGGTCATAGTCCACGAGAAATGCTGTGGAGTGGCTACGAGCTTTCGGGTTGAGCCCTGCTCGGCGAGCTTTGTAGTACGATATAAGATGTTCTATTCCCCTGTAGATGTCAGTGACAAAGTTCCAGCCACTAAGCCACTCCAACTTTTGAGATGAATCAGTAGAGTCCTCGTCCGGAGGATCAGCGTACGCGACTGCAGACTGCAGCTCCGGGCAGCGAACAGGATGCCCAAAGACCAAGGACGTATGGACCTCAAGACGATACATATGCCAGTACAGTCTTCTCCGTCCCTCGATTTCTATGGCGGAGATGCTGTCCGGCCATCGTTTTTCATCATGGAATCCTTGTTGTGCAAGAGCCCCATGATAGAGGCCAAGGAATCGCTGGAGCAGAACTATATCGCTGGTCTCCATAGCGGCAACGCATACGATGCTAATAGCCTGAAGCATCTCGAAATCAAGGGGCTCGTTAGACTGGCTTGGAATCGACGTGATTGCCTCTTCAAGGTAATGTCCTGGTTCTAGGTTTTCAGTCATGATTCGTGTAGACACAGTGGCGCCATTTCTTCATGCGATTAGCGCTTAGCGCACATAATGCCATCAACCGAGCACAAGAGCTCGTCTGTCGAATAATTTGACCTTGTCGCCACTGCTCTCTGAAAATCTGCTCTTGAACTGTATTCATCCTGTTGATAGTTAGTATGACCGTGCATGGCTGCTGAACAGTGACTCACACGGGGTAGATAGACTCGAAGAAGTTGTCAAGCAAAACCTCAACAGAATGAAAGAGTTCATGGCTAGAGTCATTGATTGGTAGTTCTTTGCCTACTCTAGGCTTGACACCGCGCTTGATAGATACACGATTCCACGTGCAATTCACGCCATGTTTGATGCATGTCGAGCATCCTTCCTGATTCGTGACTATTCCGCATTTGCGTCCCCCGCGGTGGCAAGAGTCACAGGCTTTTAGAGCACGCTTTCTCTTACTTGAGGTGCGTTCTACTTGAGACATGTCAGACAAACCTTAGAGTAGCCATAGGGACAACGCATCTGGCGAATCGCAGCGCCTTCGACTGTGGGTTCAAGAAGAACTCGGAAGGAGGATAAGAACCGAAGGAGGAGGAAGGAGTACTAGTAGTAAGTGCTTAGAAGGGTAGTGCTGCGAGGAGATGGTTGAATGAACTCAGAATCATCACAGTCCGCACTCCTTTTTGTTCACCCTTTATTTCTGGCATATATATACTCTTCACAGAAGTCAAGGTGTTTAAAAAGCTTCCAGATATTTAAATTGTTATACA
>Ga0268246_10000715_pt1 | contig 13357 bp, 15 predicted proteins | sample AgamicOrSfe_FD_200242 | JGI IMG/M metagenome (GOLD analysis project Ga0268246, IMG submission 200242) | Agave microbial communities from Guanajuato, Mexico - Or.Sf.e (v2) (version 2) | ecosystem: Host-associated > Plants > Phyllosphere > Phylloplane/Leaf | place: Guanajuato, Mexico | collected...
CCAGAAACTCAGCAAGGAGCCATGGACTCATGTTGAAGTATGCATCGTCTTCCCACTTTCGTACCCAAAACTACCACTAAAACCTCAGTAGCTGGTCAACGAGAACATCCAGGAGTGGATCTGCGCTTTGATCGTGCTCAACCCGGACTCGAAGTACTACGGCGGATACTTCAAAGCGAAGATGACCTTTCCAAACGACTACCCATACTCTCCTCCAGGTCAGAAGATTGTGAAAGCGATTTGAGATGTCACTGGCTGACGTTGAAAACAGACTTCAAATTCCTCAGACCACTATATCACCCCAACGTTTACCCCGATGGCCGTCTTTGCATCTCTATCCTACATCCACCAAGTTCAGACGAACGAGCTCTCGAAATGGCTGGCGAGACTGCTGCAGAACGTTGGACTCCAGTTCAGACAGTCGAGTCAGTTCTCCTATCGGTACTCTCTCTGCTCGACGATGCAGAAGTGTCATCTCCAGCCAACGTGGATGCCGGCATCATGCTACGCAATGACCCCAAGCAGTATGCGATCATGGTACAGAAAGATCTCGAGGCCAGCAAGAAGGAGATCCCGGAAGGTTTTACAATGCCGACCCACGAGGATGCATTCGGCACCAAGAAGATCTCAGACGACTACCTAATGTCCTGGAGTGACTCAGACGCCGAAGATGACTTTGGTGGCAGCGACTCGGAAATGGGCGAGGATGTCTACGATGAGGCCGACGATCCTAGCGACGACCAGGACGAGGATGACGCCGAGTAATGGGTGGTCGGAGATGCATTGTGTCAGGCGTAAACGGGGCATCGGGACGGTATGGACGGATCATGGGCTTAATGGGAGGCTCATAGACTGCAGCATTTCTGCGAAGCGACTTTACGATTATGATTTCCGGAGAAGGCAGGAACAGGCCTGCAGCGTCTAAGGCCGCAGAAGATGACGGCTCAATATATATGTAGTTAGCATTTACATCACGTAGAGTTATCCTACAGGGACATAGAGATCTGAAGTTGCGAACTCTCCAATTCCAGAATCTTGCTTGTCGTGCCAAAAAGGGACTCCATCGCCTCGTGAGATCTCGCGATCCTCGTTACAAGACGCCACACCGCATACAAACATACAAACAAACAACTCCTCTTGGTCGTTCAAGGAGTCAACTTGACTTGTATAACACGTGGTCACAATAGCATGCAATGTCCTGTAGGGCCTATTCTGCAGAATCCATGATACTGGCCGAGTGATACATCGTCTACAATGTCCGAAGAGGACATCGAGACGTTCTTAGCGTTTTCCGGCGCGTTTGACCGCTCGACTGCGTCAATTTTTCTGAAGGTGTGCCGCAACGTTTGGCATGTTGACAAGCCGGGACCGTGAGATGCTGACAGTTGAATGACAGAATAATGGTAACAGCATCGAGAGAGCAGTGAACGAGTATCTGGAGAATAGCAATCCAGATCGGTACAAGACCGCAGTGGTAAGAATCTCTGCCTTGTGCGCCTCTGGGTACAGGATTAACCTTAACACTAGGTGAGATGGGACGATAGCCAATTCAGTGGTGATCGCCATGGTGCACAGTCACAGATTGAAGAGGTTCCGCGTCAGTGCATCAGTCTGCTATCGGTGTTCTGGTGACAGCAATATGCTTACACAAGCACAGCTTTCCAGATGGATGTTCAAAACGAAGATGACCGAGGACGCCACTTGCAATCTCTGGCAGCACCATCACGTCCGCCGACTCCGTCGCGTAACGCGTCCCGCGCAAGCCAAAGGACGCTCAGAGGCTCGGATGTGGAGATGGTTGAGTCAGCACAAGGTATAAAACTTCGACACTCTCTCTAGGAAGTGCTTGACAAAGGACTGATACAATCTCTAGTCAATGGGCAGGGTGTCGATAACGAGGACGATATGCAGAAAGGTAATGACTACTTCTCAAGTGCAAACATTCATTCGAGTGTTCTATGCTACTTGACATTCCACCAGAGTAGAGCTTGACTAACACAATATCCAGCCATCAGGATGTCACTTCAGGATGCGCAGGAGAGCGGTATCGTTGGTAAGGACCCCAAAGTCTTGGCCGTTCCAGATGTATGCTAACATTACATCGACTAGATTCTGCCGGCCACGAGATCGTACCAGATGTGGAAGGGATCGAACGTCAACGGAAGCCGGGAGAGCCGGCATTCCTGAAACCATTACCTTTCAAAGACTTCCTTCCAAGCCTGATCACGATCTTACACAGTATCCCAGGTTGCAGAAGTGCCATGCTCGCCAATCAGGATCTCCTACTCCACTACGGACACCCGGGGCAGTGGTGGTCAGGAGAGTCTGTTGAGGTTCCTCGCACGATTGGTCCCGACTATGACGCCAATCGTGAGGGCATGTTCGATATGGTGAACGAAGTGCAACGCCTGATGGCATTTCTCGACAAGACAAATCGATCTTATGGCAGTGCTGCAGCATTGGCACGTCTGCCAGCGTTGAATGAGTCACACGCAATGGAGGACCATAGTGTCAGGTTCTTGAAGGCATGGAGGAAAGCCTCGGCGGTTCTGCAGAGCGACTCAAGTCAGCAGCCTCTCTTCGTATCTACGACAGCACCAGAAGGTCAGCGAGAGCCCGATGTCGTGCATATGGTGAATATTGCTGCCTCGGATTTACCTAATGAACCAGGCGAAACATTATACGATGTACTTGACAAGTCACTATGGCAAGGTAGTGCCACAGGTTCACGACCTGGTGCTTGGCTAGAGAATGTAGCACCTGTATTAGCACTGCGACTTCCCACTAAAATGCTACCTGCACAACGACACGGCACGGACCTATCGGTGGACATTCCAGGTATTCTATTTGCTGACCGGTATCATGTCTCGAACAAGGAGATCATGCTTGATATGCACAAGGAGCTGGAATCCGCAAGAGCCGGCATCAAAAGCATTGACGAAGCATTGGCGAAGATTGAAACTTTCAGCTCATCAGCTTTGAGCAAACCAGGCAGTGCAGGGGACCTTCTAAGTGTAGCCTCGAAGCACATACAGACTCAACTCGAGAGTGAGGAGAGCGGGACGTCCTCCACCGACGAGACGATGAGTACCGCCGAGTTACTTGCTAGATTGCAGGCCATAAGCACGCAACTGGGTTCACGCATCACTGGTGAGTCGAGCAAGTCCGAAAGAACTTCTGCGAGGCGTTCCACGATTGATCATCAGGCTGACTTGCATAGCACTCAACGAACAACGAGCAGATGCGCAGCAAGCCATGCGCAAGCTGGGGAAGTTACTGACAAGTCAAGAGCTGGAAGCAGGGCCTCAGCCAACCATGCGGTACCATTTGTACGGGGTTGCGACTGTAGCAGAGAATTATGCGGAGACTTTCCTACGGTCCTCACCGCCAGCAATTGTTCCTTCGTTGGCGGACGCAACAGAACAGGACTGGTGGCATGTGACCTATAACACAGGTGGTCGTGGCACGTCTGCCCTGATGCTGAAACAGGTACGAATAGAGAGGGCAAACATAACGAGATACGGTGGAGCTAATACATAGCCGTGCAGCAAGAGACTATGCGAGAAGTCCTTGCAACAGCAGGCAAGCTCGAGGACACAACCTTGTTGATTTATGCAAACGAGGCCGTGCTAGACACTACCGGTCTGAACACAGATCTTCCAGATGCGCTCAAGGTATGCCTGCAGAACTTCTGTAAAACTAGAAAGTTTGACTGCTGATCACATCGTAGGACTTTATCAATACTGACAATGCTGCCTTTCAGTCTGAGCTTGCAGATTTGGAAAGTTCCGTGCCAAGAGTTATCCCAGCAGTGCCCGTTGACATGCTGACGCCTCCTGCCTATGAGCCACCCCCATATGACTATCGGGTCATGAATTATGATGGGCATGTAGACGAGAAGACAATTGATCTGGCTGATATGTTGAGGTCTGGCGTAGCCGATCCTGATGTAAATTCGACACCTGTGCCGAGCGCTGCGGAAGTGGAGGAAGGCGACACAGTCATGACAGACGTCGATAGCTGATCACGGAATAGACTTATATACAGTATAACTTATCGACTTCGACTAATGCGTAGGAGGTCGTTTATTTCATTCGAGTCTGAAACACCTGGTCTGTGCTTATGTATCACGTGCTACGCGTTTCGTGAAACCTTTCTACGGCGTAACGAATTCCTGAAGCTCTTACTACGTACTTTGCCCACCACAACTTCAATCACTTGGAGCCTGCATCTGTGGTAATCATCGCATGTCGGCAACAGCAAGACTGTGCAGCACCAAAGAATGACAGACGACTAGGTCGCGACAACCTCTGGCAATGCAGCCTCGAGGTGGTGTAGTAAGAGGTCGGGCTAAGACGAGGCAAGCTCATGGCAGCGCAACAGGAACGTCAAGTACTCGAAACGGCAAACCTGTCAAAGGAGGTAGCGCACCGTCAACCACAAGAGAAGGAGGTCCACCAGCACAGCGAGGTCGCGGTACAATATCACCTAGAGGATCGCTGCAACCTTTGGCGCGCGGAGGCAAGATTCAATCACCTGCTCCCTCAAGGCCGAGTACTGCGCAAGGCCAAGTAGGCTCATTTCAGCAACGTTACGATGTGGTAAGTACTTTATCCGTGTCCTACTGATGCGCAAGAGCTTTATAGTGACTTCTGCGTCGCCGCGCCATAGCTCAAGAAACGTCGCGAAACTGAACGCGCGAATGCGATCAGGGATGGCTTCCTGGCTGACCCCGACCGCCCGCGAACACTGGCTGAAGCAATTACGCCAGTTGGAACCTGTTCCGATATGTGTCCGGAGTTTGAGAGGGTGGAAAGAGTTGTACAGAACGATGTCATGGGTCCAGAAATAGTAGGAACACTTGGAATAGCCATCACGAGGACAGTCGTATTGAAAGATGTATAGGATCCCGCAACAGCAGATACGCAAGGAACTTCGAAACGACTCCCTGACGAAGCACGCATGGTTAAGAAGTTCAGAAGAGCAGCAGCAGGCCTGGACGAACAACTACCCTCGGATCTTCGACCTCCGCACGTCTTGAAAGTACGTCCAGTCCCGGAAAGCCTGGCAGATTGAAGCCAGTCTGACACAACATAGAAAACACTGGATTACCTCTTCAATGACCTTCTGCAACAAGCTTCTTCACTTTCGCAAGTCCATCACTTTATCTGGGATAGGACTAGAGCCGTCCGCAATGATTTTTCGATTCAGCAGGTTAGCAAGGTTGCTGATCTTCAGATCACGATTGAGTGTTATGAAAGAATTGCGCGCTTTCACATCTTGTCTCTACATCAGCTAGCATTGGCAGAGAAGCCATACGACAATTACGTTGCGCAGCAAGAAAGAGAACAGCTGGACAAGACCCTGCTCTCTCTGATGCAGCTGTATGAAGACAGTCGAGCACGACTGACTTCTCCCAATGAGCCAGAGTTTCGCGCGTACTGTATCATCTTCCAGATACAAAATCCGATCCCCGATCTCGAAGATCGAGTACAGACCTGGCCGAAGAGCATCGCGACACATCCGCGAGTCCAGCGTGCACTACTGCTCTATGCAGCGGCCACTAACACAGCAGATATGCAAGGACCGCTGAAGCCAAGGATATCTCATCCTATTGCGCAAGCAAACTGGCGCGAGTTTTGGGCTCTTATTCAATCGAAGGAAATCTCTTATCTTATGGCTTGCGTGGGCGAGATTTACTTTGTTCTAGTGAGGAGAACTGCCTTGAACGCAGTCTGGCGCAGCTACCGCACCTCAGGTATGCGGAAAGTCGAGGATTGGACACTGGCAGAGCTCGTCGAAGTATTCGGCTTCGAGACCCAGGAACAGGTACAGACGTTTTGCGAGGATCATGGTTTCACCATTGCAGTACGAGAAGATGGAGCAGCATACCTCGATCTGAACTCGGTTACTGGGAGGACCCTACCTGATGCGCCGGTAGGTAAACAAGGTCAACAAAAGTCCGACGTCGTGGAAAGGAAGAGATACGGCAGAGCTCTCTCTGCCGTCATCAATGGCTTGTCTGTGCGTGAGGCGAAGGCAGCTGGACTTGTAGAGCAAACCTCGCAGGCAGATACAAGTATGGCTGATCATGCAGCGGAAGAGTCTTTGTTCATCACGGATCACTCAGACGATGAAATGTTTCCCAGAAAAAAGTCCAACCAAGACATGGGTCGGAAAGCAACTGCTGAGATGAAAGCGCAGCCCCTCAACCCATTCGCCTCAAGTTTTAACCCTGCTCAATCGACGCCTGCAACGCAGCCTTCGAAGGCACCACAGTCAAGCTTTGGCTTTGGAAACCAGATTGCCCAGCCCTTTGGTGCACCAGCTCCTCCGAATGCTTTTACAAATGGCTTCGGCTCGCCAGCGCCTACGAACAATAATGCCACGCGAGCAGCAGGCACGCAGGAAGTGAAGGAAGTGAAGCAAGCTGCTTCCAACGGAGTGCAATCAAATAGCGCCTCCGCTTCGCCACGATCTTCTCCAGCTGCTCCAAATGTGTTGGCGACTGACACGAAGCCCGAGGCTGCAATTGCTCCGCCCACAAATCAGAACTTGCAAGGAGGTCCCAAACCCCCCTTCTCGTTCGGCAGTAACCCCTCAATGTTGGCATCGCAGAGCTCACCCTTCCAGTCCGCACAGCCTCAACAACCATCACCCTTTAGTATACAAACCTCAGAACAACCAAACCGTCAATCGCAACAACAATCACCCGCCTTCTCCTCGTCGCATTCCACACCATTCTCGTCCTTCGCTAACGGCCTACATGCATCTCGAGGAGAGCAGGACAAGGGAACATCAGCCGCTTTGTTTCCATCGCCAACAGCACCAACAGGAACCTCTACCACTCCTGCACCATCTATAACAGCTGTTCCTGCAAGCTCAAACCCCGCCTCGCAGCTGTCAGCCCTCGCACAACCACCTCTACCCACGTTCAACTTTGGTGGCCCAGCGACAACATGGGCAGCAAACACAACACCACAGTCGTCTCTTGTACCCCACGGCATGCCACCACAACCAGTCCCAAATCTCGGAGCACGAAGTTCAGTCAACCAAGCTCTCGCACAGCCAATCGCGCCACCAACGCCGAAAACGATGGGACCTTCATCAGAAGAGCTTCGTCGCCAAGCTCAAGCGAGAGAAGCTGTTACTGCTCGCAAGTCGGCTTTATTAGATCAGATTGCAGGTGCACTTCTTAACGAAAAGCATGGTCTCCTCGAACAGTTTCTCGAGTTTGCTGCAACTCCAATGATAGCGCAAGCGCGTCAGCAGGTTCTCCAGGAAAGAGCAAATCAACAAGCAGGTGGGTGCAGAGGGGCGTGTCTGTATTCGACACGTATGCTAATCCTTTGCAGATGATTTCCGCGTTACTGTACTATCACAACGATATGCTAGGTGGTGGCGCCAATTGACTATCAATCATAAGCTCGCACGACAAGGTCGAGATCGTAGACGTCGCTTGGCTCGTGATGTGGAAGCGCGAAGTCAACGCTCGAGAGAGTCCAGTATTGCTTCGCAGGTGGACGCTTTCCGAGAAAGCTTCAGGAGTAGTCGCTCGTCATTAGCATCGTCAACATTGACGAACGACCCTTCACAGCAAATGTTCGACGACAACGAGCAGGAAGAAATTATATCTGTCCAAGTGGCCAAACCGCAGACTATTCCTCGAGCAAATACATTCTCTACGTCTATACCAAATCAGGCAAATGTCATGGACGGACTTGCGAAAATCACACCGTTTTCTCCATCGCAGGCAAGAACATCGCGTCGTACGCGGGATTCTGTAGGACCGTCTGGACTCAGTATGACCTCGCCTTCGGTGACGACGACATCTCGGCATGACACTACCAGGTCAACGTATTTCAAGCTCAAGGCGTTGGGCTTAGATCCGAACAGCGCAACACTACATGCCTCGAACAACTCTATACTCGCAGCCACTACTAACGACAGGAAAAGACCACGCACTGACAGCTTCGGGACATCCACCATTTCTGGGAAAAGATTAACAACAGCTTCGGCCAGTCCTTTAGCCAGGTCCACCTATCTTCAAGATGAAGCAGCCGCGCCACCGAACCTGGCATCAGGAGCCATGCAGCAACCAGTCAATACAGATGATGACGACGAGCTACTTGTCGCTGCACGGCAAGTAAGACAAGCCATGACGGAAAGTATCTCGCTTTTTCAGGAGGAGATCGCGAAGGATGAACTGCATCAATCTCAGAGGAGCAGAGCAGAGCCCTTGACTCGACTTAGCAAAAGTCTTGGCACCCAAGACTTGCGCGCAACAATTGCGTCCTTGACTTCTTTCGCTCCAGTTCCGAGTACGGAGAGGACAAGCAAGTTTGTCGAGTTGCCTCCCAGATGTCGAAATCGTGTTTCGAAGTTTCTCCCAAGAGAGCGACACAGCGATGTACAAGCGCATCGGCGTAGGACGATTGGCACGAGATCAAGAGGGAGCACGCCAAATCCGCTCCGGGAAGCTGCTCTCGAGGCTGCAGTTGCAGAGGAAAGTTTTATAAATGGAGGGAGGGTTGCGAGAGATGAGCCTGTCCTCCTCGACGATGACGACGACGACGTGCAGGATTCGGGCAAAAATGCAATGTCACCATCAGTTGAGCAATCCTGCACGAGGCAGCCCATGGCTATTGATCCCCAGCTTACCCAATTCGGAACCTTCATCAACGGAAGCTCTACCGCGAACAACAATCATGGAGCTTCGCCGCACGCATCGCCTCAAGTACTTGATCTTGACGACAGCTATTCTGTGCATGCAGAGAAGACTCATTCTCCTGCCCAGCCTGCCACTATACCAGCGTCAGAAGCTGTTTTCGGCCGACAGTATGCTCCTGAAGTTGCGTCTTTCGCCAAGCTGAATAACGATATTGTACTGCCAGACGTGGCAACACACGCACAAACATCGCCAGCTATTGTCTCCTTTGTACAACCATCTCAACCGCACGAAGTTGCCGTTAAGCCAACCAGCACGCAGCCTCAGCTTCTCCCACAAGCTCCACCACAAAAGGCAGTGATAGTCGATCCGCGGAAGAGACTAACCCCTCCCGCATCATCTCATCCACCCGCAGAACCATTGCCACCAAAAGCAGCGACCCAGGATCCGCGCAAGAGACCATCTCCTCCATTACCAGCTCAGACTCTGCGGCAAGCATCACCGCCTAAACCCGCTCCACGCGACCCGCGTCAAAGACCTCAAGCATCAGTACCACCTCAGGCAGCACCGCAAACAGCACAAAAGGCACCAACGCGCGATCCGCGTCAGAGACCGAGCCAACCAGTACAGTCTCCGAAACTGAAGATGCAGCCGAAACAACCGCCCCGGCGCCAAGTGAGCGCGCCGCATGTGAATCCATTCGCTTTGCTTGAAGGCATGGGAGATGACGACGATGATGACGACAACGAGGATGAGGATGGTGAAGACGACGAAGACGACGTCGTAGAGGAGGACGTGGCTATGGAGCAGGAGACGCCAAAGAACATTATACATGACAACACTTTCGTCGCGGCGAATGCCATGCAACAATTCCAGGCCGGCAAGGATGATACAGCAAATCACTACATGGATCCCTCTCAGCTCGACGGCGGTATGTGGGATGATCAAACCATCGCGAAGGACGAGGCCGGATATTCGAAGTACTTCAGCGAGAGCGAGGACGACGGCGACGGCGACGGCTACGATCACGACGACGCGGGCATGGGACCAGGCGGTGAAGTCGCGTTTGACGATGACGACGAGGGCGAAGAGGACCTGGACGAAGATGAGGACGAGGAAGAGGAATTCGACGAGGACGATGAGGACGATGAGGGAAGCATGGAAGAGGAAGATGATGAAGAGCCACAAGACCGTGATAGGGCGGCGGCGTGGGGCGCTGCTAATGGAGGGAAGAGCGGGGCTAGTGTCGAGGATGCTATTGAGTTGTGATGCCTCGGTGCTCGAATGTGGTGATCACCATGGGAGGCTTGCTACGACGTGGAGGACGAAGATGGCTTGCTTGTGATGCTGTAGTGTAAGAAGCATACGTGTGGCGCAAGCAGGGCAGAATTATGGCTCGACAGATAGAGATCTCAAATTGAAGAGACAAGCAAGTGAGCCAGGCATTGGTCTCCAGCCATCTTTGATGTCCTCGGCGTATTGTCGCTGCGTCCTCACCTGATTGTCGTGACTTCCTCATCTGGCTGGCTGTCTTGTCTTCCATTCGAGATCCACCTTTCACAACACTTGTTCACCGCTTCCTCCTTGCTGCTTGCTGCTCGCTGCTCGCTCTCCCCTACAGACGAGACTCAGACCTACAGTGCTTCAAGAACATACCTCTGAGCAGAATCACCACGGCACTCCCCCGCGCATATTGCCACACTTTTTGCCCTGTGATTGACTGTATACTGCAAATCTGTCTTAGTCGAGAACCACGAATCGCTAGCGAGTGGGGTGTCTGTCGTCGTGGACCTCGGAAGGACGACAGTCTTCTCCTTGGCTTGGCCACTACATCTGCCACCTCCTCCTCTTCTATGCTGTCTCGGCGTGTCGTCCTTATTCTAGTCTTGTCCTTGCGCATTCGCATCCTGTTGTTTTGTGACTCAGAGGGGAGATTAGTACATCACCGAATATACGTTGCTTTGAAGCCGCGGTTTCACACTCAATGCCAGTAGAGGGGCGAGATATTCTTCTCATATGACTACACATAAACTCATGTCACGTGGAGTGGAGTATTTTATCCTCGTCGCGACGAGGTCTATCCAACCCAGTCATTCCGACAATCCCGCTTCTTGCGTTCAAGCGCATACCCCAACCGTCCCCCTTCGTTTCCACATCACCCCTCTCACAACTCACTAGCCGCCCTCCTCCGACTCCCACTACTATCCCTCCTCTGCACCCCCGCGCCCGCACCCCACAGCCCTCCTCTCGCCACGCCACCAAACGGCGTCGTCACCGCCTCCGATGCCAACGGACTTAGCAAATCCACCTCATCCCCATCCTCCTCCTCATCCTCAATTCCCTCCGGAAACGCCGAGCTTATCATCACCGGGCTGTTAGTGACTCCATCCTGCACCGCAGCACTCGATCTTCTTCGATCCGTCCAAAGCCCCTGACTCGGCGCCGCGGCTGCAGCAAGACTTTGCTCGATGGACAGGGCGCGGTCGCGTTGTGCGGTCGAGGTCGCCCGTTGTCGGCGCATGCTGCCTAGCGCTGCGTTGCGGGAGTGTGGGCGTTCGCTGTTGAGGTCGGGGGAGTTGGCAACGCTGGAGAAGCTGGATGTTTGTAGTGCAGCAAGGCTAGCGCGGCGATTGCCTTCGGGTAGCCCGGCCATGAGGTGCGGAGAGGAGCGGAGGGCGTCGAGGGAGATGCGGAGGTGGTCGACGGAGCCGGTGACTTTGAGCTCGTAGTCGTCGAAGACGGTTTCGGAGGGGTCGGTGCGGCGGGAGGTTGAGGTTGAGGTCGAGGTGGAGGCGGTGGGGGAAAAAGCGTCTTTGTGGGTGACGAGGGTCAGAGAGGCGGTTTGGAAGTCGACGAGGACGGGTTGGTTGGTGATGGCGTGCATGAGGGCGTTGCAGCCGGCGCTGTGGGTCATGATTACGAGGACGATGTCGGTGTCGTCGTCTTCGGGTTCCTCGTGTGCGGTGTCTGGATGTGTGCTTACGGCAGTGCCGTGCTCGGTGTACCAGTTAATCATGCCAACGAATCCTGCTCTGAATCTCCTGTGTAAAGCACCCCACGTTTCACCAAACTCTCCACCATCGCCCCATTCTTGTGGTGGAAGCATACTATTCCAGTTCGCGTCGATATTTACACAAGCGTCCCTAGCATGGGCCACAAAGCCTTGAGGTATTGTTTCGGAGTTACTTAGAGCATAATTTGGTGTTGGTGGTTCGTAAAACTTTGTGGAGGCTCGCGGACGCAATGCAGGCCTTGTTGGTGTTGATCTTGTTGAGCCTTGCGGAGACAACGTCGAGTTGCCGTAATCCGGAAGGGTCCACGAAAGACTAGCCATACGAAGCGGTGATGGCTTCGGAGGGCTGTGGCTTTCACTCGAGGTTGGCGTGATACTCCCATGATCTTGTTGTGGGGTTGTGGTCCCTACTAGGGGTGCCGATGTTGTCCCAAGCTTCTCCATTGCAACATTGATCATCTCAGTTGACCCAGGTGGTGCTTGTATATCTTTGTAGTAGTCTGGATGGTTCCATTCTCCGAGGAAAGCATCAACACGCAGAGTTGGTTTTGACGATTCCGGATTTTGCAGAGTTGCGCGCGCTGCAGCTCTTTGTGCACGATATCTCGAGTCCAGCGAGTTGGAGTCGAGTGTTTTCGACCTGGAAGGATTGCTGTAGATATGAGGTGAACGTGTAACAGGCGGGCGATGCTCCCGAGACTCAAGTCTTGCATAGTGCCCAGAAGACTGTGAAAAGCCTGCACTGAGGCCAATGGCGCTCTCGACACATCTCAGGTAGGGCGAAGTGTGAATGACAACCTTGTGCTTCTTTCGTGGAGGAGGAGTGCGTGGTCTTTCGTCCGCATGAGCTCTTCTCGAAGCAAATGTGTTTTCATCCCCTCGACGTGAGGTGCTTGAATCGTCATCGTTTTTTATCCTTGATCTTTCATGTAATATGCCTGCTATCCTATGTCCCAGTGCTTGTGTTTGCAGCCATCCGCCATAGGTCAAGGGAGTATCGTAAGGTGTCGTCGAGGTGCCCTGCCACGAGGCATTTTCCGCATCGAGTCGAGAACCGTGTCTGAAATGTGGTTACTATGCAAGACTTTCTCGATAAAGACCAGCTAGACTGACCGTGCAATGATGATGACGGCGGGTGCTTTGCCCATGATGATCCGTGTTTGTGTAACAAGGTTTTGGTAGGCTTCGACGTTAGCAACCGTGGCTGCCTGATTATACGAGGCGATGTTTCAGGCTGCCCCGCGTTGATCGTCAGGAAAGGTCGAAGGCAGGCGACTCAGTAGGCTTGGCTTGTGTGTGAGAGGCAGCGGTGTGGCGTAGTATCCGGGAAGAGTATAGTCGGAGCAAGTGAAGTAATAGTATTGGAAAAAGGTCGGAAACGTAATTGCAACAGAAAATCCGTCGACCCGTCGTCACCATCAACCAAGCATGGAGCATGGGCTGGGCATGGAGGGTGGAGGGCATGTTTCAGAAACCCCACCCAAAAAACGAACTCGAATCTCGAGTCAGACGAGACGGGAGACATCCGACGAGACTAAGCCCCTCTCCGCCCTCCTTTTTCTCTCCACGGCTCCCTCGCAGCACTGCTGTCTGTCGCACAGTTCATCTCACTTCAATCCTGCGGTGTTGATTGAATACAAGCCAAGCCAGCCGTGCTTCAATCGGTCTATACAATG
>Ga0268246_10000716_pt1 | contig 13348 bp, 14 predicted proteins | sample AgamicOrSfe_FD_200242 | JGI IMG/M metagenome (GOLD analysis project Ga0268246, IMG submission 200242) | Agave microbial communities from Guanajuato, Mexico - Or.Sf.e (v2) (version 2) | ecosystem: Host-associated > Plants > Phyllosphere > Phylloplane/Leaf | place: Guanajuato, Mexico | collected...
CTGCCACACCACCACCACCACCCCCACCACCGCCTGCTGAATCAGTCCCCGACTCTACAACTGTCCCAGTCGAAGGAGTCAACAACGGCAGCAACGCGGCGGGAGCACAAGCGATGGACTACAAGCTGAAATTCTGCACAGTTTGTGCTAGTAACAATAACAGGTAAGATTGAAGCGTCGAAGTTACAAGAACTCGTGCTGATCACTGCCGCCTCTCAGATCAATGGAAGGACATCTTCGATTATCTGCTGCTGGCTATCCCGTCGTCTCTTTTGGCACCGGCTCTCTTGTGCGACTACCTGGCCCATCCATCAACCAACCCAATGTGTACAACTTCAACGTCTCTTCCTACGACGCCATGTATAAGGAGCTCGACGGGAAAGATGCACGCCTGTATCGGGCCAACGGCATTCTGAATATGTTGGAGCGGAACCGTGGCATCAAATGGGGTCCAGAAAGATGGCAAGATTGGCGAGTGGGTGAAGCAAGAGTCGCACATCCCACTGATCAGGGCTACATTGGCACAGAAGGTGGTGTCGTGGACATTGTCATCACATGCGAGGAAAGATGCTGGGATGCCGTCGTGGATGATCTTTTGAACAGAGGCAGTCCATTGAATCGTCCTGTGCACGTCTTCAATGTGGATATCAAGGATAGTCACGAGGAAGCACTGGTCGGAGGCAAGGCCATCGTCGACTTGGCAGATAACCTGAACAGGGCTGCGAATCAGGCGAGAGAGGAAAGAGGTCAAGAGGGTTGGCAGGAAGGATCGGGTGTCGGCAGGGCGAGCTTTGATGAGAAAGTGCCTGATATCCTGGCAGAGTGGCAGGAGAGGTGGCCGCAGTTCCCGGCGCTGTGGACATTGGCTTGGTTCTAGAAATACAACAACACCAAATCTAGATCTGCAACACTCTCTTTTCCGCTCCTGTTTCCATCCTGCGATCTATTCTACTTCGTCACCTCTCACAATCACAGCTACGATGAGACAGTGGGGCGTCCAATAGACTTTGACGCAGGTTGCCGTCAATCTTGTTACTTGCTAAGGTACAAACAGGCATGACCCACAGCCACGTGCGACTGACACAAACGACACGTCTGTGCCGTCGTACAAACAGATGGGACACTCTTGAAGGTGCCCTAGACATTTCCAAAGCACCTCGTCACGATGATGACTCAAGCTACTGCATCTCATGCTATCGATGGTACCACCGATCGCAAGGCTGATGTCGCGTCTGGGTTCCTAGGTCAACATGTTCTAGGTGGAATTTCGGGTCAAACGCCTCTGAAAGTCGGCTCGCAGGCTGGACAGACAAAGAAACCTCTCGGCCCTCTGCATACAGGTTGGCAGAGCTGGCAGTTGCACGAGCCACCCTTAATATTGCTCTTGACCATTAGCCAATCCTTTCCTCGCTTCTCCAAGCTAGCTTGCTGTGACCCACTGTTATGGCCTGACTCTCATGAGATGGACAAAGAAAGTGGTCTGGTAAGCTGATTAGCGCTCGAACTGGCTCTAGCTTGCCCGTCCGAAGCAAGCTGTTGGTCCCCGGTATAGTCTTATATCTGCTTATTACGGCAGTCTCCCCTCTGATTTCTCTCTTTTTCTATCAACCTCCACACCCACAGTACCGATAGCTCCTCTATCTTCATCATCTGGCTCAGTATTGCATACGATATCTACCATCACTACACTATCTCTGCCGTCAGCCTTCTCGCTCATACCACACACACCCAAAACGCGCTTCGATCATGATGCTCCATGGATACCAATTCATTGTTTTACTCTTCTTCCTTCAACCCAGCTTCGGCTGGACTTTCGACATCAACGTATTACTTGGATACCTTCCTATCCTCTCAACGAGCACCACTCAGGTACCGACAGCCATATCTGTCGTCCTAGCCAGCACCCAAACGTCTATAACCAACACCGTGACCGAAACTGTCACCGCAGCTTCTGGAAAGGAGGAAGGCGCCCGAGCCGCTGCCACCACACGAATCACCACTGACGTCGTCACTGTACCTAATGGACACATGGCTCTGGGCTTGGGCCCACAGACGGCGTTGATTTATAACCTGACTGGCTTCTACATGACGCTTCTGTCTCTCCCAGAACATTGTTTTCACCGGATTAGTGTTCCGGCCGACCTTGAAGACCTCCCAAGATGGGTCCAATTTGGAGACAGGCACAGATGTTGGTACCCTTATTCCCAAGTCGACATCCAGGCTGCTATATGGGAAACCTATCTGGCAGATCACCCCTGCAGCAGACGCACTATCCTTGATGACATTGTCTGGGGAAAGACCGGGATGACCTTTAGTGGAGAAGGAGGATTAGTGGAGATGTGGGACAAGATGTAGAAGCCTCTCAGGCGAGCACCGGGGGAACGGGGAGAAATTGGCTCAGTGTATGTGAATATGACTGGACTTATGATATCTGATTTACCTTGCTAACTCAACACAGCACCACACTCGATATCCGACGACTCCTGCGTGTCAGCGACATTTTCTCGTGGCTTTTTCTTAGTATGCGGATATGTCTCCGGCCTGTCTACGCATACCTCACAGTCCTTACCGCGATACAATCAACTATAGCTGTCTTCGATATGCACCCGAATCTCAATTTGCCTTGCATTTCTTGCACCCAGTGTCCCGCCATGTTGAGCTAGCACAATCACTTGAATGGCAAGTGTCCTATATTGTGCATGCATACAAGATCTTTCGGTTTCCCAACATTCATCCAAGACTCCCTTCTCCAGTTCTCTCCATTCTCCACTGCCACTTCCTCCTCTTCACTCTTTCAAACATGATCCTCTTCTTCCTCGTCGCGTTCGAACTCGTTCCAGTCAGGCTTTGCCGTCTCCCAACTCATCCCAAAGCGCGACCGGCCAGGGAGTTGATTCAGGATATCCCGCACCCTTAGTAATGGTGGCGATGACCATGTAGATTGGTGTTGGCGTGCCACCCGCATCGGTCGTGACGGTGGGCCGTAGCGCATATGTGACCTGTGCTTCCACAACCCAGAACCGCTCTTTGCCAGCAAAGGCTCTCCAGCTCGAGTAGTAAGAGAGGGTGTGGAGCGGTGCAGGTATGGTGGCAGAGTCGGCTGCTTCGGACACAGTTGTTGTGACGGTCTTGATAACCTTGTTAGTGATGGTCGAAGCAGGTATCGTGATGGTCGGAGCAGGAATCGTCGTGGATTGGGTGAAGGTACAGGTACAGGTATGTGTGATGATGCTGGTGCTGGTGCTTTCGGACACATGGCTACTAGACAGCGAGGAATGTGCAACGGAAGTGTGTGCTTGGCTGCGCATCGAGGAGGAAGGGACTACCGACAGATCAGAGATTGTCACACTACTGATCAGACAGAGCAGAACAAACCAGCATAACCGGAGGACGCGTGCTGTCGTATCCGAAAGTGTGTACCTTCGTGCTCATGAAGAAGAGCCCAAGTGAGACTCGTCCAGAAACCGAACACAAACAGGACCAAGGAGAAGCTGGCCAAGCGCGAACCTGGTGCGAATTTGACAAGCACGACCATGAGGACACTGAGTGTAAGGATTATGGTGAACGGAAACGATGTGAGGGCAGGGAGGAGCCTGATACTGGTTAGCATTGAGCCGTAACGAGATGGTTGAGATAGGTAAGAGATATGCTTACTCTATGACTGCGAGCATCGTGAAGGATCGCGAAAGATTGTAAACGGGTAAAGGAAGGTGTCAGAAAACGTGCGCAGGAAAGAGAAGTGGTGGGACAAAGCACTATTTATGAGATCCTGCCAGACACGATCTAAAACGCGGGCGTGAAATGAAGGCCGTGAAACATGAAACATGAAACATAGACCTCAAACGCCGAGATCCGCGACGCCGAGAAGCATAATAAGACAAGCTGGATAGATGCCCTGGAGGATGCAGGAGCTAGCAATGGCATGCTCTACAGCGATCTCGAATTGATAGATAGCGCATGATAAAAGCGGGAGAGGTTAAGGCAGAAAAGTAGTAGGAGAGTGATAAGTAGAGGTATCGTATGTCAATACTGGAAAATCAGGAGAACATTGTGTTTGTGTATGCGATGGAAATCTGTTTCGTGACGTTTGTGATGGCAGGATAGTCTGTCCGCAATGACTCGGCGAACGTGAGCGATATTCTCTTGATACTTTTCTCTCAAAAGCTGCATGTCTTCCGCCTATCTACAAAATATTTTCAGTTCCAGCTTCATTCCGCAATCCGACCTTATACGGCTGTCTTTCAGCATTGATCCCACTTCTTCGCCTTTCTCTTTATTCGTATTTCCCCGTTCCCGCATGCTCCTTCATCACCTCCCTCTAATATCGTCTAGATTTTCATACTTTGGAAGATTCTCCCACTCCCATTCGGCAGTCTGGTATGACCAGCACCTGTCGGCATCGTCCGCGTAAGGGGTGTTTCCCGCTTGCACGCGCTGGCCATAGTGTGCAGACGAAGGGTTCAAGTTGGTGACCTCACAGAGGGACGTGGTCGAGCTATCTCCCGGCCACAAGTTCTTGCAGCGCTCGTCACACTCTCCAAACTTTCCCAGCGCAACATGATGACCCCTCGGCATTACTTTAGTCTCGCCATCGAGCGTCAAAGTACCCTTTTCGCTGCAGATGTCCTTGCCATTGAGCGTGAAACAGTTTGCTACTGGGGTATCGTGGCGTCATATCGTCAAGGCTGTAGTACTGACTGATATCTGGGATGCGCTTGCAAGCGTCCAGAGTCTCTTTGGCACAGAGCCAGCCTTCGTCGTGTGGGTGAGAGATGTCGTCACGAATGGAGTCGCCACTTCGATTGTAGCGTCCGGCATTGTCGCCGAAACCAGAGGTTGTGCCCTTGATCTGGAAGGCAGCATGGTACCCAATGCGGGTATCGGATGCGCAGATGCACTTGCTGATGGAGAAGCTGTCGGCGGTGGTGGAGGGTGTGAGGGCAAGACCCAAAATCAGGACTGGAATGGTGGTGAGCTTCATGACAGGAGTGTAGGTGAAATGAAGAGTAGTGAAAGAGAGATGGGCGAGAACTCGCTTTATATAGATGTGCGACCGCGCTCAGAGTGAAAGTATAAAACATTTCCTTCGGTACTTTGATGTATGAAACCCGTGCAAAGGTCTGTGCATGACTATGGCATGTATCGAGCACTACATTCATTCCAAGCTGACTTTGACAACAGGCGTCTTCTTTGGAGATTGGTCCAAGTCTCAAGCTCATCCACGTTCAGCACCGGCAGTCCAGACACAGGCATTGCAATTGGGCTCGAACACTTTTCAAGCATCATGAAATGACTTGAACCAATGTCAATCTTGGCAGCAGTCAATGAGGAGTGCTGAAACACAGGAATCTGGAATTCTTACATGACTAACTTACAGAAGCATCCACAACAGATAGAGACAAAAACTCCGGAGCATTGTGCAGGCATAAGGCTTCAACCGAATTGAACTTCAAACCTCCAAGCATTTCAAAGTGCAGCACTTCTCAAACCCAGAGGCACATCATTCCCAGAATACCTGCAAAGATTCCGACAACATCATGCTGCTTAGTCAGCCAGGAAACAGTAAATCAGATGCTCACACAAGCTTACCTTGACTTCTTTAGCAGTATTACTAGTCTTGCTTGTAATCATAGGCAATGGAATCGAAGAACTAGTCGAGCCGACTGAATTTACCAGAAACGGGCTTGTGGAAGTTGTCGAGGCGGTTCGAGTAAGTGGAGTTGTGATGCGGACTGACGAAGCAAGTACTGGTGCAATTGGAGCTGCCGAGGACGTCGACACTACACCGTTGCTTGCTGGCACTAAGAAGTTGCCCAGAGAGTGGCAAGGAGAGCTTGGCAATGGTCCATTTGCTGTCAGACCGGAATAATCAGAAGGGTCTGCAGTACTGAAATAGTTGTAACAGCTGCCCAGATCAGTGTCGTATTGCTGGGGTGCCCAGATTGTGCCGGAATAGCAGAGACATGATGCTTGCTCAGTCCATGGTAGGCTGCTGAAACCCGGAGTCTTTTGCGCGCATTGAGAAGGGAGGATTGACAGCACTGTTGAGCAGGCTGCTAAACCACTACCACCAGCACTGCCTCCAGCTGTGGCAGTAATGACATTACCCGCTACCTGGCAAGGATCAGTCGCAATTGGACCATCAGCAGAGGTAATGCTGGCATATCCCTCTGGACTGGCAGAGGCAAAGTAGGTCAGACAGCTTGCCCAGTATTGATCGAAAGTTTGAGGAACCCAGCTCGTCATAGTGTTGTAGCAAAGACAGGAGGCCTGATCGGTGAACGCCAGGTCCGTGAAGCCTTGGTAAGAGTTGGCACATCCTGAGCTGTATTCTGCCACAGAAGCGCACGCCAAACTACCACCTGCCACACCAGCCCCCACGGCTTTGGAGGTGGGAACGGGACTAGAAAGCATACTGGTGATCGTAGGCACCAAGGTCGAGGAGGCCAGACCTTCGGCGAGAGAGAGGAAGCAGGCTGTTGGTGCTGAATTTTGGGAACAGCAGTCGTTGATCAACGCTTCTCCGAGCGCTGTGCATGATTGACAGACTTGAGCCGCACATGAAGCTGTGACAATTGGGTTACAGCTCCCGATGAAAGCTGAGCACTGTGCTCCATTCCATTGTGCATCTGCTATTCCCTGGATGATAGCAGTAATAAGGAGAAAGACGAGCATTCTGCTGGATTTGGGAGTATTGCCGATAAAGTGATGATGAAAGGCTTGACAATGAGTGTGGAAAAGGTGCCAGACAAGTGACTTTAACTGATTTTCTGGAGGAATGTTTGTTGATGCTTGCTAAGTTTACGTTCTAGAACTACATAAAATGCTCGGCCAATAAATGGCTTTGCGTTTAAGAGAGTTCCACTAGTGAGTCTTTTGTAAGCAAAAAGAATCGAAATCTGGCTTAGCTTATCCTCTATGCTAGTTTTTTTCCTCCGGGTGGCTGAAGACGCTTACATATCTTTGCAAGGGCTTTTGAAACAAGTCTTTTCCCAAAAATCGTGCTCGTCCATAACAGAAGCCTAATAATGTCATATTGGCTCCCACGACGTATGGTGGACACAATGACTGTCTGCCGCGCAATCTCATGGTATAGAATCGTTCATGAAAACGTAGGAATGCGCGACATCACCTACTAGTCTTTTAAGTGTACTCTACCGATACTGCGTACCACAGCAGAAGTTGTTTTCGAGATCGGTTTGCGGGTAGGTGTAGTAACACGAAGGTTGGATTTTCAAATCTCTGGCAGAATACACCTTCGAATGCTGAGCCAGGCTCGCCACCGAGTGAAGCGAGGCTCGAAACTAGCCTCACATGACAATTACGAGCATAATCACGGGAAAGATACCTGAGTTCGGGCTGTTGTTGTCCTTTGCCTTCGATCTGCTGCTGTGCGACAGTGTGTCGCAACCCCTGACTAGGCCCGAATGGGATAGGGGCGTCGAAGCTGAGAAGGATTTTGAAGGATTTTTTAGATTAGCATCCTCCCTCAAAGTCCGATCATGCATTAGCATAGCTAGGGATCTGGGTCACAAGGTACATGGCGACATTCGAAGACACTCTACGCAGAGCTTGATCGTCTAGCTAAGCCCGTACATTGTATGATGGCCAATACTGGGTCTGTTTCTCCAGAAATTGAGTTTGAAACAATGCCTTCTTAGATGGTTCACGGGAATCAGAGTGATCCTCAGGACTAATTGAGGAAGAGGAACCCAAGTTATGCATGTCAGCATGTCAGCAGGCTACATTTCTGGTCGTCCAGGTCGGACGAGCATTTGTAGGATTCTCATGGTCTAGAATTGTACCTTATACTTCGTCTAAAACTTACAAACCGTTTGTTGTTCGTCTTTGGCTATGCTAACTTCTTCAGCTTGCTGGGTACCCCTGACTACTGTTTAGATTTATAAGTCGTGGGTCTTTCTAAGACAATGTGGCACATTTTTGAATAACACCTACGCCTTAACTATCATCTATGTCGAACCCTACGAACATTTATATAGGTCCCTGGAAGGAGCTAGGGAAGGGGGTCTACAATGGATGGACTTTGACTCTCAGTAGTCGTAATGGAGGCTATTTGACATGTTTGTAGAGACAATTCGTCAGGTTTCACCAAGCTGATGATATTATAGCTTTTCTATCTGTCTTTGTTACAGTCGTCGGATCCTTCTTCTGGCAGCTCGTCGTGTTCTTGGTTCACCAAGCAAGAGCGAGTCGAGTCAAGCCCGACAAGAAACAGAATGGCATCTGGCACACCAATATGGTGATGTTGAGGAACTCTGCCAGTCCCATAAGCCTGGCTTGGGAAACACTCCGTGCTTGGAGATCCTGGCGCAAATCTGCTTCCGACACGCTTGGTTCCCTGTTGTTGCTGATCATTTCTCTTGTCATCGCGGCCGCTGTTGGGGCAGCCGGTGTCCTGACGGCACGGGTAAGAATCACGGAACGCCCGCACGGACTGCTGAAAAGTTCATCTTGTGGCCCGTGGTCATTCTCCGACCCAGCATCTTCTACGCAGAAGAATTTCAACGACACGGTCACGGCAGCAAACTATGCAGGTGTTTGCTACTATGGTTCATTGGATCCTAATGTGTGCTCAACCCAATATGTCCAACCAACCTTGAACTGGACAACGACAAGTAATGTTTCTTGTCCTTTCAACGCAAGTCTTTGCAGCGCCCCTCCGTATCGCATGGATACTGGTCTTCTCGACACGCGCTCAGCACTTGGTCTCAACATACTCGACCAAGACCGTCTTTTCTATAGACGAATTTCGACGTGCTCACCATTGCACACTGCCGGATACGAACGCCCATCTAATGTGACTGTCGACGGTGGGCAACGGATTGATTCATACGATTTCTGGTATTTTGGTCCCATAAATGGGACCGATTTCACATGGCGTTACAATATGGATGCTATGTATGACCAGAGTGGTTATGAACTTACGTAAGTACTAAGATATTCTTCTCGGTGTGCTTGGATTAACACAGTGTTATAGCTCCGTTTATTATAATCCTGGCATATCCACAAACTTTTGGCAACCAATCCCTGAACTAAACCAATCGGCTGCCGACATTTCGTTATTCTTCCTGGCGCAAGGCTTCATGCGATACTCGGAACCATGTAATGATCCCTTTTTCCTGGCAAATTCGACAGTGGCTGATGGTAGCGGCGACTCTGAGAGTTTCGACTATGCTACAGTCATGGGGTGCACAGATCAGCACGAAATCTGCTTAGATTCCGACGGAAAATCGTGTTCACAAGCCCTAGGGAGTGTCCAGCTTATCGACTGGATTGACCATCCTAGTCTGACAATGACATCTGCACAGACAGCTATCGCGGCTCAATTGAGCTCCATCCTCGCTTTGTCTACCCTACAACAGTCTGTGCTCGGTCGGGGCTACAACGCTTTAAGAGCTGCCTCGACTTCGATTTACCAACTCGGAACCTGGGAACAGTACGGGAGTCTGCCAGAAGATCAATGGACAATCGAGGTAAACAGCTGGTTCGCCGTACAAATGGCCAACCTTCAACGAAGTATGGTCGCTTGGGTATCTGGCACATCGACACCTTATAGCGGCGGCAACCGGATAGTACCTGAGGGTATCGCGGCAACAATACTATGCCATCAACAAATGGTCCCATTGCCAAGTGGCTACCAGAACTTCCAGTTCGCCAGCGTCCTACTGATCATTATCCTGGGTGTTTTCATCATAATCCTCGCCTTGGTCTTGCCCACGGTTATTGTGAACAACAAGAAGAAGAAGAAGTCCGAATCTTATGGCTGGCTAGCATGGACACTCGACGAAACGCTGCAACTGCACCGGATGGCACAAGAGCAGAGCGGATGGGGCGGTAGATGGCTGAATGAGCTCGATTCTGTGCCTGTCGCCAAGAAAGTCCCGGCAGAGGCCGGAAACGGAGCTGAACAACGCCTCGGCCGGTATAAGGTCGTCTTCGAACACGGCAGAGACCCGCAACATCGTGGCTTCATTGAAACTGGCCCCGTCCCTCCAGCAGGGGTGGCCCAAGAATTGGAAGTAGACCGAGATACGGCAGATGAAGCTGGTACTGGCAGTAACATTCATCTCGTTCCATGTAAGGCTCCTAGCCCATCGCAACGATCAGTCACGGCAAGCATGTGAGGAAGATTCGTGAAACTAGCAGAGCATGTCGTACATATATGAAGAGCATGCTTCATCGTGGGTGTCTGGAGTCTAGCTAGCACCAAACACAGTCTTCATCGGGATTATCTGTCGTTATGTACACTTTATCGAGATTCATTGTGACAAATGTGAAACTCTACCTGAATTCATCGAGTAGCGATGAGCAACAGTATGGCGGGTGCCGAGCACACCTCTAATGTTGAGCCGAACTCGACAAACATGCATTTTCTTTGAGGTGCTACCAGGTTTCAAGCTTATCTCATACCCAAGACAAAATTCCAGAACCTCCACCGAGAGTGCCGTCAAACACCTTCCGGGCGAGCTTAGCTGAATCAAGCCGTAGCATTGCTAGCAGCCGGAGACGAAAAGTACTGCCCAGCCACAAACTCCCAGATCGCTTGTGGGTTGTTGAAGTTCTCCTTGGTGAACTGGTAGTGCGTCGTTGCCTCCTCGAAGACGTATTCCAGGATGCCATCTTCTGTAGAGAATGTCAGTTCTTATATCTTCGTGGAAAGCTTGGGATGTGCGTGGAGAGTGCCGTGGCAACTCTGCATGACATGCATGACATGTGCAAAAAAAGTGCTGTGGCAAGATATATATAAGGGGAATGTCGTGATCAATCTGCCTGACATGCTTGATATGTGCAGGGAGAGTACGGTAGTATTTCTGCCTGTACCACAGCCGAAGTGCGTTGTACATACCTTGATCAATATACGGCAGGGCATTCCTGAAGTTCATCGTAAGACTGGCCTCAATTGGAAAAGGCTGCGGCGCCTGGGGGTCATTCTGCAACCCAGCTAGCTGCAGCTCATACAGCACATTCCCATAGCTAGTGACCTCCGAGCCCTTCACACCAGCGTCAAACTGGGAGTCCGCCGTCTTCTCCGTCGGGAGCCCACCGAATACTGCGCTGCGCACCCCGTGCTTCTGGTAGAGGTACGAAGAGAAGATTGAGCATGTGGAGGCGCAGATAGAGTTCGCTACGAAGACAATGTTGCTGCCGGGAAATGGAGGAGCAGTGAAGTTGGTCACGGCGGTAGAGTTGGGGCCGAAGTCGTCGAAGAAGGGCTGGGAGTAGGCGTCGGGGACACCGTTGACGGTTTCGTTGTCGGGTGGGTTCATGAATTGCTTGTTGCTGGTGAGGAGGTTGTAGTTGAGGTCGCGGTAGTTGCCGTAGTACTATGTTGTTTGTCAGCTGAGTTACGATGGACATTGCACATAATGTATGTACTTACGTATGCTGAATCTGTGTCCTTCTGATTGGCAGCACGGTTACTCTGGCGCTTAGCGAGGTCCAAGTCTCTGAACTGAGCAGGGAATCCTGGGTATAAATCGTTCGGGAAGAATGACCACATAGCAATGGCTCCAGCATAGATGTAACCACCACGGTTCCCGCTTTGGTCAATGATGAGATAGTCCACACCAACAGCTTTGAGTTCGGTCAATCCTCGAAAGAGTGCAGCAGACATGCCGTCGAAGTAGGCGCCTGAGCTGGTGCCGTCGGAAGGCTCGAACTGTTCCATGTAGACGACACCCACGTTCGGGTGTTTCTTCAGGCGGTAGATGTCGACAGTGTCGACCTTGGGACCGTAGGAGACGAGATTCGGCTTCACGTAGTTAATAGAGGCGTTCTTCTTCGCGAAAGTGTCGGCAATCTCCCGCATCGCATCTTGGGAGTCAGGCTCAACAACTCCACGACTGCCACGAGCCTTGGCAGCTCCGGATCCAGTGTTGACAGCTGGGATGGCGACGTTGCTGACGACTCCGGTACTCCCAGTAGGTGTCAGACAGGTCTGCGAGATGAAAGATGGAGTGTCTGTGCCAGATCCGATGAAGTGCGCAGACCATGGTACGGTGATCGTCACATTCTTGCCATTGCCGTTCATGACAACCAACGTAACGGAATCCGCACCAGGGTAGTATGTTCGCGAAGCAAAGCGGCCGACTTCTTGGGTGTAGCCGCCTGAGGTAGTGTCTGCGGAGTACCGTGACATGAGACGCATGTAGCGACCCTCGACGGATTCGTAGGCACCGATGAGTCCTTTATAGATGCTAGACTGCTGTGCGAGGTCGACCAGATAGTCGGAGGCACTCACCCCATCGATTGCCAGGACACGAAAACCATCGTACTTGCGAGCATTGAAACCGAGTCCCTGGTAGTAAGCCTCGAGGTTGGGACGGCCTTGTAGAGGGAAGTCGTAATTAACCTATATACATGGTGAGTACCGTATTGGCTGAGGCGAAAAGCCACTCCGTAGTATCAAAGTAAATGCGCAAGCCATCTCTATAGCATAGGCATCCATGATAGTGCCGTGTCGAGTACCGTTAAAGTACATGTGTGGGCAGCAGACCCTGTCAACAATAGGAAACACAAGGAAGGAAGAAAGAGAAAAGACAATAGGAGGAACTGAGTACCGTTGGCAAGGATAGCCAGGGAGAGTGCCGGAAAGGTCGAGTCGTGAGTCACAGACTGCGTCACAAAAAGAAACACCAGGAAGAAAGAACCAGGAGGAATAATAGATAGACCTGAGCGTCGCTGGCTAGAACAGCCAGGAAGAGTGCCGAAAAGGTCGACACGAAGACAACAGACTTCGGTACAAGAAAAAACCCCTGAAAGAAGAAACCAGGAGTGATAATAGATAAACCCGAGTGCCGTTGGCTAGAATAGCCAGGAAGAGTGCCGTAAAGGTCGACACGAAGACAACAGACTACACGTATAGAGACATCGACTTACCAGCAAAGTAGGATACGCAGTATCAGTATCACTGACATCCGCAGCCAAAGTCGCAATCGAAAACGGCAGGTTCCAGGAGAACGCCAATGCGCAAGAAGGACTAAACACGGTGTGGCCATCCCACTCGCGGTCGAACCCGTCTGCAACTGCAGTATTGAAGTCCCAGTCGGTGGCGTAGTTACCTGCCTGTACAGTATTCTTGACCCCATTTAGGTCGAGGCGGATATCGTAGGCATGAGGGATTTTAGGGTTCGGTGAAGCCAGAAACCAGTTCTCGAGGGTGTAGTACTGCAGAGCTTTGATCATACTGTTGATGACGCGCAAGCTTCGAGTCTGGTTGAAGGGTACCGCCAGCTCGCAAGCGTGGGCCTGGACACTGGAAACCCAGTAGCTGCTTGATGCTACGGTACATGGATCTGTGGTAGCAGGACTGTAAGGTGTGAGTGGA
>Ga0268246_10000717_pt1 | contig 13334 bp, 13 predicted proteins | sample AgamicOrSfe_FD_200242 | JGI IMG/M metagenome (GOLD analysis project Ga0268246, IMG submission 200242) | Agave microbial communities from Guanajuato, Mexico - Or.Sf.e (v2) (version 2) | ecosystem: Host-associated > Plants > Phyllosphere > Phylloplane/Leaf | place: Guanajuato, Mexico | collected...
ATTATCATAATAACCATAACGCGGCTCTCAAGAAAAAACATCAACCGCATAGCGCTCATTCCTAATCCCATCAAACCACTTCGCCACCTCCTCCTCACTCTTCTCCTTCCCCCTCTTCTCCGCCGTCTCCTTATAAATCCGCATCACCACATCCCTAACCCCCTCTCCCAACTTCGCACTCCCACACACAAACACCTTCGCGCCATCATCGAACAACTCCACAAGCTCTTCCCGCTCCGCCCACATCCGGTCTTGCACGTATCTCCATCCATCTGTCTTACTGCTCTCACGGCTATACACGTATCGTACATCAATAGCGCCGGCTTTGACCCACTCGGCGAGTTCATCTGCATACAGCACGTCGACTTCGCGCCGGACGCCGACGTAGAGACGTGCAGGAGCGAGTTTGCGCCCTGCAGCGACCATGGTGGCGCGTTCTGCGCAGAAACCGCGAAAGGGTGCGATGCCTGTGCCGGCGCAGAGCATGAGCACGGGAGTTGTTTCGGGATCGGGCGGAGGGTGGAAGGCTTGGTGGGAGGGGCGAACGGCGACTTGGATTGTGTCGGAGGGTTCAAGGGTGGCGATGTAGTTTGAGGCGACGCCGAGGAATTTCGTGGGTGGCTGAGATGAGTTGATGGTGTCTGTGCTGGAATCCCAAGGACTGGGTGCTTCGAGGACGCCGACGGTGAGGGAGACGGTGCTGGGCGAGGCAAGGGCGGAGGAGCTGATGGAGTAGGAGCGGATGCGCATGGGTGTGAGTGCTTGGAGGAAGGAAGCAAGCGGGAAGGAAGCGGCGGGGTCGTATCGCTCGAGGATGTCGAGGATTGAGACGCGCTTGGCGAGGATGTCGGCGTCGAAGGCGGGTCCGGCGAGAGACTCGAGCTCTTTTTCGGTTGTGGAAGACTGGTGTAGACTTGAGACGGCGCGAGATATGGCTTCCAGTGATTTGCGTGTGGCTATACAGCGACAAGTCAGTGTGACTGATGGGAGACGTTGCAAAGGATGTCCCAAACTTACCAGGCTGAGCGAGCTCAACATAGCCGCTGAGTAAGTCTAAAAGAGACATGGTCGTTCCGGAAGGTATGCCTGGGAAGCGTCCAGACTTGATAGAGATGACAGTGTCGCGAGGCAGGCCGAAGTGCTTGAACACACGATGGACCGTGGGTTGTGGGTTGAGAGGAAGTATAGCCAAGTAGTCGCCCTGCCGCTTGGTCAGTCTCAACTTCGTGTGAAGCTGGAAACAAATCTTACAGTCCTATACTGCATGCCCTTAGGCAGCTCCAGCTCGATATGTCTGTCTTCAGAGGCATCCTGCTGACTTATTTTGATGTTCTTTATCACTTTAGCTTGCTGGACATTCTGTCGCAAGCTCGCACTTCTGGCTTCAGTCTTGATATCAAGGACAAACTCCTCGGCTTGCACAGAGTTGCTCTCTCCGTACTTTGCGGCAATAGCCTCCCACAGGCTAGGCTCCCACCCCTCAAACTCGCCTGTAATCTGGTTCTTTGCAGCATCGGCCGAGCCCATCGACACGAGCCTGGTCGCACCAAGAGACTCCAGAGCTCGATCGACTTCTTTCGGGATGGCATGAAATGTCTTGGACCAATCTGAATGGCCGCAACCGAAAGTAGCATAGGTGACGTCCTCCATTGCCTTACCGTCAAGACTGCGCATCCATTGAATGAAGCGAGCTGCATTGTCAGGTGGCTCTCCCTCGAAACTTGCTGTGATTATCACAACGGGCTGTTTCTTGGGCATGCGCTCAATCACAGAGTCCAATTCGCGCACATCTGCTGTGAAACCATGTGCAGAAGCATCAGAGGCAAGACCTTGAGCGAGCGCTTGACAGGTGCCGGTGTTCGAGCCGTACAGAATAGTCATTGGCTTGCCTTTTGTTCCAGTAGCGCTTCTGTCCAAGGCTTTGTCGTCGTGTGCTTGTGTTGGGAGAGCGCCGCCAAACATCAAATGTTCTAGGTGTACTGGATCGATACCTGGCCGAAGTGCTGCATGCATCTTGAAGTCGGCAGTTGGCTTGATTGTCAATGTCTGCTTGATCCTCAAGCTGTAGTCTTCCGCGAAACTGAACGTGAAGAATTTGAGAAGTGTTGCGATGGCCAGTAAAGCTTCCTGTATGGCAAATGGACGACCTATACACCCACGCATACCTGAGCCAAAAGGTTTCCAAGCATTTTTCGGTAGTTTGTTAAAGTTCTCATCAAGCATGCGCTCGGGACGGAACTCGTCAGCATCGTCTCCGTAGACTAGCGGATCTCTGTGTATCTGCGGCAAGCTCAAAATAGCTACACCATCCTGTGGTATCTCGTATGCTTTGTCGCCACTGTGAATCACAACAGGACCTCCCCCCTCCTTGGGAGTTACTGCAAATCCAGGAGCGGTCGGAGATAGCCTAAGTGTCTCCCGAATGCAAGCCATCAAATAAGGTAACCGAGCCATGTGTTCCACTGTGATGGCTGACTTGCCAACTACTTCGTCGACCTCGGCCTGTGCAGCTTGGTATGCTTTAGGACTCTTCAGCAGATAGTAGAACAAGAAGCTCAGCATGCCAGATGTCGTTTCATGCCCCGCCTGGAAATCGAATTAGTATCAGGAAGACCAGCAGGGCGATGTAGCGTACAATCAGGAAAGTTATCATATTGTCACAGATACTCTGATCAGTCATCTTCTGTCCTGTCTTCGAGTCTACACCAAGAAGCATTTGATTGAGCAGGTCTTTCTTGTCACTTGGATGCTTCCGCCGACGTTCGACACACTCCATGGCGACTTGCTGCATAAGCTTGATGTCCTGATTGAAATGATATTGAGCGCTTGAATTGAACATCTCCATCAGAGACAGTTGTGCTTTCGGCCGTCTACTACGAGCGTTGCTTTCCAGGAGCATGCCAACCATGGCATCTACGAAGGGATGTAACTTGTCGTGGGAAAAGCTGTTAAACCGGGTGTCCATTGCACAAAGACCAATCGAGTCCAATGTGAGTCGTGTGAAGTCGTCCGTTACTGGTATAGCCGCTTCAGAACCATTTCGTGCAAACTTGAGGACCATCTGCCCGACAATGTCTTTCATCTCGTCGAACCTGAATAGGCGGTCAGCTCTGGCAGTAGGCGGGTTTGAGAAGCTGAGCTTACATATGGGTGATCGCTAACGGACCAAAGGCTGGCAGCAAGATCCTGTGGGCAATACCCCATTGCTCTTCTCCTGGAAATGCCGTAAACAGGCCTCCATGCACGGCATGGCGGATCTCCAACAGAGCACCTGCTACTTTCTTCGTGAACCTAGAGCTTGTCAGATGGTGGTTCAATATACTTCGCGATGGAGGCTCACTTGGTTTCATCACATAGTGCGTCTGCCAGAGCAACGCTGTTGACGAAGATTGGTTCACGACCAGCGATTCGCAGCTTCCAGATCTCGCCATACACTTTCCATATGTCCCTCAAGCTGTTTGCTGGAGTGTCAGGGTCGAGGTCGAGGAGGTTCCCAATGAGCGGATATCCAGCTGGGGAGGGGATGTGCGTGATTGTGACCTGATCATTACCGTGGCTGTTTTTGTCAGATTGAGCCATGGTATTTGGAGCTCTCTATGCTCTGAGCTCGTGGTGTTGAAGCTTGGATGGAGGATAGGAAGATGATGAAAATGCTGGGAGAGTGCCGTGAGGAAAATGTGCTGCCTGCGGAAGCTTCAACAACGGCCGAGAGAGCATTTACGGCCGTGGTACAAGATAAGACGCGTTTGTTGCCATCATCGCCACATTATATTACTTGAAACTGTTGACAAGCTTACAGCTTACCTCAGCGAATGACAGAGCTCGGAGAGCTCGGGGTGCACTTTTCGACCGAGGCTCACGGAGCGGTATCCGTCGTCTTATGAAACAGCCAACTTCGCATGTGGCAAAGCTCGCTTGCCTCATTTGGGATGCAATATAGGGGCATTTAGGGGAGTCCAGGACGTGATAGTGTTGAGCATCGCACATTGAGCGTTGCAGCTGATATGTCATTTCAAGTAGTGGCAAGGAAGGCTAGTTCGCGATGAAAAGTATGGAATTCGGGAATATGTAATGTATTTAAAGGTAGACACAGAGTCGAGATGATGAAGTCTTGCAATTGCTATGCCTCCCATCTTCTTTCAAGATCATGAAAAGTAAGGCCAGTTTACAGTATCAGAACATAAGCTTAGGACAGAAACGTTACGGCAATCTTACGAGCTCTTGGAATGTTGTGGCATGACTGTACCACCTCTGCAACCTGACTCCCGAGTCCTCAAGGTCAACCAGAGTTCTCGAAGGGATATCTTGCTGGTCTTAGTGGCGAGTGTGGTTAGAGGAGCTTCGGTGGTGAGAATCGCCACTGAGCGATTATCCACATGAGGCATCAAAGCTTGGCCATAGCAGTCTGAAGAATGTCTCGCGCCTCTCGGCGGTGAGTGCGGTCGGAAGAGCTCTGTGGTCAATGTCTGAAGAAGTCCAGGATAGTGATTGCAGGATAGCGCAAGAAGACATCGACCAGCGATTATTGTGATAGGAGTGGAGTTGGATTGAGATCCGATATTGACATTTGAGGCATCAAACTCGGCCGTGGCTATATGAACAAGGCTGTGCGTTCGTCAGCGCCGAGTGGCGTGCAGCAGCTCCGGCATTAAATGTCGCAAATGTGCAACCAGATACTTGAAGCATCAGGCTTGGCTGTCAGATTCGAAGGATATCTTTCTGAGTACTCTACAGCGGGTCCCGCAAAGGGAACAAGATGGCGCGAAACGCATCGACCAGCGACGGTTCTGATGTGATGTGGAAGGGGCTGGTTATCGTCGTGCAGTACCGTCGAGATGCTCTCGTGGTGAAAGTCTGCAGATTACAAGCTGTAAATTGCAGAATAGCGCGAGTAGACATTTGATAAGGATGATTGTGAATGCAGAATGGCGCGAGAAGGCGTCAGCCAAATGATTGTGATGTCGATGAGTCGAATTGAGGTTCAGATGGTGGTCTCTGTATTCGAAACATCAATCACATCAAGCAATCATCAGCGCAATGAAGACAATACTCAATTGCATCGTTGACACTTCCAAGCTGAAACTAGACGGGTTTGCCAGTGAGCAATGTAATAAAAATACCACCTAGCCCTTGAGCAAAATAGCCAGCTCGCTGCCACGATTGGCAGCAAAGGGCATTCCAGGCGAAAAAAAATGCAAAAAGAACTGTCGGGTCTTGGGATGGAACCAAGGACCTCACAGTTAAGGTTTGTTGATTGGTATAGAGGTATTACTCTATTTAGAATGTTAGCAGAGCGTCAATGGAACTATCTGAGCTATCTAAGGCGGGCACAGCAGACAGCAGCAGCATCGACCCTCCGCCCCCAAGCACCCTCCAATGTCGTTGATTGGTGTGCTTGGGGATTGTTTGATGAAGTGGTCTTTGCACATATACATATAGTCTCACTTACCATGGTCTCCTCTTCTCGTACTTTGTCATTACAACAATTTTAACTGCGGATAATCAGTTTGGATATGTCATGAATTTCTTTGCATGATCATGACATGGTAGAATGATTTCATGTTGCAGGCTGCTGGCCATGATATCGCATGCTGGTGATGGTATTGGCAATGCTCGGAGCGTCGGAGTCTCAAGTGTGAGGCCGTGCTTGCTTTTGCTTTTGCACTCAGCATCACCACGACAGTGGCAGACTCCAATGTTTGTCAAACACGGACAGTCCTCCTGTAGCAATTGCTGCGAGTGGCAAAAGGAATTTTACTCATCTTCACTCCTGCCATACAAGCGCGCAAGAGTATTCGCCCGGTTAGGCCGTGCAAAAGGAAGGCCAAAAAAATGCAAAAAAAAGTGTTTAAGGTGAATCGAACCGAAGTCCGTCACTGTGGTTGGCGAGAGAGATCGGATTAGTGAATGGTCTTTGTAGGTTTGCAAGTACAAGTCAAGGTTGTATCCCCAACCGCAGTTGGCAAGTCTGCGGCTGGGCTCTGCCCTTCCTGGCCCCCTTGAGCGGTCGTGCTTGTAGGCCATAGACCAGGAATTAGAAAAGTGTCTTTTTCGGTAAGATATATACCAACCTTCATTGTGTTTCATTCCCCACAATGACTCGATAGTGACAGCAGTAGCGTCTCCTGTGATGGTACTCGACATGGACTTCACCAGCTCACACCGATAACATCAACCATAAGCGTATCCAGGCAGCAAACCGCCACCAGCGAGGCCAGAGACGTGAGCATCATGGTATGGATGGCTACCCACGGTACTCAGCAGAGCTGACCAAGGCAGGACAAGGGCAAGGGCAAAAAAATGGAGGGAGAACAACAGCCGCTCCTCGCGCCTGCTTGTAAGTATCTTCACCTCCCTATGCACTTTCTGGACGATACTCTTCTGGATCCGATGAAGCGATGGCGACGGCAACGACGAAAGAATGAAAGAAAATGCTGCCCGCTGGTCGGGAAAGACAACAACACCTCAAGTGGTGCCTTCCTGAGCTGGCGATGGCACCTTCCTCGCGCCGATACAGGCATCACAACACTCTCAAGATTGCTGCGCGACGAGCTGTGATGACACTGGGGAATCTGAAGCGGCGAGTGTCTCACGCTGATATTGTGAACGACGACACCATCGTACGCGTTTCTTTGCTCAGTACCTGGAGACAAAACCAGCATGGTCATACGTCCGACTTCAGCACAACCATGCGTCCATATACGTCTTGAAGGAAGCAGGACCTGCTATGGTACTCTCCTGGACATGCGCGGGCTCATACAAGACCGGTAATTTGGCAGCATACCTTGGGCTGCCATAGACCTGGGACTGTGACACCTATCGCGAAGTCCAGGCTAGCTGGAATCACGATACTGTCCTAGAGGTGTGCATCCCAATACCCAGCCTCGATGTAACTCAGCCCTGGACGACAGATACAGCACAATCCTTGGGTCATGCTGTTGTGTGCCATAAAGCTGGACCAGCTACGGTGCTCTCCTGGCTTTGGGCAGGCTCTTGCAAGACAAGCAAGCTGCCAGCACATCTCGGGCTACCTGATACCTGGGATTGTAATATCTCTCGAGAAAGATACTCTGGTTGGAGACCACGATATTTTCCTGAGAGACCACAGGACAGTAACTCGCATCACCAGAGCTCAATACTAGATTGATCCTTCGTGTCCTGGACTATGGCTGCAGTCCCAAGGCACTGCCCCTGGGGAACCAGTGGCTGGTCCATTTGTGAAGAGATCAGAAGTGACGTGTGACTTCTTATGCAGAGAATTGTGCTGACCATATCGCAGCTCGCAGAAACAGTCGTCTCGGTACTCTTCTCCCTGCATCTCGCATCCTCGGCAATGACATTCATGACAGCGGTGTTCGGTGCGGCTAGCTGTTATGACATACAGCTTTTACCGTGGCCGAGCGTTGCCCTGATCATAAGGTGATCGCCCCCTATGAGCACAGCTGACTTGCACGCAGCACCACGATCGAGATCCGGGAAGGGCAAGGCGCCCAAACTTCCCACCATCTGGAGTGAGGATGAAGCCGGAGGGCCATCGGTACGCTTGACAGCTCAACTCGGCCCAGTATACGCCTCGTATTCAAAGGGCAGATGCTGTGAAGACCACGCTGACGAAGTGCGACAATTCAGAATGTCGGGCAAGGCTCCCAGAGCCACGGCACCCGCCGTGAGCACAAGATGACCGGTACTCAGGCACATCCTCCGGCCAGCATACAGTAACATACTAATCAGTCTCACACCGTAAACCAGCCCCAAAGACGACTGTTAGTATTCCTCTATTTGCTGCAGCTCCACCTCTTTCTCATTGCATTCTGCTGGCTTTCCCTCCTGTTGATGTCCTCTGCGAAGTGCGACGCGCTTCAGGTGTTCTCCATAGTATATGCGTGGCACTACGAACTGTCACACCATGACAGCGTTTCTTGACATCCAGATATTGTGATCGTGCTCATGAATGTCGTCCAGCATTGGTACATTCCATAGTGATTGTGTCTTCGTCTTTTGTGTCGGGACTGTCGTAATCTTCCACATTTGCGCATTTTTTCCTGTATATCGTCTGCGAAAAAGTTGCGCTAGAATGTGGACGTTCACTGACTTGTCCAGGTCGATATTTGGAAGTTCTCATGCTTAGACTGGGCCTATGTAAGTGTAGTATAGTGGTGCAGTGATGGGATCAAGACTCGACGTTGGAAGTGGCTCCACGTGCCATGTTTTGTGTTACCAAAAGCTTCCGACCCGACCAAACCAAATACACCTTTTCTGACCATGTGCCATGGCACTTCTGCAGAGCACCTTGAAAGGCGCCCGGGGGGTCTCGCTGACTCTGGGTAGCGAGGGCCTCGTCATATTCGGTATGGTTCTCCATCCTCAGCTCCTAGTTGGTGTACTAATAGCATAAACAGATGAGAACAGAACCGAGGAGTCCACCAGCGACACAGCCTACTGCGGTCTGCTGCGATCCAAAGGTATGCAAGGATACCAACCTGCAAATGAGGTGATGTCTGACAATTCGATAGACTCGCCACACACGCGCACAATTCCTTACTACCACATACTCTACGCGGGAGTCATCAATCAGACACACGATGATCAGCTTTTAATGATACGGCACGCGCAGCCACTGTCCCCCAGCAAACCCTCCAAAAGAGTCAGAGTAGAGTGTCTCAGCTTTAATGTGCCGGAGAAAGTAGACTGCTCGGTATCCTCGGAGTACTCGACCGCCCCGTCAGCAACCGAGCAGTGGCTCAAGTCCCTCCTCTCACTCGCCTACCCACACGAACGTATGACAGCGAGGCAGCGGCTGAAGATCCTCGTAAATCCTCATTCTGGTCGTGGCAACGCAGTTGGTCTCTGGGAATCCGAGGCAGAACCAATATTACGAGCTGCAGGCTGCACCATCGATGTCGAAGAAACACAGTACAACGGCCACGCTCGTAACATTGCAGAATCCCTACCGATAGACACGTTTGATACGATAGTTTGCGTCAGTGGAGATGGACTACCTCACGAAGTTTTCAACGGACTCGGGAGAAGAGATGACGCACGCACAATGTTGAAGACAATAGCAGTTGCACAGCTTCCAGGGGGCAGTGGAAACGCGATGAGCTGGAATTGCTTCGGTACTGGGGACATGAGTCTGGCAGCTCTGGGAATTGTCAAAGGCATCCGCACGCCACTTGACCTCATGAGTATCACTCAGGAAGATCCAAGCGAAGAAGAGGGTTTTCGAAGGATATTGAGCTTTTGCAGTCAAAGTGTCGGGATTGTGGCGGAAGTCGACCTTGGCACGGAACATCTACGATGGATGGGCGGAGCAAGATTCAAGATTGGTTTTCTCCAGCGGTTCTGGGGCAAAACAGTGTGGCCATGCAATGTGGCGATATGTGAGGTCGAGGTCGACAAGGCAGAAATCAAGAGGAATTATCAAGTCTTCAGAAATGAAGGTGACACGAACCTAGACGACTCATACACGAATAGAGCGCTAGCAGAGAAGAAACAGCTGGCAAGGAGGTCCTACCAGAGCAACCGAGCGGCCGCACACTCTTCGAATTCCACTAGTGGAAACTCAACCCCTACTGGTCGCACGTCGCCTGCTGGACACACAGCACCCACCATGGACGGACTGCCAAGGCTCCGCCTTGGCTCGATAGTCGATCCTCTTTCCAAAAAGTTCTCTGAGATGAAGCCCTATCCCAATCTCGGCAACTTCTATGCAGGAAACCTAACCTGGATGGCTTCAGATGCACCTTTCTTCGCGGCTGCACAGCCTGCCGACGGTTGTTGCGATCTCATTACCATTCCCGGAGATCTTGGCGCGCTGTCTGCTATAGGCACCTTGCTAAGTGTCGAGAGAGCTGGTGGAGGTGTGTTTCCACAGAAGCATGTCGAGTACAGGAAAATCAAGGGGTACAGGATAGTGCCGTTAGGCAAGAAAGGCGCGAAGCCCGGAGATGAGGAATACATCAGCATCGACGGGGAGAAAATAGAGTTTGCGCCGTTTCAGTGTGAGGTACACACGAAACTAGGCACGGTACTCTCCAAGACTGGCTGGAGATACGAGTCGGCTGGCTTTAAATGATAGATAGGACGGTGGCGTACTGGTAGATACCCAATTTGCTTTGCTTCGGGGAGGTCCCGCAAGCTTTACGATACTCTTCCTGTCTGACCACTAGCTGTAATCGGATGTTGTATACACAGTATAAGTCTTACGAGATGCTCTCTGTAACGCGAGCTTAATTCGTTTTGCAGAGGTTCGGGGAGTCCTACGGTAATCCTCTTGCCTGATCGGAACTGTTTACATATGTGGTTATACTCTATGACTCGTACCAAACACTATCTAGGAAGTTCATGCTAGTATTAAGAACATGATGTGATCATATGAAGCTGTGAGGTGCGCCGTGATAACGATACTAAGACATCAGCGAGTGTACAATCGTGAATCTAGGATACTATACATCTCTGTACGCTTTGTCATAGCCGTATGAAGATGTCCCCGGTTTGCTCCAGGAGAGTGCCGTGGGAGGGAAGACCGACGGTCCGTGTTTCAGAGTCGCATCAAATCCAGCTGCTACCCGGCCAAGAAATTGCCAAAACAACGACATCATCTCTCCAAAATTGTTCTCTCCCGCAAGCTCACACAAAATGGGAGGCCGCCGCGGTCATCACAACAAGCGCCCACACTCTGAAGACGATAATGACACTTCCAAGATCACACCTGATGCGACATCCGCCCCTGCTCCGACTGCAAACCCTCCCAAGCCTACGACAAGCTCACCGGCGATCAGGCTGAAAGGTCCAGAAAAGAAGCGCCAGAAGCGTGAGGAGTACCGTGCAAGTCTCGACAATGCTGGATCTGAGTTGCCTCAGAAGAAATTCTACAGACAGAGAGCGCATGCGAATCCATTCTCGGATCATGCTTTAAGCTAGTTCGTACGCTCTTCTTTCCCTTCACCTTCACAAATTGCCTGGCCGAGGCCTGGACTGCGCCTGCTGAAAGGTGCGGAGCGTCGAATGTAAGAGCCTGCGCTGACATAATCCATCGCGCAGCCCGATAGGACCCGAGGAGATGGACTGGAGTGTACACTACCCAACGTTCGTGGATCAACACGCGGAGAGCAGCACAACGAAGGATGGTGAAGCAGCACATGCTACAGAGAACGATTCAGCCGCCGCAGGGCCTACCTCGAAGAGAAGAATGACGCGGCAAGTCGAGGTTGCAGATATAGGATGTGGTTTTGGAGGCCTACTCTTTGCACTTGCGCCAAAGATGCCAGAGACACTAATCATGGGTATGCTTCTGTGCCTAGACGACGGAAGCTGGAACTAATCACAGTTGATAGGCATGGAGATCCGCGTCTCAGTCACCGAATTCGTCGAGAACAAGATCCGAGCCGTGCGCCAGCAGCAGCTCAATCCCACAGCCATACCACCACCACAGACAGAAGAGACCACCACGCCAGCCGCACCACCCGCAACGACAAATCCTGCGGACGCGGCAAACGACGACCTCCCAACCGGCCCCGTTGCAGGCGGCTACCAAAACATCTCCGTCCTGCGCGCCAACACCATGAAGTTCCTCCCCAACTTCTTCCCTCGCTCCTCCCTCCGTGCCATCTTCCTCTGCTTCCCCGACCCTCACTTCAAGACGCGCAAGCACAAAGCGCGCATCACATCTGCGACACTAAACTCCGAGTACGCCTACGTGCTGCGGCCTGGCGGGGTGGTGTACACGATTACGGATGTGGAGGATTTGCATGTGTGGATGTGCGAGAAGTTTGATGGACATAAGAGCTTTGTGAGGTTGACGACAGAAGAGGAGGATGCGGATGACCTTGTAGCGATTATGAAGAGGGAGACGGAGGAGGGGAAGAAGGTGGAGAGAAATAAGGGGAGGAAGTTTGTGGCGTGTTGGCGGAGAAAGGAGGAGGTGGCTTGGCCTGGAGAGGAAGAGGAAGCCGTGGGCGTCGCAGAGGCGGCGCCAGGGCAGTGAACGAAGGCTTGCGGAAGTGAAGCTCACGTTGAGCGATCGAGTATATACAGTGCACCACTAACGGCCACGCGCTTGGCCATGCTCATCCAATTCCAACACAGGAAACATCAGCCATTTCCTGCCAAATACCCTACCATCGTGAGTGTCATGAGTCGTAAGAGGAATTCGTCATCGGAAGTCAATAGAAGCTATACAGCCTCGATCATCGACGCGCTGAAGCTCCAATTGCTGATACCTAAACCGACAAGTTAGTCCTGCAATTTCACAACCACAGTCGTTCAGCATAAACCATACTTCTCACTCTTCGCATGGAAGTAAATCCCACTGACATCTCCGCTCCGCTGGTTAAAGCAGATATAATAAAAGCCCTCGAAGCTTGCCCCGCTTATTGCCTTGACCCTATGGTCCGGAATGAGAAAGTACTCCTTCCACCGCATAAACAAGTGCTCCCGGTCCGCATAGTCCTTGTATGTGAAGTCTGGCCGGCGCGCTTCGCGTGACAGAGGTTTCCACGCTGGGAAGCGGTTCCAGTGCTGCATATCCACGGTTTCGGAGGATCCCCAAGAGGGATCTTTGGTTTGGAAGGTATATTTGGAGCCAATGATTTCGCCTTCGAAGTAGGTTGTGAGGGTGGGGTGGTCTGCTGTGAGACCTTCGATGCGAAGATAGCCACAGAGGAAAGACTCTGCCATGTCAACATATTTAATCTCGACTTGCACGTTATACTGTTGTCGATCTGACTGCTGCGTGCCTGCGAATTTGCTGCCGGGACGTAGAAAGGAGGAACTGTATAGGGGTAATGTCTGTAACATCGAAATGTCAGTATGCGCACCGCCCGAAGCACTCTACATATCTCGTCGCACCTTGAATATAGCCGGTTCAGGGTGGTGTGCCGCGGGCTTAGATACTATCGCTGGCTCCGGAAGAGCTGGTATTGTGTCCGCTGCCTTTTCTGGTATCGTCTCTTCCTCCTCTTCCACAACCACCAATACCTCCTCCTCGATTATGGCCGAAGCTGGCCTTGGATCCTGCAGTCGTTGTGTAGCCAAAAGTTCGGCTAGATATGCTGGATCTGATAACGAGACTGGCGCTGGAATATCACTTATGCTGAGTTCCTCGATTGTGGTATCTTCCAGGCGCTCGGGCGGCAATACATTGTCGGGTAGTGTGTATAATGCGTCGTGCGCTTCCGCGAGGGATTGTGACCGGTCTTCATCCGGAGGGCAGAGCGCATGTATATGAGCGGCGCGCTGTAATGCTGTAGCAATGATAGAAGAAGGCGACGGCGGAGACGATGGCGGGGGTGTCTCGTGCTCGGTTGGCATGGTCGGGTCACCAGATACTGTCG
>Ga0268246_10000718_pt1 | contig 13318 bp, 14 predicted proteins | sample AgamicOrSfe_FD_200242 | JGI IMG/M metagenome (GOLD analysis project Ga0268246, IMG submission 200242) | Agave microbial communities from Guanajuato, Mexico - Or.Sf.e (v2) (version 2) | ecosystem: Host-associated > Plants > Phyllosphere > Phylloplane/Leaf | place: Guanajuato, Mexico | collected...
AGCGAAAGGTATCTGGTTTGGCATTCTTGGCGATGGCTGGACGTGGCGCGAAGGACGACCGCGGCACACAGCGTTGGAGAAGAGTGTGGCGGCATTGTTCGAGACAATGGCGTTCGGATCCGGTGTGGATGTGCAGCAGCGCAGGCATGATCATGTGCACGAAGACGAGAGTGCAAGCGAGTGAGATACCAGCCTTGGGCTGGAGTTGAATAGGGTCACAATCTTCTGCACGTCTCTCCGGATAAATAACGCTGCACTATATCAACCTGTCGAAGACCTTACAAGAGGCCCAGCAAGGCAGCTCCTGAACTCTTCAGCCCGTCAGCGATCATGTGCTGGCTTCTGATCTACAGACCAAATCCTCCGGGTAGGAACAACTTCTTGTATGCTGCTGCTCCAACGGCCTTCTGGATCGCTTGTCCAGGATGTAATCTTGTCATATTGTTAGCTGTGAGATTGATCAACAAGCAGCAGAAAAGGCCAACGTACGCATTCCACCACAAGCATGAAGTTCCGTCAGAGTTATAGCAGGTTGCATTTGGGGCGCCATCTATGGAGGCCCTACAGTCAGCCGAGTACTCTGTGGCGTATGAACAGCTGGTTATGGTAAGAGGTGTACATACACTGCGTCGGACTGTTCAAGATGGTTTCGAAAATGGGGTGGGTCTCTAAGAACATGACCTCGCTGCCATTGTGGGCGGCAGACCAGGTTTGTGCCAAGGATTTGAGCTGAGAGTTCCAGTTTGAGATCTGAGCTCTCAAGGTCTTTTGGGTGGCAGCACTATTCGTGAGAGAGTTGGGTGCACGGTCGATTGCTACAGTGAGCATGGGTCAGTTTCATATCCAATAGCATCTCTACACCAAGATTGCAGGCAAAATGCCCTCTCGAAAGATTGTGATGACTTACGTGGTAAAGTGAGCAACAGGAACTTGCGCACACCGACCTCGCTGTACATGTCCGACAATTCATAGAAGTATGAGGTGAGGTCTGCTTTCACAATAGCTGTTGCATTAGCCTCGTAGTAGCTGTTCCCAACGTCGTTGACCTATGAGGGATCAGTATCGTAATCTGCATCGAGGTGAACACATCATGCCAGGCTGATACTTACACCGAACCACACTGCCGCCACAGTATTCTCTGTAGTCCAGTCGTAAGGACTGGGCTTCAAGCCAACACCCGATTTCAGCTCTGAGGTCTGCTGAACCATATCGAGAACGCCCGTTGAGTAGGCTGGGACGATGTTCTTGTTGACTGTGGCACCTCCGAAAGCGTAGTTCCAGTTGAGAAGGCAGGCTGAGGCGGGCGCGGATTCAATGATATACCCAATCCAATTTGCACCATTGTCAGTGGTGGAGCCGGGGAATGCGGGATTGCCTGTGATGGAAAAGTAAGTCAAATTGAGCATGAAATATGTCACGAGGCGATAGGTCAAGACCGATATCGTAGAGAACGATGCCTTTCGCAATTATTCAATGTGCAGGTCAATTGGATAACCATACCGATTGGGTTCGAGCAGCTGGGCTGAGTGGCACCAGGATTGAAACCTGTCTGGGAGTAAGAGTCTCCGCTACCACAAGGAGTCAGTATCTGTTGTGGTACTTCCTTGTTGCACTTCGCCAGGAAATCTTCTCGATACATACAAGGTGAATAGATAGTTGGTTGCAGCTGCGCGCTCAACAAGCTCGACTGGACTTGCAATGGCAATCGGGCTTGCTGAGACTGCCGCGATTACTGCAGCTGCAGCCAGCCAGGTCGACTTGATATTGGATCGCATCTTGTCAAGTACACAAACTACTGTGGAAAGTGCGAGCGTTCTGCTGATAGATTCTTGCTAGATCGAGCCAATTCACTGCAGTAGCACGACAATCACAGCACGACGAGGATCACGCAGCACTTTATACAATCAGGTCATCTTAACAGCAGGACAAGGCTAGCACAAGGCTGCTGGTGAAGTGATTGAGACTATAAAAAGTCGTAGTGATTGAATCCCAAGCCTTGACGCAATTCCATCACAACGAGGCTGTGGCTGTGGCAGTCAGTACCAGTAGCGAGCCTCGCGCTGCCTTCGAGGCTTTAGAAAGGCATGTTCCCAAAGTTTGTGCCGTTGTGGGCAATGCGAGATCGTGTGCTGGGCAGTGGACGCCCTGCAATACCAGGCATGACGCTACCTCTCGATACGCAAGCGTAGTGATGTATCGTGTGTGCTGTGAGGTGAGGTTGTTGTTGCATCGGCACTTGATTTGCCGAGATGTCATTGGAAAGCTTCCCCGCACTTATTTCTAGGGTCTCTTCGCATCTTCATCGAGGTAGAGGCAGCAAGGTGATAAAGTCACAGCAGATTAACTTCACACAACTTGCTCGATCATGGCTCCCGGAATTCTTTACGTGACAATGCAGCCGGCGGCGGCACTCGATAGAGCTGCTTTCCAAGACTGGTATAACAACGAGCATGGTCCTCTTCGACTCCGACTCTCTCCTCATATCACAAATGGGTTCCGCTATCGTGCTCTTGACCTCGACAACAATGCTTCCACGGACTCAAAGCCACATGAGTTTATGGCAATATATGACTTGCCCGATATGAACTTCCTCGACTCCGAAGATTACCTGAAACTCCGCTCCCCACCTATCCAAAGCTCTCGAGAACAATCGATCCGCCCCGATATCACTATCAATCGCCGCAACTTTGACGAAGTCCGGACGTGGGCAAGCTCCTCTTTCTCGGCTCTGGAGACATTATCCTCCACAAACAAAGAAGACAACGTCCTCGTAGCAACATCTTGTACCGTCCTATCTGAATCCTCCCTATCCGAATTCAACTCCTGGTTCGAGGACGAGCATATCCCCATGATCTCCAAGATCCCCGGCTGGCTTCGCTCTCGACGCTTCATTGTCTCGCCAACAGAAGGACAAACCAAGCACGACTACCTTGCTCTCCATGAATACACCTCTGCTGCTAGCCTAAAAAGCACTGAAATGGCTGCCGTGAAAGATGACCCCAAGACGAAAGAGATGATGAAGCACGTTGGGAACACGGAGCGCAGAGTATGGAAGCGGTATTACACCTTCGGGCCTGCACCACGAGATCTGGCGCCACTCAGGCAGGAAGCCACATCATTATACGACTCACCTTCTGCGTTTGCACGATGCAAAACGTTCCCATCACACACTAATCCCTCCGGCCGCCCGGCACTCGAAAGCTACGTGACACTTTCCGACGGCACCATCCTCCCATATCGACTTGAAGGAGGGAGTTACAGCGACGAGACGGGCCCTGTCATCGTTCTGGTCAACTCCATCCTGGTCACGTGGGGTATCTGGGACTCTTTCGTAGCAAAGTTCTTTGACAACCCGCAGAACCAACACTACCGAATCTTGCGCTACAACTCTCGCGGCCGTTACTCTCCATGCGGTGCGGACTCGGCTTCCATCACTGTCGACACTTTGGCCTCCGATCTCGTAGCTTTACTCGATGCGCTCCGGATACCTGCTGCCTCTGCTGCAGTTGGCGTCAGTCTTGGTGGTGTTACTGTACTTGCTGCAGCACTGAAGCACTCGGCTCGGATCGAGCGTTTCATGGCTTGTGATACTAGTGCCGCGAGTCCTGCTGGCAATGCGAAGGCGTGGGGAGAGCGAATTGAGATGTCCGAGCGAGAAGGTGCTACCCGTACAGCAGTACAGGCGGTGGCGGAGAAGACGAGAGAAAGCATTGCCGTTGAGATGGACGGTCTACTCCCAGAAGGGGAGCCTATCGTTGGTGAGGAGCTCGCTGAGGCAACTGCCAGACGTTGGTTTGTGCCTGCATCGTATGAAGATCCTGCGCAGGCACAAGAATGCGAGAGAGTCAAGACAATGGTGGCGCAGAACTCACTGCAAGGTTTCAAGCGCGGAGTGCGCGCACTGTGGGAGTATGATTACAAGCCGCTGTTGAAGGAGTACAAGGGCAAGGGGTACTTTCTTGCCGGCGGTAGTGACGGCGCTTTGCCGAAAAGTATGAAGGAAATGGCTAGTAGCCTGGGAGCTCATGGCACTGATTTGATCACAGTGGAGGATGCAGGACATCTTCCAATGGTGGAAAAGCCGCAGGAAGTCGTGGAGGCTGTCGAGCGGTTGCTGGCATTGTAGATAATGACCCACATACGCTGAATATATATAGACACCATGATTCTATGATCCTGGCAGATCGCCCTCGTCCAGCTACTTGCACTCCACTGCCACCAGCGCACCTTCTGCCTGCAGACTGCAAAAGAATAGCTTCTGCTCCGCCATCATCCACATTCCGCCCTTCACAAAATTGAAATTCGCCACCTGCGATCCAACGTAAATCTTTCCCAACAAGAGTCCATCAGGAGCCCAGACATGCACGCCGTCGCCGCACCCACTGTACACGTTTCCATGAACGTCACACTTGATCCCATCCGGAAGGCCATTGTCACAGTACGCAAACAACCTCCGATTAGCCAGACGAGTCCCATCGTCGACGACATCGAATACATAGATAGTGGCAGGCTTCCTCCGATCCGGCACAGGACCTTGCACTGATCCCGTATCTGTGATGTACATTTTGCTGAAATCTGGACTGAAGCATAGGCCATTGCACTCGACGAATCCATCCGCTACGCACCAGATCTGCCCCGTCGACGGTTTGAAGCGGTACACCTGACATGGGAGGTCCTGTGGAGGGCGAAAGTATTGAATAGCACCGTATGTTGGGTCGGTGAACCAGATCTCGTCGCGCGTGTGATGAATAACCACGTCGTTTACGCTGTTAAATTCGCGGCCGTGAAAACTATTCAGTAGGATTTTGGACTCGGACGTCTTCGGGTCGACGAGCACGAGGGCTGAGGGCGTGGTGAGGTCGCCTTGACTGCAGAAGAGGATTTTATCGTTGTAGTGGCAAGCACCATTTGCATTTACGACGTTATCGTACTTGCATTCCTTGATCTCACCACTTGAATGGTTGATCGAATGCACCTGGATGCTGTGGCCACTCTGAAAATTTGACGTGAAGTAATTGCAATCCGTCGAGTTGATGTATACGCCAGCTTCATGAGCGAACATCACATCGCGCTCTTCCATCAGCGTCAAGATTGGGTATTTGCCAAGAATTTCTTCGAAAGAAGCATCGTACGATACAAAGCCAGGCTGGGGTGGCGATCGCCGCGCAAGATTGAGGTCGGATGCGGTTTTGACGGTGCTGATGTCGACTACTCGCGTGAAGAGGGAGAACTCTGCATTCTCGTAGTCTTGCTGTTTGACGTTCACGGCTGGCGGGGGTTTGGGAGGCATGTTAACTGGTGTCTTTACTTTGCTGTCACGAATCAGACGATTGGATGTCACGCATGAAGGTGTAGTATCAGGGTTGCAGCCTCCTGAACTTGACGGGACGTTGCAGAACAGAGGCGAGACGGTGAAACCCCCCACCTTCCCGAAACAAACACACACGATGACTTGGACTACAAGTTTTGTGCAGATACACTTACATACATCTGAAACGTAATTCGTTCGATGATCAGAGGATGTGTATAGCTGCTTCGGTACTAGGGTGCAAATAGCCAGAGGCCTGTTCAGCGGAAGTTCTCAGGCAATAGGAAAGGGACGAAACAGAAAAGCATAAAGCGTGAGATGGAACATGACCGCATCGAGTACTACATGTCGTTATGTACAAGAGATGACTGCCCATATCCAATCTCTCATCCTGGCGCCATGCAATGCAAAATATCACCGGCCTCAATTCACTTCACAGTGGGATACGGCTTGGCGGTGTTACTGTCCTTCGGCGCCAGGCAGAGGTTGAGCACAAGCTCCCTCGTAGCCTTGTCGTCACCCTTGAGCTCCTTGAAGTTGACAACGAGGTCGTCCTTGACAGCAAAGACGGAATCCGTGGTGAGGTATGGGTCGTCATCAGGGTATATTTGTGTTGTGCATGGCTTGTAGCCTTCACCGGAGACCTAGAGGAGATCTGTTAGTACATCATGGGTACCACAAGCTGAAGAGTGAAGCCTACCATGACGTGAATGTGGGCAGGGCGCATAGGATGCCTGTCGAGCAGGTTGAGGATGACACCAGCCGGGCCATCAGTGGGGAGCGAGTATGCTGTTGGGCGCAAGCAGTAGAAGTGGTATTCACCATCCTTGTTGGTTCTGAACTTTCCACGAAGGTTGTTGTCTTTCTGGTTGTCCGGGTCTTGGAAATCATCTAGAACATGTCAGCACTGCACTATGCTGAAACTTGGAGACCAATTTCCTTGAGCTGTGACGGGTACAGGGAAGGTACTTACACTTTCCATTCGTCGACGCTTGCCAGATATCAACCACTGCGTTCTCGATACCCTTTCCGGTCACAGCGTCAATGACTTTGCCGTGGGTGAGTGTGACAAGACCTCCAGGAGCGGGAGAGTCAATGATCGAGGCACCGCAATCCCGCCACGGAGCATCAGGAGACCAGAAAGGACCAAGGATAGATGAAGATGTGGGCATCTCGTCCGTCTCGGCCATGTGCTTGTGTGCCATCTCGTCTACCAGAGACTCGAGACCGAAGATATCTGATAGTCTGTGCATCTCATTCCTCTTGTGGTTGCTGTTGGCCCATAGCTCGCCTGTACGATTTAATAATTCTTGTCCGGCCATCCATTCGCTAGCATTTGTTAGCACTATACGCAGGCAATTAGGAACATAGGCAACTCATACTCTGTGGTGAGGTTGACCTCGCGAGCGAAGTCGTGGATGTGACGGAAGAGGGAGGAGAAGACTTCGCGGGATCGTGCGCTGGTCTTGGGACCGAATGCCTTGATGCAGTTGTCGGTGAACTCGGGGTCGAAGCTCATGACGTCCTTGGAAGCATTGGGGGCAGTGTTGCCGTCGTTCTGAGGCTTTGCGGAGGTGGACATGTTGTGCGGGTGGTGACGGTGTGAATTATTGGGGAAAGAGATGTGGATTAAGCACACTTCAGTCGTTTGGTGGATGAGATTGAGATGCAAAATCGCGAGCGGGAGCAGGCAGTATAAGTATTAGAGTAGTCATCATGTCATGGTCGCACATCGTGAAGAATGGTCTCATCCTGCTAGCGAATGAAGCACCGAAGTCATCCGGAGCCAGAAGTCGGCAGATCCAAAGAGCGGCAGATCATCGCTCCCCGCGTTTTTTTACCCCACCAGCTCTGACTACAGCAAACACACCAAGCTTTCTTTCGGCTTGGTCAGGCAATCACAATCACGGCGATGAGTAACGGCACTCTCCCGAGCTCAGTCTCGGATCTCCCATGTTATCCAAGCGATTCTATCCTCTTTCGCAACCTCGATTTCGACCTTGCAGTATCAATCCTAGGCGCATAATTGTACCTCGGCATTCCTTTCACTCGACAACCACTCCAAATATGCTTCACCATTTGATGTGCGGGACTGTAAGCTGCTCCGGACCTTCTCGAAGAGACTTACTTACTCTCTCGTAGTGGACTCCTCCAGGTGCCATATTTACAGTGCAGTTCGACGATGAGGCATTGACATTGAAGCTCATCAAGACGACCGAGATCCCTCACGATGAGCCAATATCCTGGATGACTTTCGATGTATGCAGCCACGGACGACTTCCTGTGCAGCAATTGCTGAGGTGTTCGATAGCATGAGAAAAAGAACATATATGGCGCGGCTATGAAGAAGTGGTCGAGTTTCAAGGTCAACAGCCCAACAGATATAGTACATACTGGATCGCATGAAATGGATCACGATCGTAAGTCCCGTCAATACCTCCCCGCAAGCCGGCCAAGGACTGACATAGCCCTGTCCGTCAATAGCCCAAGCGAAGTCTAGCGATACCAGAACACGCGCCATATTCGTGCTAGCCGCCCAAAAGCCGCCGTACAATGTCTATGGCAACCCATTCTATGAGCATGCTGGAGCTGGCAACATCTTCTCCGTCTCATCCTCGGGGAGCCTCGAAAAGAACATCCAGAATTACGACTACTCTCCAAACTCAGCGATACATGGTATGGTGTTCGATCCCACCGAGACCTATCTGTACTCTGCCGACATGTGGGCGAACAAGGTTTGGACGCACAAGAAAGACCCAAAGACAGGAGCGCTGGAATTGGTGGGAAGTGTTGATGCGCCAAAGAAGGGTGATCACCCTCGGTATGTTCACCCATGGAGCAAAATGCCTAGCAGCATATACTGAACGACCACACTAGATGGGTGGCGATGCATCCTTCCGGGCACTACCTATACTCCCTTGCTGAAGGCGGCAACACACTCGCAGTCTATGTCATCGATGAGCGGACACACTTGCCTGTGTTCACGCAGATAACGTATCCCCTAATACCTCCAGGTAAGTGTGCGGTTGGTGTGATTGACGTGGTTGTGCTCGAAGCATGACTCTGGTCGAACCTCCAGTGAAACCAGTGCAGTGAGGTCCGTGATAGCTAACAGGCGTGCAGGTCTTCCACCAACGGAGAAGATGTATCGATCTGACGTGGTGTTCCTGACAAAGAGCGGATCACATCTATTCGCCACAGCGCGTTCAAATTCTCATTCGGTCTCTGGCTATATTTCTGCGTTCCGTCTCGGTCCTGTTGGCAACATTGAGAAGCAACTCTTCATTCAGCCAACTCCAACATCAGGAGGACATTCCAATGCAGTCAGTCCATGCGACTGGAGCGACGAGTGGCTGGCGTTGTGTGACGACCAGGAAGGTTGGGTGGAAATGTATAGGTGGAAGGATGAGTACCTGGCGAAGGTGGCGCGATGCGACATCAAGGCGCCCGGCGCAGCGATGAATGCGATCTGGTATGACTGAATTGTCACCTGTTTGGAGACACCGGTCGTTCCAAAAGAGGTAGGAGATGGACTTTCGACAGCTCTCCGTGCTTTCACGCATGCCGGTTCGTGTCAAGAAGGTGAGTATCACTCTGGCTGGTCCAGCCTGCTTTGGTATTCGATTGACGCGACCAGATGACATCTCTTGGATGATGGTGCCATATCACTTCCAGCCCTCCCAAGCATTTCCAATTGCCTTTCCCTTCCCATCGAATCTAAGTCCTTCTTCTCTGAGCAACCTCCGCTTCTCTGCAGCATGCCTCCCGTCATCTCCCCAATCACCACCAAACCCACCTATATTACCACCAGTGGCAAGCACACGATGACATGGCACTAACGGGGCGAAAGGGTTATTCCTCATAGCATTCCCGATAGCGCGTGCGCAGGTTTGCGATGTCGCAGTCTTTCCGGCGCTCCGCACATGATTGACGTGGCGCGCCATGGCGGCATAGGTGGTGTATTTGCCAGGTGGGATGGAGCAGAGGAGAGTGAGGACTTCTTTGCGGAACGGAGTGATCTCGGAGTTGGCGATTAGCTGTAGCGGATCGATGGAGGTGTTGTCTGCTTCTTCTTCCTGCTTGCTATCGTGTGTTGACTCGGATGGCAGTTCTGATGCTGTCTCGCCTTGCTGACTACGATTGAGCTTGTCGGAGTTTCCATTGACAGGCAGCTTGCTTTGCACTTCTGCTGGGGATTTCATCTCACTCGTTCTTGTGATGTCAGCAGATGGTGGCGAAAAGTACTTTGAGATTGTGCCAGTGTTCTGCTTTTTGACCCTCGTAGTATCTTTGTCGTCCACCGATTTAGCCTTCCGCTTCGGCGTCGCCACATGCCCTCCTTCAGTTTCACTGCTCGCGGTACCTTCCTGGGCGCGCAGTACTTGGCTCCCTTCCTTTAGTAATGCGCCCTTTTCCTTCTCATTCTTCGCACCTTTCGCGCCCTTCCGCCCCTCCTTCCCCCTCAACTCCAGACTCCTCGCATTTAATACACATAAATCCTCCCTTCCCTCTACAATCGCCGTTCCCAGGTCAATCGCCGCGTTCAGCTGTACCTCGGTCATGTGCTTCACCGCTGGTGCTCGCACGGCCTGCATCCACGGCGTGGTGACGCCAACGGCATTATCGAGTATGATGCGCGCGAAGCAGTGGTCAAGCACGACTGGCCACTTAGGCTGCACGGGCGAACGCGCTTTGGCGAGTTGTGGGAGTGTGGTCGCATACAGGGTGGTCCAGGTGGCGCGGAGCGTGTCGAGAGACATTGCAGATGAATGCGCGACGGAATGAGGTGACGAGCGTCACGGTCACACAACTCTTGAGCGAGGCAAGCAAAGCCCAAAGGTTCGAGTCGTTTGACGTGATATACGGGTGGCAAACCTGGAACGTACAGGTACACGGCCCGACGGGCTTAGTCCGGGTAAGAAGCGGGGAAGCGGGGAAGTCCAGTCAGCCTCATCTTGTATCGTCCAAGTCGAGAGTCTTGGTCAACACATGACCGAGGGAGTGAGTACCTAAGACTACAAGAGGACCTATGTCCCGTCAACTCACGCTATACTCTCCCTGCACCCCCTCGCCGTAAGAAATGGCCGCAAAACACTTCATAAACGATCCCACTGCGCTCGTGCTCTCCGCTTTGCAGGCAATCCCATACACGAATCCGCATTGTGCAGTAGACATCGAGAACAAGATTGTCTACCTCAGACAGCCCGCATCGAGTCAAGTCAATGTGGTCTCAGGCGGTGGCGCTGGCCACGAGCCTTCATTCAGTGCATTTGTTGGGCCTGGTCTGCTGTCTGCTGCTGTGAGTGGCACCATCTTTGCGTCTCCGTCGGCGGAGCAGGTTCGGCGATGTCTGTTCGAGCGTGTGGATAGTGCCAAGGGAGTTTTGGTTGTGGTGATGAATTATACCGGTGATGTCCTGTCAGCTTTGTCAATCCCGAAGACTGCACTACAATGCACTAACCGCACATAGCAACTTTGGCATGGCTGTCGAAAAAGCCAGAGCAGCAGGCATGCAGGTGGAAATGGTGGTCGTTAGCGATGACACCGGTGTGACGCGGTCACAAGGTGGCAAAGTTGGAAGACGTGGTATCGCCGGCACTGTATTGGTGCACAAAGTTGCCGGTGCCATGGCAGCTTCTGGAGCCTCGTTGTCAGAGGTGAAAAGAGTTGCTCAACTCGCTGCCGATAGCATCGTCTCGATAGGCTCTTCTCTTTCTCATGTCCATGTACCTGGACGAGAAGTGACAGAAGATGAGCTTGCGATTGGGGAGACGGAGATTGGCATGGGCATTCACAACGAGTCTGGGGCGGAGAAGGTGAAGTCGGATCTACACGATACTGTGCAAAGAATGCTCAAGCATCTATTGGATCAGTCTGATGAAGATCGAGCGTTCTTAAACATCTCTAACAAAGATGACACGGTCCTGCTTATAAATAATCTAGGCGGGGTGTCTCCACTTGAGATGGGAGGTATCACGCATGAAGTGGTGACCCAGCTCAAGGAGAAGCACAGTCTCAAGCCGAAACGCGTACTCGCGGGCTCATTCATGACGTCCCTAAATGGACTTGGCTTCAGTGTGACTCTCTTGAAGCTGACTGACAAGACCTTGCTGGAACTCCTGGAAGCCCCGTCGCAAAGTACCATTTGGCCTCATGCCATCAACCCCGAAGCGTGGGGGCAGGAAAGCACTGCGAGTGCTGCCACAAAGTCCGCAGATGCACAAGCCTTCGAAGCAAGTAACCTCGAACGTAAGTCAACATTTCCCCAGCCTCGGCATGTGCTGACCCATCTCAGTCGACCCCCAACTCGCCACAAAAATACTCGCCTCCGGCCTCCACCGCCTCATCAAAGCAGAGCCCGAAATCACACACTACGACACCCTGGTCGGCGACGGCGACTGCGGCATCGGACTCGCACGCGGCGCAGAAACCGTTCTCCGCGCTGTCAGCAACACCGACACAAGCGACGCCGTAGCCTTCCTCGGCAAGATCATCTCCGCCGTTGAAACAAGCATGGACGGCACGTCTGGCGCGCTCTTTGCCATCTACCTCAATGCTCTGGCCGCTGGGCTACGTGCGCAGAATCCACCTTCTCGACAGCAGATTGATGTGGAGATTTGGGCGAGTGCGGCGCAGACGGCGCTGGAGAGTTTGGGCACGTATACGCCTGCTAGAGAGGGGGACCGTACGTTCATTGATGCGTTGGAGCCGTTTGTTGTGGCGCTTAAGGAGTCGAAGAGTTTGGGGGCTGCGGCGAAGGCGGCGAGGGAGGGGGCGGAGAGGACGAAGGGAATGAAGGCGAGTTTGGGGAGGACGGTGTATGTGGGTGGGGAGGCGTGGAAGGAGGTGCCTGATCCGGGAGCGTATGGCTTGGCTGAGCTGTTTTTGGGGTTTGCGGAGGCTGTTTAGCATGCTTACACACACGCACGTCCGCCCCACCTCCAAGTACGACCAATTGGCCACCTTCCACACCCACCCACGGACGGTGTAACGTGGTGGTGAGGCGTGGAAGGTGAGGCCGGCTCCGGGTTTGCGAGGATCAAGGACGCATGATGTAATGTTTGACGTCAATGAACCCATACAATTGGGCATAATGGATGAAGGAGCTTCGTTCTTGAGACTCTGACGATGATGCTGACGCTTACAGAGTGATTTTCGATGATGAGAAATGTGTGCGCTATAAAGTAAAGTATGGAAGCTAACATATTCAAGCAAACCAACAATCCGCCGGTACTACGTCAGCATCAGCATCAGCATCAGCATCTCGGGCCCCATTAGACTTGCGCCTCGCTACGACAACATACACTCCATCCACTTCATCCACCTTCCCGTCCCTGCCCGCCGCTTCTCTCCAATATCCCACAAACAGCTTGCGTGCCTGCACCATCACGACATTTCCATACAGACGTACAATTTCGCCAAGAATCATACTATAAGCCTCACTCTTCCTCAACTTCTCAAACTCCCCTACCGCAACCTCCTCACCCGCATCCATCTTAACAACACCCTTCCCCTTCTGCTCCTTCACCTGCATACTCACAAGCTCCAAATCCCTCACCCCTCTGACCAAGTCTTCAACCGAGCCCCGTCCCCTTATCCAGCTGCGCTCCGAGGGTGCCCTAAAATCCAGCGCCTCCAACACTTGCTCCATCACAAGCCCCGCGCGCAGATTATGCTCGTGCGTGACATCGAACACAAGCACCCCCTCGCCGGGTTTCAACAGCCGGCTCCAGGACTGGAGCGCAGCCCTGCGTTCTCTGTGGCCACGGATGAACACGAAGGCGCTGGCGCAGGTGAGGATGGCGATTTTGCCTTCGAGGTGCGCTAGAGCGGGGATGGAGGGCAGGTTGGTCATGTCGTGCTCGATTAGCGTGACGCGGCGTTGTGAGTGCTCGGGGAGTAGGGATAATTTCGTGCGTGCCGAGCTGAGCATCCCGGGGCTTATATCGATGCCGATGATGGTGGCGGCGGGGGGCCCCCGCCGCCACCATCATCGGCATCGATATAAGC
>Ga0268246_10000719_pt1 | contig 13317 bp, 12 predicted proteins | sample AgamicOrSfe_FD_200242 | JGI IMG/M metagenome (GOLD analysis project Ga0268246, IMG submission 200242) | Agave microbial communities from Guanajuato, Mexico - Or.Sf.e (v2) (version 2) | ecosystem: Host-associated > Plants > Phyllosphere > Phylloplane/Leaf | place: Guanajuato, Mexico | collected...
ATACTCACCAGCGTCATGATAAGGCTCTCTGTCAGCGTAACCATGACGAGAGCGACTTCGGAAGCGGCCTATGAAGCCATGCACTCCATGCTTGGCATCACCATACTCATCATCCGCCTCAGTTTGCCGATGAAGAGCAGGCACGAGCAGAGTATATTGCCGCGTGATGCCAGCAGGATTTCTCTGGTCGACCTCACAGTGGAAGCCAATCTCTAGGCTGCCTTCCATTTCGATCATGCCGTCGCGTCCTGTCCTATCTTTTCGAGAGGCGCGACGAGTCAGTCCGTTTGGTCGGCGCAGGGAGGTAGATCGTCCTCTGCTGTCCTGAGTGGATGTCTTGCCGTCAGCAGCGCCAGAGCCGTCCGTTTCGATTGTAGCAGCGGAATGATGAGGATCTTGTCCAAAACCATTCGCTGCGTGTCCATCTTCGCCTCCAGCACCTTGCGGATGATATGATGATGGAGGAGCTCTTTGCTGACTTCCAGCTCGAGTGAGGAGGTTGCCACGTTGGGGATCACGCCTCGTGATTGATCGATCTCTTGTCATTGAGCCATTCCGACTCCATGAGCCATTTCTGTTCATAGAGAAACTCCGCGGATCACGGCCATTGTCATCATTTACTTTCTGCGCATATTCTTCTGGTGAGCTACTGGTATCATGTCGGATGATCGAACACCAGTTCCGTCGTGGAAACAAATGTTTATTGCGACGAGGTCGTCCATCCACGTCCATCACGAACAATGGAATCATGTTCTCGTCAGTATCCTGGTCAAGATGATGAACCTTGTTTCGCTTGTTCAGAACATCCGCCACATTGTCAGATGGAGGTGCGTTGACAATGGCAGAAGAGATGACATTAGGCATGTAACGATAGTCTTGATCCTTTGGTATACCCAGCTTTGGATTACTCTTGAACTCTCCAGCAGCAGCAAGATGTACATCGCCTCCAAGGATCGTGATTCGTACGGACTTTTCCCTTGCAAGTTCCTGCAATTCCTGAATGAACCAGTTCCGCTCGTGCTTGTGATGCTTGGCTGTCCAGTGGTCGTCCAGGTCATCAAGAATCTCTACGCCACCGTCAAACTTGTTCATCAGATTGCCGAGCACACCAAAACGAGCTAGTGCTTTGATGGGATCCATCATCTTCGATGTCAGCACATTCTCGAGCCAGACTAATCGTGGATATGCTATTGGTACTCCAAGAAGTACGATAAGATGCTTCGTCTGTCCCTCCACGAGCTCTCTTCTGCATCGATCGAATACTAGATCGTAGGTTTCTTGACTCAAAATCGAATCACGCGTTCTTTCTGTGCGGCAATCCAGACCAAGGAAAGCGGTGTCATGTCCCAAGGACATGAACAGGTTCCGGCTCACTTGATTGATATAAGGACCTGGATGGTTCCCCAACAGCCAAGACGGCTCGTGACGTTCAAGTTCATCTGGCAGACTTTGCTGTTGGAAGAGCATGTAGTACTTGTAAGCCACAGCACCGAGACCCGTAAATACTGCAGTACTTTGGAAGTGATGAGGATATGATCCGTAGCCCTGCATAGGACATTAGCTCAAGTGTGTCTAGTATCCTCAGAGTCACAAGACTTACATCGATAATATCATGATCATCCCAGACATTGATCATTGGTATCTGACTATTCGCCCAGCCAAACATGCCAGTCGAGAACCACATAGCATACCGATCCAAGTAGAACTGCTCGAGCTCCTCCTGCATCTCCGCTGTGAATGATGCTGAGTGTTTTGTCTCTCTATGCTTGCCCTCCGCCCACTTCCCAAATTGAGTAGTGATATCCTTCGTGACAGAATCCATGTAAATTTGATCCCCACCACCAATCATGCAGTGGAAAGGTTGAGTCTGATGTGTAGTCATGACATCGCGCCATAGGGGATCTGGTCCACACCATTCCGCAGTTTTGACACTATGCGAGAATCCGTTACAGCTATGGAACATGATGTTCATCATTTGATGCTTCGACGGGACCCAAAATGCGAGTGCAGGGCCCTCGTTGATGCGATAAGCTATGCGCTGCTGTTCATTTGATAGCTCTACCTCCAGATTGAACCTCCAAAATGTCACTCCTCGTTCTGCGTACAGACGGTGTCCAACCACATCGCGATGCCGACCTAGGCTCTCTCCGTCCGTTCTGCTGATGCGCGATGTGGCTTTGTGGTAAGTATTCGACAGTGGGTTGGACTCGAAAAGCCCGTTTTCATCTTCTAGTCGAGACAGGTCTGCCTCATGCCGAAGATCTTGCGATGGCTTAACGTATAATGTTTCTCCTTCACGGCCCAGTTTGACTTGGCAGGTAAGCGAATCCAACTGATTGACTTCGTGCGCTTGTGCATCATCTCGTGGTATTGGCGAGTTTGCTGGCTGTTTATAAAGTCGCAGGATCGGTGCCCTCTCATAGCTAGATGCTTCATCCTGCGTCACGATCATGGCACTACCACGCCAAAATCGTCTGCTTGTACCCAAATCAGACTTCGTTCCAATACCGGTATATCGTAATAATGGACCGCATCTCAAGTACAAAGGAGGATGGAAGCTCGTTCCTGCAGGACCTTGATGTGTTGTGCCACCCTCAGAGGTATGTGTCACATCTGCCGTGCTCGGGCCATATTTCGCCTCAAAGTCCAGGTCCTCTGCTGTCAATGTGGCAGTAGCAGCATTCTTCCACTCTTCAAGCTCATCTTTTGCGACATAGTGTCTCTCAGCTCGATTATTGATATGCAATATGTCGGAGAAGTGTGCCCGGCGTGATTGATGATGTTCTTGAAATTGTTGCTGCTGCTGGTCATGAAGTGTGTTTGGGTCAGTGTGACCAAACGCAACTTGCTCCCGAGCTTGTTGTCCGTTGAGTGTCTGCGGCGGAATGATGAACTCAGGACCTGTCTCTCCGTTATTCCGGACGTCGTCTGGGTCGAACGGGTTTCGTTGGCCTTTCGCTCTATCGACAAGACTGTTGTCTCCCGCAAGTTGCTGTGTGTCCTGGCCCTGTCGATGTGAATAATTCGAGGTTGAAGTCGTTTGCGGGTTTTGCTGCGATGACGTTCGCATGCCAGACTGCTCACTCTGCTGCTGTGCCGAACTTCTGAGCCCATGTTGACCACCACTGGCCATTATTGATGCACTCGTGGTAGGAGATAATGTGTTGTTCTCCTCATGCGTGTAAGATGATGAGCGATGTCGTGATCGAGCTGCTTGCAACGCCTGTGTAGCAGCAGCGGCCGCAGACCCTGTCAATGCAGCATCATACGCACCCCGCCCACTTGTACTGCGGTTGAGACCTGGTCCAGAGGACGAAATCACCCGTGTCTGCTCCTGCGGCCCAGATACTACCCGACGAGCCTGCACTGGACTTGCTGTACCTTCCTCATCATAAGACACCTGACCCTCAGATAGTTTTCTTCGATGCTGGTCCTCTCTGTGCAGTGTCTGGAATCTTTCAGGAAGTGTCTCGACTCCGGAGACAGGCTTCCTCTGCACCGATGACCGGCGCATGTGTCCTAGACTACTCCCGTTCTCTTCCTGTTGTACAGCACGCTGAGCTGCAAGTTGCTCTGCCCGCTCAACCCGTGCGCGCTTCGCCTCCTTACTAATATCCCCTAGGTGTCCTTCAAGCTTCTGAAGAGGTGATCGATCAGGCACAGAGTCTGTGCGTTTCGGGCGGTGCAGTGCAGGAGGAGCCTGGGTGTATCTTCTATCGGAAACTTCGATGGGTGAGTCGGTAGAGAGTGGTTGTTGGTCGCCAAGAGGTCCGTCTTGGCGATCTGAGGTATCCAATGCCAAGTCTGGTCTCATCCGAGCTCTTTCTGCGAACGAGCTCGCCTCCGCTGGTGTGTAGTTTGTGGTTTGGGTAGGATGCCTAGACTCTTGAGATGGTAGGAGGTCCGGACTGTGTTCTTCCGAGTCGAGCAAGTCGCTTGCGCCTTCGGAAGCGTCGGCGTAGGAGGCGTATTCGGACTGGCCGTAGCTCAAACCGCGGCCGTGGGTAGTGTCGAAGTTGGATGGGTGGTCTAGAGGTGATGGCCTGTTGGCGGCGTAGAAGCGATTACTCTGAACGTTCTCCATTGAGGTTGATGTGGTAGTAGTACAAGACCAAACAATCGGCGCAAAGAGGCTGGCAGGATGAGCAAGGAAGAGTGTAGGGACTCTTCACCAATGAGTTGCAGCTGGCCCGTGCTACGAGATGATGCGCACACCAGAAGCACAGACTGAAAGGTAGGACAGGATAAAGCAGGGGAGGACGGGCACAGAGGGAGGCTGGTTGGTGGAGCTTAGCTTGGTCCGATGTTGTGTAACATTGCAAGCAAGAGGAGGAGAAGCAATCTATACAGCTAGACCTTGAGAATCTGAAGCAAGGTAGATACTTTCGATACTGCCAGGCTTCAGGTCGACCTTGCACTCTTCGGTAAGGCACCATTCGCATCAGAGGCGCAAACAGCAGGTTGGAAAGTGATGATGCCCGCCAAGTTTCAGAAGCCAAGCTCACGCTAGTCATCGCCGTAAGCTTGTGCTTGAAACACAGCTTCCATCCTTCCTGCTTTCCGCTTTCGTTCTCTGTCTCAGCTTGAGCTTGAGCCGCGATCACGCCCGTGACCTTACCGCCGACTACAAGGAGGTTCCGGCACAAAGATATACTACCATACTATATCACTATATCACTATGCTACTTCATTGTTTACAGCTCAAGGAGCTTATCGCCGAGACAACAGGTCGATCTTCACATGGAAAGACCCTGCCGCCAAACGGCCCGAGCCAATGGATCCAGCACGATCCAGTCCACGATCCACCATGTTTCAGACGTCCTTCTGTTCTCATACGATATTTGTCATTGACTCTGCTTGTTTCAGTTTCAGAGATACAAGGAAGATATAAGCTCGCGACGTCGCCACAATGGATACATGATCGAGTTGGGAGATACACGGAGGAATCGATACCGTGCACAATATACAGAACAAGGAATCAGAGAAACGATCCGGGCGCTAGATTGAGAGAGTAATGACACTGCTTGGCATTGACGGTTCGAAGGATCAGACGGGCCGACGGTGGCAAGATGGTATAGAGGCACCACGTCTGCTGGTTCTTCAGGTGTCCACCCTCGCCTGCTACGGTGAAACCCACGTTGAACTTCTCCTCAGGACCGACCGCGTTCATTCTGCTCAATATACATACCTGAACTTCTCACCCCCAAATCCCTTTTGCAACTTCGCCGTATTCACATGGCTCCGTCCTCAGCTTGACTAAGCCCTCCCTATCCCTCCTCCCATTGCCCATACTTTATACACATGTATCCCACCAACAAGCACAATCGCAGACACTCCAAACGCCGTTGATCTCCAACGCTGGAATATACGCGGCACGTCTCCTGGGCGGAAGATGTTACTCGAGATCGATCCACTAAGATTCGCGACCGCCTCGGATATGCCCGCGGTCAAGGCGCGCTTACTCTCGTTGGGCGTGTTGTTGTTGTTGTTGTACCATGAGGCGAGCAGGGGCAACGGGATGGAACAGCCGGCACAGAGAAGCGAATTTGAGGTTGAATTTGGAGTTGACGATGGTGAAGGAGGAGGAGCGGGCCATGCGAAGGCGAGCGCATGCTTTTTCATCCGGGTGGAGATATTTGGCGAGAGCAGCGGAGTGTGGGAGGAGGAAGCTGGAGATGATGGTTTCGAGGATGCTACTGGACAGCGGTATGTAACATACAAAACGAGATTCGAGAGGCCATACCAATTAGAATATGACATCTGGATGGAATCCACTTCGAGAAACGGGATGTCAGCATCATGATAGATCCGAGTGTGCCATAAGCTGCTTAACGATCACTTACGCTTCGAAAACATCAAGGAAGAATCGTGTCGCCATGTTGTCTCCCCAATTCTTGGTAGCTGCTCCGAGCATGAGGAACGTGCCAAAGCCTGTATTATATCAGTCTTCACACAACAGATACAGTCTAGTAGGACAGCTAACATACCGAACATGAGAATAGGAAGTAGAAGCGGAGCGCCATACTTCTTGATCAAGATGTTTGTGGGTCGGCCGAAGAACACCACTGGGACTTACCAGATCGACAGGAGAGTGTTATACTGGTATCAGCTGTTTCGTGAAGTCCTTTCAGAAGTGAGCATGAAGCAAAAAGGCGGACCTGATTCCCTCGTATGTTCAGGTCGGCCTCGAGATCTTAAGGCTTGATTAGTGACTGATCCATGATGGGGCACGAAGAGACATACTGTCACTCTGTCAGACTTTGCATTCCCAAGATCGGATTTGTCCACAGAGCTTGGGAACTTTCAGCCTGTCTCTTGAGGACTGGGTTCGTGGACACAGAACGACTGACGAGCAAAAGTAGCAGGACGTGAGCAGTGGGAAAATCCTGCGATCAAACTTGCACAGGATCCTCTTCTCGACTGCCCAGTCGATAAGCTCGTTCGGGTTGATTGTTTCGACCACACCGAGCTTCTCGTCATACGCGAGCGTTAGGGGCAATTGTGGCCACCTTCGAGGACTTGATGTCTTGCTCGGCAATGATTGTATAGGTGGACTTAGAAAAGATGTAAACAAGTAAGAGCACCGGCTAGTTCACTTAAGAAGACAAACAACAGCAAGGCGAGTATACGAGCAGAGAAGTGTGAGGCTGAGTTCTCATCTCCATCCGCAATGTTACAGACGCTGAGCTGCTCCCACTATTATACTGCCACAGTGACATCGACTGCTGCGATTAACGCACAGCACAATCATCTCATCACACTCGCCTCATTTTGAACCAATTACTATCTAATCTCACAAGGATGCCCGGCAGATATTCTTTCGGCCTGCGACTGTTCACCGAGCCAATGCTCGATGTGCAAGGTGATATCGAAGAAGCTCGGCACACAGAGAGAAATCGTGGTATCACGCTCGCCACAATGCCGACTTGATTGATAGACTCTTGGAGGAATTGGAAGCATCTTCCGATTTGACACTGACGCCGAGCCAATGAGTCTGTAGGTTGACATCGTCATGAGAGGAAGACTGTGTCGAAAGAAGAAGTTGTGAAGTCGAGTGTTTCATCAATTTGCTGCCATGCAGATCTGCTGAATGGGGAAGGAGGCGAGCTGATACTGTAGGCCTTCTTGACCACCTTATCTACACTCCCTGTCTGATGCTCTGTGCTAATCGTCAAGGTGGCGACCCCGAATTGATCCATATCTACTATACTGTGATTCGCGTGACAGTGTACGGGCTCCAGTTGGCGCGTGAGCAAGATCGTGACCCCTGTGTAAACCACAAATGACAAGAACAATGGCACCCACTACTGCGAAGCCTCCCGCCCAAGCTGATGAAACCACAGCCGCGCACAAGAAGAAAGATGTACACATCCTCGTGACCGGCTTCGGCGTATGCTCCCCTTTCCTCCCTTTCCTCCCCTCATCCTCACATCCCAGCTGATCCTCCCAGCTCTTCCACACAAACGCCACAAACCCCTCCTGGTCGATCGCATCCTCTCTCCCTCCCTCCCTTTCGCTAATCACAGAGCACGAGGAGATCACAATACACATCCACACTCGCCCCGGCGCCATCGAAGTCTCCTACGACCGCGTCCGGCGCACCGTCCCCTCCCTCCTCTTTCCCCGTGGCGGCTCAGAGCCCGCTTACGATCTGGTCTTGCACATCGGCATGGCAGGGAAGCGCGATTACTACGCTGTTGAGACGCAAGCGCATAGGGACAATTACAATGCGAAGGATGTTGAGGGACGGACGTTGGCGGAGGCGAGGGGCGGAGAGGGGTATTGGAGGGAGATGTACCAGGCACCTGAAGTGCTGGAGACGGGTATTGATACGGCGCTGCTTCTGCAAAATTGGAGGAAGAATACCAGCACCACCACCACCACCACCACCACCACCACAAGCAGCAAACCGATTACAAACGCCAACCCGTCCCCAATCGACACCAACGACGCCACCCCATCAGACGCGACCACCCTTCCCAAAGGCGATCTTCTCCGCCTCTCCCACGACGCAGGCCACTATCTCTGCGACTTTATCTACTACACTTCCCTACTGGAGTACTGGCGGCGCGAACCGAAAGGAATGGCAAGGGGCGAACGGCCGGTGGTGTTCTTGCATGTTCCGGGACAGGCGGATGAGGAGTCACTGGGAAGGGGAAGGCAGGTTGCGATTGGGTTGATTAGGGCGTTGATCGAGACGAGGAACGAAGCTGGAAGAAATGGTAGTCAATCATGAATCGAGGTCGAAAGCAGCGGTGCCCTCAGCATGTTGCAATCCCTTTGGACATCGGAGATGGACTTGCTTGGGATCGTGTTGTTGTGGACCGTAGTTGGCCTGTAGACCGAGTCTGGTGCGCTATAGCGACCACTGACGCTGTGGGCACGTCTCCAACCACCTCCCTACCACCTGCACCATGCCTACAGTTGCACGAGCGTGCTAGCGTCCTCCACCTTACTGACCACCACCCTTCCACCGCCTCCCCGACCACCCAGAGCGGCCAGTAGTGTTTTTGCATGTGCCTGGACAGGCGGATGAGGAGCCAGTGGAGAGGGAAAGGGAGGTTGCGATTGGGTTGATTAGGGCGTTTCTGGAGACGAGAGAGGAGGAAAGTACGTCAGAGGGAAGGAGAAGGGAAAAGTAATGGTCGGCAGGTCTGAGGCAGCTTGGTATTTGAATAAAGGACGAACACAGCAAAATGGGGATCAGTATATTAAGCTTGGATGAGAAACGGCGTTTGTAGATATGTTTGGCAGTATACCACAATCTGTAGGATTGCAGCTGGACATGCTATGACGAAGTGAACCTGTGCGAGGGGAGCCTGAGCGAGGCATCCATTCCCACGTCCAGCACCGGCCGTTGGTTGCCCACGCCTTCCGTCTCAACCAGTGCGCACACCAGCCAGGTCATCCTCGAATTTGAGGATTCTCCAGCCCTGCGGCCAGTTGGCCATTTGATCAGTTGAGGACTTGAGCACAAACTTGTCTTGCATGCGGCGTCCAGCATATCGAAGTGATGCGCAGACGCAAACTCGACAGGATTGATCGATGGCAATCGCCCATACACAAATGTTGTCCATCGCATCATCCGAGGTTTTGTGGCCATTGGTATGTGTCTGCGGGAGATGGTCCTTGCTTCCCTGACAGATGGAGATTTGCGTTTTACCACGGGTGTCCAGATGTTTCTCTCCTAGCTAGCGCTCTCCTTGAGCTTGGGATCTTTAATTTTGTTCTTGCTATTATGCGCCCGCATTTGGCATGAATTTGCACCTTGTCGGTCGCACGCCGCTGGCCTCGCTCGCTTCTTGCGCCATTCGCTGACTTCGGTGTCCTGTACCCAAATGCGCTCTTCCCACCGCCCAATCTGATCAAGTCACTCCTCGCATCTACCATAACAAAGCAGAGAAAAACGCCAGATCATCAATCATGAAAGCCCTATTCCTCTCTTCCTTGCCAATATCTTTGAGTGCGCATATGTGTAGTCTTTTCAAGTCGGCAGAAAGTCCTGGCAACCAGTATGCGCCCGACCTGGAGTATTCAGGAGGACGACGTAGGGCGCGCATAAAGAGCGCTATCATCCACGATGATCGCCTCCACCCCTCCTGTCATCACCACCAATGCGCTCGAGAGCTTCCAGAAGAACGACTGAATTTCCGCGGATCACCTGAACAAATGAAGCATTAGCATCGTTCTCTTCCGCTTGCTCAACTTCCTCAACTTCGACACGTTCCCCCTGCCTCATGTCCGATGTTCGGCGATCTCTCTCTGTGCGGACACCGCTGTGTGGGTGTATACTTGTATAGGTGAACGAAAGTGGCATTGAAACTGGAATCAAGACATACCACCATTCCCATTCTCGCCTTCTCTCCATTCGCCTTCTCCTCCACCGCATCGTCCAGAACTACATTCAGGAAAACATCGTAGCCGCGGAGAGTGCCCGTAACGCGGCGGGAGCCGTTGAGTTGGATCAGGAGGCGCTTGTCGAGGTACTGTGGAAAGAAAGCGTGAGCGTCAGCGAGCGTACGTGGGAAAATAAGAGTGGTGGTAGCGGTGGTATATTAAGTGATGATGATGATGATGATGATGATGCTGATGGGCTCACTTGTGGTCCGTACCTTTTTGAGCTCGGGCTGGGCTTGTGGCATTGTGACGGTTGGTGAGGGGAATTTGGGGCGTGGAAGAGCTGTACAAGAGGCCGATGCGCAGGTAAATAGGGCAGGAAAGAAGTTGATGTTAAGCAATGTTGTCGCGAAAGCGATCTTGCAGCGTTTCCTCTTTGGGAAGGTCGTGCCGAAGAGACAGTTCTTAACCCTAAGGTAGTCCCTAACTTCATCTCACGCTTCCAGCATGCACATGAGAGCGAACACAGCAGGCAGTCCAATCTCATAAGAAGGCTACGAACTCCTGGCTCACAACGGCACATCCCCTCTCGCCTGCCTCTCATCATACCTCCCATGCTCACCCGCATCCTCATGCTCGCTAAACACATCCTCCTCATCCTCCTCCGCACCTGCAAACGCATCGTACAATTCGCCCGCCCTCCTCTTCCCTCCCTTGCCCTTCCCCTGTGCATGCCCGTTCCCGTTCCCGTTTCCATTTCCATTCATCGCATTCTGCGTCCTTGCATTGCCCTTCCCATAACTCTCAAGCCCACCTGGGCCATAATGGCCCTTCAGCGCAGCATCGTCGTCTCCATCATTATCGTCGTCGTCATCGGTATCTAGCATTTCGAACTCGTACTCGTCGCGTGGTTTGCGCTGAGCGTTGCGTCGTGCGCGAAGGAGATAAGCTGATACACCGATGACGAAGATGAGGATTAGGATGGTGGAGCCGTAGATCCAGGTTTGGGTGGTGCGCGAAACGCCGAAGGTTGGGAAGTAGGATGGGAGGAGCTGTTCTGGTTCTTCAGTGGGAAGGCCTTCATCTGGAGATGCGGTTGGTTCGGGGTTGATGTCGGTGGGTGTGGAGGTCGTGGTTGTGGCGACTGCTTCGCTTGCAGTTGCAGTACTCGCAGTAGCTTCGGTCGTTGCTGTAGTCATTGCGATTGTGTCTTCTTGCGACGATGACTTGAAGTTGACTGGTCGGTCGATGTGGTCGGTAGGGTTTTCACCCGGAGGAGCTGTCGATGTGGGAATATCAACACTTGTTGTAACTACCACAGCGTCCTCTCGATCGTGATCATCATCATCATGCTCGCCGGGAAGTGGTAACATCCCTTGAATGTCAGCATTGTAAGATTCACCGAATAGATTGAGCTTCCAGTCTGTGAGTGTGCCGTTGTGGTCGTTGTTCTCCCGCGTGTCCTTGACCACTATTGCCCAATCACCGACTCCTGGTTCTCCCCAATGTGCAACAGACATGAATGTCCAGTCTCTGTAGCCTTCGTTTGAGTTGTCTCGAGACCGGGCGGTACTCAAGTGGCTGACGATGCCACTAGGGCTGATCAAATCGACCATAAGGTCCCCGCGACGAGTGTGCTGGATGTTCATTGTTACAGTGACATGCTCAAGCCTTTCCATGTTGGCAGCTTGTAGCATTTCTTCGGTTACAGTGAAGTGACTTCGCAGTCCAGTTTCGCCTTCCGGAATGGCAGTCCGGACGTGCTGCCAGGGTGATTTCAACCAAGCTTGAGGTTTTACTAAAGTGAAATTCCGAGCGGCTTCGACTAGAGCTCCAGCATCTAGCTTGCCATAGCCATATTGATGACTGAACTTCTTCCCCGTTATAGTAGTCTGCCAATCATCACCCTGATCTAGTGGGACGGCATACATGACGGTCAGCCATTGCATGTCACGCCACGTAAGTTCCGGTCTGACTTCAAGCATCAGCGCATACACGCCCGCAGCAAGTGGTCCTGCAGCAGACGTGCCACCATGGCCTGTGTAGCACTGGTTGACTCCGACGTCCGTGGTATGAATAGCATCTCCGGCACCGCTACTATAAGTGACAATCAATTGCGCCGAGCACTTCTCTGAATAATACGGATGTTGACCTTGACGATCAATTGCGCCAACCGTGATACTGTAGATACTATTCGTGTAGCCATCAAAGTTGCAATTGTCCTCAGAGGCAGCACCATTTCCAGCAGCAAAGACATATATTGTACCGCGACCACCGCGACCCTTCTGTACAGCATCGACCATTGCGCGTTTGATAAGAATACCTGGTTGAGACATACTGACACCATCGTCTGGAGGTCCCCACGAGCAGGAGTAAATATCGGTCTCGTCATACCCATAAGTCATCGCAAGCGCCTCATCAGCATCTGTGATAGGCTTCGAAAGGATCCTAATACCTCCAATCTTGGCGTCATATGCTACCCCAACTCCACAGATGTTATTTTTCACTGCTGCCACTTCTCCTGCACACCTCGTTCCGTGCCTGTCATCGGAAAGTCTAGGCCTTGGTTCTGGGCCTTTGTCGTTGAAGTCATAGGATCCTGCGGCGTAGAAGTTGTCTTTCAAGTCTTCACTATCCATGTCGAGGCCATCGTCTACTATCACCACTTTCGCGCCTTTTCCTGTCACGCCTTCCATCCAGACTCCACTAACATTAAGGTCATGACCCAGCTGGGTCGGATTGAAGAGATGCCACTGATCATTGAATATCGGGTCGTGGATGTCCAGGTTCTTGGTGAAATAGCTCCTATATTGATCGGGATGTTCCTGTGCTGACGGCATCACTGTAGGTTGATCCTCCTGTCGCCTTCCCAGCTCTTCCCATCTAGGACCCCGCTTCATATGGTCATGTATAGGTCCGCGCTTCTCCATTGGCGGTCTTAGTTTCTGTTTCTGATGTAGCAGGATCCCGTCTAGCAGGTCATTCTGGTATGTCACATCTCTTCTTCTCCGCTGCGTATGTTGCTGGACTGCCGTATGCACCGCATCCTCAGTGTGTCGCGGTGATCGATATACGTAATGGTCTTTCAGGGAACCGAGCTGGCCATCCAGGCCGAGCCCAAGCTGTGCAGCCACATCTTGGGCTGAGGTATGCGGCGCGAGATGGAGGACGTAGAAATCATGGGTTCCGTAATCGCGATCGGGGAGTAGGGAAGGATGTGTAGCCAGTGAGGGTATCGCCAGCCATAGCAAAGACAATAACCGCATGGCTTATGGCGATTAAAGTCAGGAGCGTAATGTGCTCGGGCTTGGCCTCGACGTGAGATGTTTCAGCGAGAAAGGGGGTGAAACAGATTACAGACACGCCTCGTCATCCTCAGTCTCACTCATCAAGGTCTTCATGCTACGATGCATCACAATATAAGCTCATTGCAGCTCAATGCGGACCAAGTCGAGGCATACTAGTAATACTAGTATGGGA
>Ga0268246_10000720_pt1 | contig 13293 bp, 16 predicted proteins | sample AgamicOrSfe_FD_200242 | JGI IMG/M metagenome (GOLD analysis project Ga0268246, IMG submission 200242) | Agave microbial communities from Guanajuato, Mexico - Or.Sf.e (v2) (version 2) | ecosystem: Host-associated > Plants > Phyllosphere > Phylloplane/Leaf | place: Guanajuato, Mexico | collected...
TCATGATTTCCGCTTGTCAACTGCTCCTGATATATTTCATAACGGGACGCGACGAGCGCGGGAGACCGGGGTTCGATTCCCCGCCAGAGAGTGTTCTTTTTGCCCTTTTGGGCTTCCTTTTTGCTGCTCAAACGGTACCTACGGACCAGACGCATCGATTCCGATGGGTCCGGAGATGTTTGAGGATGGTCTGATGTTTTGGCGCGGGTTTGAAGCTGGTTTGGGACGGATGAGGTTAGAACGGAAAGGGGCCGGGTGCGGGGTATGGAGAGGAGACATGTGATATGAGAGGTTTGGAATGGCAGGGTATGCAGACCGTGGGGAAGCGACGACAGGTCGTGACAAATCCATGTCCAAATTCACATTCACGACACACCGCGACACACTCGCCTGCTGTCACGAACTGTCCGAGGCGCACGCAGCAGAAATGCGGCGATCGTGACCCATACAAGCTTATGTCGATTCGACGTCGAAGGAGCTAGAGTCTTTGAAGTCTGCAATAATGAAGCAATTGCCTCGAGTGATCTAGACTGATGCTGAATTGAGGGCATGGATTTGTCTTGCAAGTCGTGCAATGACTCTCCAAGGCGTCTCTGTGAAGATTGGTGATTGAAGCCACGTCAGCGGCACTACCGTCTCTGACTAGTAAGCCAAACATCATCCATCTTCCCCACGAGGCCGGCAGAAACAAGTTCGAAGGACCGCTTGGTACTATGAACGAAGTTCAAACTACATATTAGGCTGCGGCACTATACCTCTTCCTCAATCGTACACCCTGCGAAGCAGCAATCAGTCTCTCATCACACAAGCCCTTCAAAACCAATTACGATCCCCATGCTGACTAATAACCCTTCCCTGCACCTCCCACCCCAACCTCTCAATCGTCTTCAACTGATCCCTCACGCTCTCCCCCACCTCGATCCTCCCCGTAACACTTGGATCGACCTTCCGAAACAGCGCCGCCATCCACTCCAGCGCCTCCTGCGGCATCGGACTGGTATCAACCCAACCTGGACTCATTGCCACAACCTGAATACCCTTCGGTTGCAACTCGACGCCGTATTTCGCAACAATCGCGTTCATCATCGCTTTACTGGCACTATACGGCACCATCCCCGCGATTCCCGCCTTCAGCACAAACTCCGCATCCGCCAGCCCCGTCGTGATATGCACAATCTTCCTCCCCCTTCCCTTCTCAATCAAAGGCAAGAAGGAATTAGTGACGTAGACCGTGCCCCAAACATTAGATTCGATAGACTTCTCCACCATATCCCTGACATGATCCAGGTTTTCCGCGTCAGTCAGCTGGCTCGGCGCAATCATGGCTGTGGAGCCGTCGAGGAAAGCGCCGTTGTTGATTAGGACGTCGAGGGTGCCGCCTGTGATAGAGGCGACGGAAGTGGCGGCCGCTTGGAGGGAGGGCAGGGAGTTGAGGTCGCCGGGGATGATGTGGATGTTGGGGTTGCTTGTTGCGAGGGCGGTGAGGGAGGGGGAGGAGGCTGGGGAGCGGACGAGGGCGAAGACGAGGTTGGAGGGGGTGGTGGCGAGTTGGCGGATAAACTCGAGCTGAGGGGTGGGATGAGGTGTCAGTCATGTATGTATGCAGGACGTAAGAGTACTGAGTAGGGGAAAAGGACTGACGCCGAGACCGCGAGATGCGCCGGTGATTGCGTAGGAAACCATTTCCATGATGTTCCTGAATACAGTAGCGCTGATCGATCGATTACAAGGCCTTGATAATGCGTGCACTGGAAGCTTGGAAGTCACTGACAGCCTGCCGTCTTGATTGGATCGCTAGGAGTAGGAGAAGTGCTTATCATTTGGAGATGGCCGAGTAATGTTCTGCCTTTATACAGCCTCGAATCCCGCCTGTATTTCTAAGCCGTCCGCGCGCCATCGACAGGCGATGCTGGGCATTTCTTACAAAGCATATTGATCTGATGGATTGACGAACGAGGAAGGTAGTGTTCCTCGTTCTATTACCATCGAACCAAGCATGACTAAGCATCGAGGATTGTGAAACCCTAGTGATCGACACCACAGGTTTCCCGTCTTGATTCCTATCTATCCCATCTCGTCTCGTCCAGACCGGCGCCGTCAACTCGCCTACAAGTGAGTGCCAAAACGAGACCGTCAATTCTACTCGACGTGAAGAGCTGTCCTGGCCGCTCTGCACCTGGCTTCGATCCTTCAACCATCAGCACGAGGCGCGACCTGGACAGACATAGGCTACCAACTCCCTTCAGATGATCTCCTACTCAGAGGCTAGATAGTCTTTGCATTCGGATCGTGAATAGATCCCGCAGCGACCGTTCAAAAGGGCGTGTTCAAGTCATGATGACAAAGCTACGGTATCATCGTTATGGGGCTTCTATACATCTTCATCTTTGGGTGCAAGCAGAAAGACGGCCCGAATACAATAGCTTGGCAACATCTCGCAAAGCTGAAACCACGAAGCGTAAGCTTGAGCTCTTTGTGTTTTCTCTCAATTGGACGCGTTCGCCCTTTGGGTGTCCTTCTTGCTTAGAGGAACCGACGGAAAAGGCTGAGGTGAGGTGGCGGCGGGTTTCGAGGGATGTTGAAGGACATGATGATTCGTGATGTTAGGATTCTAGGTAATCTATGGAAGTCTAGGTGATCATGAAGGTCCTGTCTCATCATATCATCTCTCTCGTCTCATCCAAATCCCATGCTCCTCTTTCCCTCCCTCCACTACAAGACATCTCACCACTACCTAATCGTCTCCCTCCCCTCCTTATCAAACCCATGCAAACTCTCCAAGATATCACTTCCCGCCAGCAGCCCTCTCCTCGGACCAATGGGCCGCTTACTCGGACTCCAGATCTCATGAAACTTGATACTCCCATCACTGGCCGCAACGACAATACAGCCCTCATTATCCGTGCGGGTTGTCCAATTGCCATCAGCTGATTTGCGGGGACTTCCTGGATAGGGTATGGCATAGAGAGCGCGCAAGTCTGGATTCCAGGGTATGGCGGCAACCTGCTGACAGTCTGGCCACGAATACACAGCCACGCGAATAGGATGCTCGGGCTGCGCGAAGCCGAATGTGGCTGCAATTTCACGGCGTGTTTGTGACCAGACAAGTGAGGTCACTTGTGCGCCGCAGTCGATTGTTGCAAGGCTTGCACCTGAGATAGTGTGGAAGAAGTGAATCCGGCGGTCGTTTGAGCCACCGCCTGCAGCGACGAGCCCGGTTTGCCAAGGACAGAAGGCGATGGCCTTGACGGCTGCGTTCAGTCGCCAGATCTGCCTGGCATCGTCTAAATTTGGGATGTTGAGAGACTCCTGCGGGCCAGGATGAGAAACCCGGATGAAGATGCTGTTCTCGTCACCCTTGCGAACAACATGTTTGTCCGGACAAGGTAGATGGCGTCCTGCTTCGGCAAGTAGCTCGCGCAACGAGTACAGAGCGCATACATTGTCGTTCCCTCCTGTAGCAAAAGTCGTACCATCTGGAGACCAAGTCATCCCACAGATCTGCTGCGTATGTATGGAAATACGTGCTTGCAGAGTTGCCGTACCGTGCCAGGCCTGAGCCCATCGATCCTTGTCAGCAGGCCATTCCACGAAGTAGATTGACACAAGCCCCGCGTCGTCACCCACGAGCAAGACTTCCTTCTCAGCCACGACGGACTGATGTCGCTGTGAAGGTCGTTTGAGAGTCCTCGGTCGGAAGCACAGATGTGTCACAGAGGTAGGCGCCACTATGCGGAGGAAGCGAGGACTACTGTCCAGCGGGCTATACATGTCAACTTGACCATCGCCACGGCCCATGGCAAGGATTGCACGACCACCCTGGGTAGAAGAAAAGGCTAAACATGTTATATAGTTCAACCTCGATCGTCCAAGCTCAATAGCGTGCGGCGGTTGCATGACTCCTTGAGTTTCAGACCAGAGGTATACCTTGTTGCCCAAAGCGACAGCCAGAGAGTGTATGCTCGGGCAGTAAGCCAGTGCCGAGCAGTAGTAGTCATCTCTCAAACCAGGTGCTTCCAGTACTCGAAAAGGTAACTTTGGTATGGCTTGAGGTACCTGCTTGTTGCGTGGCACATGTTGTAGTGCAGAGCCATCTTGACACCAAGCATTGTTCGACCATACTGGCTTGACAACACCTGGAGCACGATTGACGTCTTGTGGTGTGGTACCAACGAGTCGTGAAGCTCTATCAATATCAAGAGCAGCAGCTAGCCTGTGCTCATAAACCTCTGCGTCATCGCTTGGGACACTGGCGAACAAGAACTGCGATGTGAACACTCTAGCTGGGTCACCTGAGCTATACGCAACACCATAAGCATGAACCGCACGGGCAGCTGCCCTCACAGATGACGTTGAGCCCACGATGTCCCAGGTGGTCGGAGTTGTATTCGACGCATTATCGTTGAGTTCTTGACGTTCTGCAAGCACACTTGCATGTCGTTGAGAGATGGCACGAGACTGTTGCTGGATTCTTTGCGATCTGGCATACTCGACCGACCGGTTGCGTGGAGTACGAGGTGCACCAAATGGATTGGCGTCGATAGTCCTACGCAGGATCCTTTGCCGGGGACTCAGCTCACTTGCTTTCTTGCCCATGAAGAGTTGGTTCCTTGCTTGCTCTGCAGGTCTGCGATGTCCAAAGTATCTGTCATGAATGGACGGCTTCGTCACCTTTTTGCGGTAAACTTGACGACCGCGTTGCGCAGGGGTAAGGCGAGTATTCGGAAGGTTCAAGTCCGGCACTTCGGTTTCTAATTTATGTTTGTCGAGGGCACCTGAGTCCGTGTGAGAGTCCGTTGACTCTGCATCTTCAGGCTCTTCAAGTGTCGTCTCTGCGATTGACGTAGGTATCGCTAGACTGTCAAACAGACTAGATCGCTGCCGACGAGACTTCACTATAGGGCGTGGAAGGATGACTTGACCATGCTCCGAACTTGTCCTATTCCTCACGCTCGAGTAGGTGGAATGTCGATTCGCTGGTCCGGAGTCGACTGGAACATCGTATTGCCCATCCAGTCCAGGTATAGGTCTATCATTTTCTGATGTCCTTACATTCCGGCGTCGATTCGAAGCTGGTCCAGATTTAATAGCGTTGGCTTTGGGTTTGAGGCTCTGCTTCTTCGAGGGACTCGTGAAGGACTTCAGGAGGTTCTTGAGTTTTGCACGACCGGACAAAGGTACTGGTTCAGATGCCAACAGAAGACTCTCGAGAGGCATAGCTGGACGAGGTCAGCGGTGAGATCCTCTCAGCGAGGCAAGGAGTTCGGGGGCAGATCATGGGAGAAGAACAGATGATAGAGGATCAGAACAAAGGATATGTCATAAAGTCATCAATCGTTCAGAATGCTATGTGTTCAGTGTGGAATAATACACACACGATGTGTGTGGTGCTGCAGAATCCATCCATGCACGAGCATGTTGAACACCATATCTTTTCCTCATTCCCGGGTCAGCCTTGTTACTGTGAAGGAAGGCGCGCATCTGAGAAAGAAGAAACATTTGGAGGAAGGCGCGGAAAGGAGTCCGGAGCCCTGACACGTGGACCCTGTCGATCGCCCGAACCTGAAACACAGGCGATACAACCACTGTCAACATCAAGTCAATATGAGTGTAAGTACCTCAATTAAGCCAATTCCAACAGCACTGACCACTGCTAGCATGGTATACCTCGCGTTTCAGGTGGTCAGGATCGATCCGAGCAGGCAAAGCAGAAAGAGCTCCTCAAGATTGACGAATACAAGTCACTAGTCGACAGCCTCACAAGGCAGGTGAAGTCCAATGACTTCTCGGAAGACACATTGAAATTGACCTCGAAGGTCCTCACCCTCAACCCGGAATACTACACAGTCTGGAACCAGCGGCGGCGAGTCCTGCAGTATCTATTTATCACACCGGAGCAACCCACACCTACAGATGGGCCTACCCCAAATGCGCAAGACCTCCTAGGTCAAGAGCTACAATTCCTCCTCCCCTTGCTCATGAAGTTCCCAAAATGCTACTGGATCTGGAATCATCGTTACTGGGTCTTGAAACAAATATCAGAACGATTACAACTGGCAACTGCTCAAACATACTGGAATGGTGAGCTCGTTCTGGTGGGCAAGATGCTGGGTCGAGATAGTCGGAACTTTCATGGCTGGGATTACCGAAGATTCGTGATACAAGAGTTACGGCGACTACAAGAGACCGCTCGAAGTTCCAAATCAGAGACAGAGACACCGCCCTCAGCCGACACTTCAACACGGAGTAGCACACAAGATGGAGCAGCAAGCGAAACAATCACAGAAAGCGAATTCGCATACACCACAAAAATGATCAAAGGCAATCTCTCCAATTTCTCCGCGTGGCATAATCGCAGCAAGCTGATACCACAACTTCTTGATGAGCGTGAGGCGAATGACCAGGATCGAAAAAAGCTATTCGACGAAGAACTTGCATTCATCCAAAGTGCCGTCTTCACAGATCCGTACGACCAATCTCTGTGGTACTATCACCACTTCCTCATGTCAGAAGTCAGCCGGACTGACGGGCAAGCTTTCGTCAAGTTCACAGATGATGAGAGATCAGAATGTATACGAGGAGAGATCGAGGCTATCCGCGACCTCCTCGAAGATACTGATGACTGCAAGTGGGTGTATCAGTCGTTGCTTATGTATTCTGCACAACTCTCGAAAGTGGCTGCAATTGATGAGCTTGTAACCAGTCACGATTTAAGATCGTGGTTACTACAGTTGCGCAAGCTGGATCCTATGCGGAGCAAGCGCTGGGATGACTGGGAGCAGAGCCTCGGTATACCATGAAACAGGGTTGGTCCAAATAGTTCCACGTTCCAATGGCACAGTGCTGTATCTTAGCTGGCCCGACACCATACGCCATCCAGCTCCATTGACATCCAGCTCCCCTATAGGCGACTTGCATATGACTGGATCTTGATGTCGTCGTACCAGCTACATAGATGACCACGCAGTTTCTGTGTTTCCGCCACGGCCCAAGCTGGACGACGCCAGCGACTCATCTCTTGTCCAGCGACGCCCTAGGTGCCTTCGTCGCCAAAATCAGGAGCTGGAGTATGTCATGCCACCAGCCAAGTGCTGTGAGGTCGATTTGCGGGTCTGGCAGTTATTTATGCCAGTCTTCTGAGGACTTTCCGATCGCTTCAAGAACGACGGTAGGCTGGCATGAGCCATCGAATCACGATGTGATCATCGTAAGCTTCAACGATGAGAATCTGTAATGAGGTCTATATCTGCCTCTATGTGTATTCCTGCATAATTGTAATGCTTCTACGTGCACATAAGTACTTTACAAGATTGCTCGAAGCTCAGCAACAGTCATCGCTTCACAGCAAAATCTTCCTAATAGATACCCGGGATCATAACGAACCTCCTCTTCGCATAACTGCCCCCGAACTCCCTCCTGTACCTATTCTCCTTCTTCCTCCCCCACGCTCCCATCTGCACGGCCGCAACCGCCACAAAAATCGCAGTGCTCCAACTCCGATTCGCCATCCACATTCCAATCCATGCCACAATCTCGAAAAAGTAATTCGGGCACGTCACCGGAATAATGCTGAATACGCCTCCTGTTGGAATCCCCCTCTCGGCGCCACCCGCAGACCGCAAATTCATGAGCGTGATATGCGCGCTCAAATTCCCCAACTCGCCAACCACAAACAGCAGGATCGCAACGGCATTCCACCATCTATACGGCGCGACATGTGTCGTCGGACAGTTGAAGCTGGGAGAGTACGTGCACAGCGCGATGTTCAGGCCGCCGAGCACCCAGTAGTGAGCGGAATTCTTGAAGATGTTGAAGAAGGGCATGGTTGCATTGGAGAAGCGGTGGATGAAGAGGGTTTCGAGTTCGCGCTTGGCGAAGTGTAGGACGATGAGGACGAGGGACAGGAGTTGGGCGGTGGAGGCGGGGGGCACGGAGGCGCCGTGGTGGTGGTAAAGGTAGGGCCGGATCAGGTAGATGAAGGGGTGGATGAGGAGCGGGCCGAGGTATTCGATGAGGAAGACGGTGCGCCAGGCGATTTGGGGACCTGGAGGGGTGTTAGTTGGGAGGTTGGCGGTGGAGGGATAGCGTACCGAGATCTTTCACTTGGATAGTCACGCCTTCGTAGAGCCCGATATCTTCAATCGTCACGTTCTGCTTGTTGGGGATGTGCTCCCCATCGCTGTCTTTTGTGATTCGTAGGCGGTTGATGGGGATTCTTGACTTGGCTGCTACGCGGTCGTAGATGTCTTTGCAGCTGTCTGTGGGGAGGGCATAGGTCTCTGTTGGGAGGTGCTTGATTGGTTTGCCTGGTGATTTGTGTTAGACAGTGTTTTGGAAGGTGGTAAAGAGTATGCCATACCACGACCGCGGACTGCAAGTCGCACAGGCTTGGACTTAAGCTCGTCTGCTTCCGCTGCCTTGCCGGCTGTGGTGCGGTACATATTGATTGGTTGATGGGCCCAGTAGCTAGTTGTGTGAAAGTCTAGAGCAAGACTGATACTCTGGGATTCGCGAGGTAAACAATTCCAGGTTCCATTGGATGTACACGATCATATATTCCCCGATACATCGTCACGTGACCCCGTGCGTGCTGCGGCTGAACGACAACGCGTGAGTTTTGCTCAGAATCATCTGGGATTGTTTTGGAAGACTTAGTTTGGGTGACGTTGATAGACCTCTGAAGCACACGAGCGCTAGCTGGACTCGCAACATGCCAACAACACGATCTGGCCGGTACGTGGTGGAAGGACGAAGGTGTAAACGTCCATACTAACAGGATTCAGAGTCACAAAGAATGACAATGTGGTCAGACGGAAGTCCACAGCAGCAAGGGCAGGGCCTGTGAACCGCAGGAAAGCGATACGGGTCGCATTGATGACCATATACGACCTCAGTCCATTTAATGATTTTCGGGTGGCACGCTTCGGCTCGAGGAGATTGACAAAGAGATTGCACGTCTCGAGGCGTATGAAGTGCCAGAGCTTCCAGCATCCAACCGGCCACAACGACTAGACGACCAAGAGCAGCGCCTTGTAATGCATGGAAAGCTCCGTGATCATTACATACATGATACCGAGTTGACTGAGAGTCTGGAGGGAGAACCAGAGGCTTTTGATCTTGAGTCACTCACCAAGCCCACTCTCAAGCCGAGCTAGTTCGGTTGCATCATGTCTGCCAGAGCCTTCCTCAATAGCTGAACGCCTTCCAAGGGAACTTTGGGAGATGATAACTAAACACCTACCTCTATCTGATAAGTGCGCCCTTAGTTTATCCTGCTATCGTCTCCACCGAATGTTACCTCACGACCTATTGAATGCCCTTAAACTGCCTACCGAGCGAATGGAGCGTCACAAATTCCTTTTTCGGATGTGGCAATACTACCCAGATCATTACCTCTGTGAGGCGTGCATCGAGTATCATACATTTGCACATTTGAGACGCTTCTTGTTTCCAAAGCCAGAGCTGAAGCCGTTCGATGGGATGTCGGTCTCGTATGACCGACTTAAAAAATTCATGAAGTGGTTTGCACCTAGGAGTAATTCCACTGCGCGGATGCGCAGGGTGAAATTGGAGAGTCTCAACAGCATTCTCGTGCCCATCAAGAGCACTCGGTGGCATGCTAGTGCTGAGTTTCAGATAGACCAGATGGAGAGGACTCTGCTCGTGCGGGTGACGCATGAGCTTCCAGTAGTCTCGAGTATGCTTCAGCAGCACTTTGTCGATCCTATACCGACTTGCCCTCATTTATCAATGATACTTGCAGACGACGCTTATAAAGCTCTCGCAGCTTCACCGAGACCCTGGGAGCAGTTGCCGGAGAAACTGTGGGAAGGCCCGCTGTACAGCTGTGCTTGGTAAGATCGTGATCCTGATACGGTTGCAGTGCATTCCCCAAACTATTCCGGATGCTCTATCTTGTTCACGATTCTGACCAACTCCTCCGTAGGTGTCCCAGCGAGTATCAAGTGCGACTACAACAGGATGATGAGCACGAGCCGAACACCGGAGGTGAAGAAAATGCTAGATTCCGGCTTGTTGTTGAACGATTTACCGATTTCGGAAAATGCGTCTCACTGCATAGTCCTGAGTGGCATGCACTCCTACGCAGAGAACCGCGCGATACCTTACCTGTCAGCCAATTTCCAAGATCGTCGACAGTCTCGTCGATCATAAAGCTCCAATTTGAATGCTGGCACACGAGCGAAGAACGTGAGTTGCAGCGAGAACGCCTGGAACACTTGCAATAGACGATCACGTGATCTGGTGCTTCTGTGGGACGAAGACGTCGATCCAATATATTGCCCACGAGGATATTCTCCCCAACATTTTCAGGTAGAAGACTTTAAGTAGTGAAGCAAGTCTCGACTTGGAATGGATGTCCAATCGAACGTGAAGAGACGTGGGCAGCCGGCGACATTTCCACGAGTGTACCCTGACATACAAAGCGAGTGCTGCGACGACGAGGCACCAAGGGTCGCACGACCTGACCTTCAAGTCAGTTCATAACATGCCGATAACACGATCTGGCCCGTACGTGGTGAAATCCCAAATGCTTGATCTTCCATATTAACATGTTCCAGACTCACGGACAACCCACCGCCAAGCGATACTGGTTCGGTGGCACCATGCCTACCAAAACCAAAACCGAAAACTCCAACCTCGTGGGAAGGACTTCCAGATGAGCTCTGGGAGGATATAATCGAACTCTTGTCTCTGTCTGACAAGTGTGCCTTCAGCTTGACCTGCCATCGTTTCCAAGGATTCCTTCAAGAAATCCTCCCCGACGATCCGCTCAAGTCTCTTTTCCTGCCGAACGAACGGATTGAGCGACTCAAGTTCCTCTACCGGATGTACAAAAGCTTTCCAGGAAAATACTTCTGTGAAGGTTGTCTTGAGTATCATTCCGATTCAAGTGTCCATCTCCCTCCAAAGGAAAATTTACACATTTTTGGCTCAAACTCGATCGATCGTGAAAGGCTCGTGGAAGCCATGGATGCGTTGGATAACCGCAGAGATGACCGGTTTCTGCTCCGGGACGAGATCCATAATCAACTTACGCCCATGAGTGGTACTCGGTGGCATGCTGAAGCTAAGTTTAAGAGATGTGGAAGCACCATACTTCTCCACATCTCGCATCAAGTTCTTGTGGACTCGCGCATGCTCCAGCAACCTTCGATCGACCCTATACCAACTTGCCGTCATATACGCAGGCCACAAGCTCTTGAAGACGACGTCGTTAAGGCTCTTACTGCATGTCCAAAGCCTTGGGAGGATATGCAATGGGAAGAGTGGAATGGTCCGATCTACCGCTGTGGATGGTAAGCTTATGATCTTGGTTTGACACTATGCAATTCTGACTGGGTTCTACGCAGGTGTCCCACCGAGTATCAAGTACGACTCCTACCACGCCCCGGTTTCGAGATGTACATCGGTGAACACCAGGCGAGATATCGAGTCTGTGTCGACCGGTGGCTGGATCTTGGACATTGCCGGTCACCGCATAGTCGGAGATGGCATGCACACCTTCGGAGGGTACCACCCAACATTCGGGCCGTTGTCCCATACGAAGTCGGACCATTCCAGAACGGGTTCTCCATCAAGCAGAACTTTGAATTCGATCGAACAGATGTCCAAGTCCATCTCCTGGCTGACTCTTGATGGCGATGTCAAAGCTCAAGCAGACCTATGGCGTACTTCAGCATCCGGATAGGGTCCGATTGGTAGATGTGATGCACATAGACTGTAATCGAGCTAGCATCTTGCGGTCATACTCAAGATATAGCAGGTGGTACAACATTGAGGAGCCTTGTGATCGTGCGACGCGCTGTGCTGCTCCGAGAAATATTGCAAGCTGAGACATGCCTGAAACGTTTTCCAAATTTAGGCTGCAAGTCGGGTCAGGATCACATGATTCTGATATTGACTAGCGCCGTTCCAGGTTTCTGGTTTCACTTCCAGGCTCTCCAATCCTCGTCGACCTCCAACTTTCACACATTCCACTTCATCACAAGCTTCTTTCCACGACTTCCTGCCAGTTTCAACTACTCACTCCTGCAGTCTGTTGGTCTTCTACGACACCTCTCGTGATCTCGATCAGCGTGCTGATTGATCTGTCTAGCCAAAAGCTCTCCTCGCACCCAACGCTCTTCACTTCTGCAACCCGGTTGACTTCAGCAACACTACCCGGAGTCACTTCTATTCATTCATTCGTTTTCGTCGCAAGGATGAAGAGGAAGAGGAGCGCCCCCACTCGAAAGTCGATCAAAGTGGCCAAGACTGTGGACACTCCAATACCAAGCAGTTTCGACAACCTGCCCAGAGAGATCTGGCACGAGATCGGGTCTCATCTCGAGCCGAGCGACAAGGCAGCTCTGACGTTGACGTGTCAGTCCAGCTTTGCTTGCTTTGGGGCCGATGTGGTCAAGACTCTCAATCTCCCGTCTCAACGCGTGGAACGACTCAAGCTTCTGTTTCGTTTGCATCAATGGTTCCCGGAGCACTATCTCTGCGGGGAATGCAATGTCTACCATCGTGGTCAGGGCGATGAGGATTTCGAAGCTGCAGACTTTGTGATATCTGCGTTCAGCAATATGGAATGGTCACTGGACTGGAGCCTCGCGTCGACTATAGCGGACAATCTACGCAATGCAAAGTGTACTGCCGGTGAAGCTGCCAAGAGAATGCTTCCGCACTGCAGAGTTGCATTCGTCAATGGCCGAGTGATTCTGGACATTCGAGGCATGGTACCCCTGACTATTCGTGCCCTACAGGAAGACGCTTACTCAGCCTTTCGTGCCTGCACGCATGCTCCGACATCTACCACTCTCATGGCTGAGGCTGACAAAGCTCTCGCTGCCGCACCTCGTCCTTGGGAACCGCTGAAAACCTACAAATATCAGAGTCCCATATTCCGTTGTCCTTATTGCCCAACAGAGTTCAGGTTCTACTCCTCAGTCTTCAAGGGAGAAGCCCTGATTGCGCAAAAGGGAGCAAGGTTTGGTCTAGTTATCCATCGTATGATTGATCTCGGTCGATTTCTTTCGCCACACGATCGTAACTGGGCTGTCTTGACTCAATCGCGCTATGCTGGAGTTGTCGAGACTGTACCCTACGATATCGGCAGTAGCGATGGCATTATGAAGCAGTATGCCTCATTCACGGGAGCGTCAGGCTTGCTAGACAGCCCTGTACTTCCGCTTCTCGATTGATCAGGTGAACGGGCGATTAAATTACCAGCATCACGAGCAAGATTCCACGAAGAGCGTCGCCCAAGCAGGATCATGGCGAACAGCA
>Ga0268246_10000721_pt1 | contig 13290 bp, 15 predicted proteins | sample AgamicOrSfe_FD_200242 | JGI IMG/M metagenome (GOLD analysis project Ga0268246, IMG submission 200242) | Agave microbial communities from Guanajuato, Mexico - Or.Sf.e (v2) (version 2) | ecosystem: Host-associated > Plants > Phyllosphere > Phylloplane/Leaf | place: Guanajuato, Mexico | collected...
TTCCAGCGAGTATTGGCGAGCTGCTCTTGGTTTTCAGCATTTTGGAGTTCTGGTTGCATTTGTCGGTTTTGATAGCATGGTCGGATTTCGAGCATTTGTCATTTGTCAGCATGTAGTCTAGATATGAAATATCAGCCTACCCAATCGAGCATTTTCCTTACACCTTACCCTGCTTGTGAAATGGCCCCCCCCGCCGCTGCGCCTTCCTTTCGAGTCGTCATCGCGACTGCGAGTCCCTTTTGACATTATCAATTCATCCTCTTTCATTCGACATGAGCAGAGATCAGGCTTCAGCATTTCCTTATAGTCAATACGGACTGATACTACACTGTGCACTCCTGATCCCGTGAACGATGCCTCTCCTGGACGAAGGCCTGCCCACGTTCCTCTTCCCCGATAACAAGACTGGCGAGCTTACTACATCCGTTTACCATACACAAGGAGGTTCCGAGCCGGAGCCTGCATATACCTTCCGTCGCGCCGACCCTGCAGATCCTGCCGTGAAGAACAGCTACGCCATAGCTCTTTTCGACGCATACAACCCTGAAGTCGTCTTTGGAGAGGTGCTATTGCGGCCGCGATGGACACAGCCGACACTGTCGCAGGATGAGATCAGAAAGAATGGAGGCGTCCCACCAGCTCCAGAACCCATACAACCTACTTCATTCACGATCCAGCTCTACGACCCAGACCAGCAGGTGGTGATGACGTATAAAGAGTCAACCATACTAGGCTCAGCAAGATGGGACTTTGGCATGCCACAAGATATCTTCAGGACTCCGAGCAGCTCCATGCTGGACCAAGGCATGAACGACCCTGGCGCTGCTGCGACGACCCCCAAGATCAATTTCAGTTGGAAGAAGGAGAAGCTTGGTCGAGAAGTAGTGTGCTTCTATACCGGCAAATCAACAGATGGGCTCATGAAGAAGAGAAACAAGGAGCCGGACGTGACATGCGCGGTCTTGAAGTCACTGAAGCGATTGACAGTATACGAGTCAAATCTCTCCAGGGTGGACTTGGAAGACCCGAAAGGTCTTGAAGTGGCACTACTTCTAAGTGCTGCAGTCATACGGGACGTGTACTCTGGCAACCTAAAGCAAGCGTTCAACATCCAAGACGTCCCTCGAAGGAGCAGTGCAAGCCAGGCAAGCTCGCCGCGACCAGTACCGACATCTCCTCCAATACCACAACACCACCCTCTTCGCATGAGTCATCCCAACTCTCCAGACCCATCGCGGCCAATCCAGACACAGGGACACACGCGGAAACCCTCGAACACTGGCGCACCTCCACTAGATCCTCACGCACAATGGATGATCGACCAAGAAACCGCCCGCCTGCGCAATCTAGCAGAAGCAGAGGCCCGCGAAGCAAAGCAGCAGGAAGAGCGACGGCGACGAGAGCGCGAACGGCAAGCGAATGCTGAGTCACAACGGTTGCGCAGGCTGGTGGAGCAAGAAGAGCAGGAACGGCGCAAGCGTGAGCACGAGGTTGAGGCTGAGACTGAGCGCCTTCGTCAACTGTACGGAGTGCCAACTTCACAAGCAGACGTGCGACCAGTCTCACAGCCACCACCAATGCCAGGAGCATGGCCATCGAGCACGCCACAGGGATATGGCTATGCGCCGGTGCCGCCGGTCACACATCCTGGGTATACACGGCCTCCGCCGCAACAACCACAACAGCAGGCATACTACAGTGGTGCACCTCCACCGGCACAGTTCAGTGGCAGTCAATTTGATGCAAGTAGTGGTGGACTTGGAGTGGATCGGCCACCGCCGAATAAGCCGCAGCGCAGCTTTTGGGACTTGAGGGGCCAGAACAAACTTAATAAGAAGAGTAGCAGTGCGTGGTAACCCTTTTGATAGCGTCGAAATCTACGATACTGTTCTACATGCTGCCTGCTCATCTCCGGTATCGTCAGTCGTTAAGCTTCCCTCTGACGTCAAAAAAAACAAGAACTTTGTTGTGCTCTGTATTCATGATGCTAATGACAGCTGTTCGTCAAGTACGACTATGTCTGCCCATTCCATCGGGACACATACTCGCACAGGCATTTCCCAGCCTGCGCGGCCAGCTCTACAGCTTGCAGAACACTTTGTACGTCGTCAAGCGAGACGGAGATTTCGGGACTTCTGATCAGGGAGGTGATCTGCTCATCGCTGACTATCTTCGCCGACACTGTGCCTATGATGCGTACGGGTAGAGCTCTGATCTGTAACCAGGTGTTACGTCGAATCGGGATCCAGTAAGTCCAGAAGTTGTGACCCAGATTGGTAGTACCCCGCGCAATCTGTTGTCGCTGTGGCGGTCGCTCTGGGTCGCGGGTATGATCTACCTGCTCTGGCCTTGAGAAAACGCGGGCAGCTGGGATAAGATGAAGAATTCCGTCAGCTCGGATAGCGACTAGGCAGGAGTCGTACAGATTTTCCGCGGTCATCGTCTCCAGTTGAAAGCTCGCTAACCAGGTTGCGCTTGACAGGACAGTATCTCCGATGATGCCAACTATCTCGAGACTGACTACCTGCGATGAAGAGCGCTCTAAAGCTTGTATAGTCGTGTCGTCCTCGAGGTATGTCATAGATAAGGTGAAGTTAACCTCTACGAGCAGGGTCTGTATCTTGTCTAGGGTAGCAACATCATCTGGATAAGCATACGGAAGCCTTGCGTGCTTCAGAATTAGGTAACGTGAAACACCACCCAGCAGCTGTACGATCCTTTTCCTGATGTTCGGAATGTCTCGACCATCATTGGTGACACGGGAGTAGCTGTGGAGCATATCTTGGGTCTCCTCCGAAAAATAGAAGAATATATGAGCAGCGAGTCGATAGCCAAGTTGAAATCCAGTCCAATAGTATACAGGGCGCCGGTCCTCGAGGCTGTACAACAAATAAGCCGTGAGACCCAACACAACAAGGCATATCGGAGCCATCATTGTCCAGGCTAGCCTCCAGCCCGCACAAGATCGCACGTTGATAGGCACACCAAGAACGATCTTTGCAGTCTTCCCTGCTTTGAATGCATTGGGAAGATCGCCCTTGATCAGGTCCATATATTGCAGGTTATTGCTCACGAACTCGCGCGATCTACCGAGTGACTGAAGGACTATACCAGCACCAAAAGCAAAGTACCAGGTGATGCTTGCAATGAAAGCTAGATTGCCAGCTCCAAGATGCCATAGTGTTAGGACCTCCGCCAGCTTGATCGTGGGCATTGCTAGAGCAATCCAGTCTCGTCGCGAGGTTCGATTGTGGCGCCCTTGCAGATAGCCGTCCCTGAGGCTACTATGGTAGACAGTCACTGGTTGGCCTTCCGTAGATCGTCGACACTCGTGAATGCACTTTTCGGTGAATCCATCGAAACTATACACGTCCTGTATGGTGCTTCGACCCTACTTCCGTGATGAGCTTAGTAATGTTAAACACCTATACTGACTTGTCGTACTTACTTTGTGTGACACACAGCTGATCCCCTTAGCATCTACATCCTTGTCCGGCCCAAAATCTGCCCGATCAAGGTCGAAACTGCGGCCCAAAGCGGCATCGCATTGCGGTCTTGACAGTCCAGCAAGCTGTCGAATACCTGGCGGCAATGCGGCAATAATGCATATCCGCACTATGTGCAAAGCATTGTACGAGCTCAAGGCCGCCCATGCCAATCCTGGGCCCCCACGATTTCCTAGAACGATCGATTCGAGCATGTCACTGCCAAGCAGTGCGGTGAAAGGGGCAAACTCGATCAATCCAAAACGAAATGGCTCCGGTTCGGCCATTGCTTCGATATTGAATGTACTGGGTCACAATACCAAAGTTTTCGAGGTCTTTTCGAACAATATAGACCACGCAAGTATGGGGATAAGAAGGCATGTTAGAAGAAGAAGGCGCCTGAGCTGAGCCACCAAGCAAGCCTTGGCTTCAACGGAGTACTCGAGTAACTCAACCCCGACACGCAATGCGAAGTCCTGACAGGTCGACGCTCGAGGGAAATCAAACAGCCATGGTTCGTTCGCCCGTGTATGATTATTACCTTACCGATACTTGGACCTGATGAGGGGTTCGTAGTCAGTCAGGAGTCAGACTGCAGAGATGAGAACGACTTTCCGACTCGCGAGCTCTCAGAGTACTGATAAGTCCCGCAGTGTCAGATACCGAAGCGGACCCCAAAGCTACGCGTATACCCGATACTGGTCTGTACTTTTGTCTCTGGAAGAGAAGTTATGTCTTCAATTATAGGTACTGCTCTTTTTTGCTTAACGCTCTTACTTAAACTAACGTACTCTGCTTTACGTAGCGGGTGACTATGCCTTCAAGCCCTACAACTCCACGCTTTCCGAGCGTGGCTGTCGTGTCTCTCAGATGATAGCCACTTTGCCGAAACTAGGTGCATCCTGCAATACTTTCAGCCTCGCCTCAGTCATTTCGTACGCCTCAGGCAGTCCTGTCGCGATATATGGCTCCCCTTGCATCAACTTGACCAAGCCAGGCGCTGCCGTGAAGATACGAGCCATGCCACTGTCATAATGTCAGCACAAAACACATAAAGTCTGGAGCACGCCTTACTGTCCATGATGTCCTGCACATATCCACTGCCCCGGCAAGCCAGGCAATTCGCCCACGAAAGGTACTCCATCGGCACTCTGCAACAGGGCGCCCCCAATGTTAGTCGAGTGATCTACCATGACAGAAAAGAGTGCTAGAAAGGTATACATACCCGTCCAATGATCCCACTCCAGCTATAATCATACCCCTGTCCCGGTCCCATCACCGCATCACTCCAGCCCTCGAAGTCTGACTCGGCAAAGTCTTTCACCGCCTTCGTGACACTTCGCATATCCGTCAGACTATCATCCACGCACCGCTGTGGCTCCCTCTCAACCAATGCATCAAGCTGATGCTGCCCCGGATTCGATCCACCAAAGAGCACGTTCCCATCAGCCGTACATCTCGGATTGATGCTAAACAGTGCCCCGTCCGGCATCAGCACGCCGTAGCTGTTGCGTAAAGCCTTTGAGCCTGAAAAGCAAGCCGGCGGCACGACCTTGTTGCACATATGCGGCGTGGGACGGATGACGCCGCGGAGGGAAGGCTCGATGGCTGCGCTGTAGCCGTTTGTTGCGTGTACGACTTGCGAGCACTTGATGTCGCCGCGGTCTGACTTCACTATCCAGGTGCTACCTGGCCCTTTCTCGACTTTGCGCACGGTCGTGTAAGTCTGTAGATTCACGCCCGCCTCGAGGTTCTGCCGCATGATGTGCGCTGTCAGCTTCCAGGGATACAGAGTTGAGGCTTGCCATGCCCAGACCGCTTGTGCATTTTTTATCCTGGATATCTATATCCTCAGTCAGAAAAAAGCCTCCCATCGCCGTGTCCTCCACAGTCTACCTACCTCCGCCGCCTCCACCGGGTCATCATACACCTTAATATGCTCAACCCTCCCCCCTGCAGCCTTATACCGATTGAACACGTCCATAGCCAGCTCAGCCACCTCAGGCGTCATGGCGACATCATAGGTATCGCCGACCCAGAGATCGCAGTCGACGTTCTCCTCCCGCACGTACGCGACAAGCTTCTCCCAGGTTTCTTGCTCGTTGGAGAGGATTTGCATGGCTTGCGCGGCGCCAAAGGCTTTTTCGTATTTGGCGAAGCCGCGCCATTGGTCAGGCTTGCAGTGCTGGGGAGCTGTTAACGTTCTTTTCGCGCTCCTGGACCTTAAGAGGACATACCCCAGCATTTCTCCCTGTGGCGCCTGAGCAGAACTCCCGCGCTTCGAGGACGACGACCCTCTTATCGGGAAACGCCTCGAGGTGCTGTTTCGCGACCAAAGTCCCTGTCATCTAGCAATCTCACATTAGCTTTTCTCTCTTATCCAGCATCTTCACCCTTGAACAAACCACAGATTAGCAGCATAGTCGCATGTTACATACACCTGATCCAATAATGACCGTGTCCGCCTCTAACGGCAAGTCTAAAGTAGAGCGATGGTCTAGTAGCGGGTCACATCGCACGCCTTGCAGCCAGTACGACAGAGACTGTCCTGAAGGTCGTGGGAACCCGGTTCGTTTGCCAGCGTCGGACGCAGAGTATTCGTCTACATTCAGGGCGGCGGTGGTGTCTGATTTGGTCACGGCGCCGGGAGTGGCTGTGGCGAGTCCGTCTGCTTCTTTCATAGTTCGCTTACTGCCTGGCCAGTTGAGGGGATAAGTAGAATTAAGAATAGTTTAGGACGATATTAGGAATGTGAGTTCACTGTCCAGATAAAAGGCCAAGATCACTATCGGCCACTGGACCGCTTGAAAGTGGCATTCACGGGTGCGCCTCGGTGATCTATGCCGCTGGGGTTGTTATCACATACTATCATACACTATCATACAGCGGAGGCTGATAAGCCATAGTGCCAAGAGTGCGGAAACGTGCCTACCTTCCTGAACAGTGCAGGTTTGGGGGTTTGGGGGTCAGGGTTCGGGGCGAACTCTGACCCCCAAACCCCCAAATCTGCAGGGCAGACCTCGGGAGTTTCATATCTCCCCTCACTGTACGAGTGCACTTATCTGTAGCCAAGGCTTGGAGGCCCGTAGAATTGCCTATCTGATACTCGGCTTTTGCCCGAGTCTCACAGAAGTCCTCACACGACTTGTTGCTTGGCTTCCCAAGTTATGAGAGTGGCCCGATACTGTACCGCTTCGGCTTCAGACAGACTTCCCGGGATATTGGGTCTTATCTAGTGACTTAGTCTTAGTAATAGATATTTCCCTCGTGGTCCCTCGTCTTTGCTTGTACCATCCTCCCAAATCTTTTCAGGATATACTCGAGGCAAAAGTCAACAATATGACTGACTATACTGCTCAGAGCGACAACAAGGACAAGAAACTTGAAGACGGCATACAGATCACTGCAACTCCCACGAACGATGGCACATCCACACCCATCACTCTGTCGCCTGAAGAACTTGCCGCGTACAAGTTGGACAGGATCTCGGCTATGACAGCAGAAGAGATCTCAGCCTACGAGATCGACCCTGTTGTTGAGGCACAGGTGCGATGGCAGTATGATAAGGTCGGCATGGCCTAGTTCAGAGTGAATTGCAAGATGCCCAGGCTGACATGTACTCCAGCGAATACTGCCAGCAGCGTTCTGCATGTACTTCTTCTCTGCCCTCGATCGAGGCAATCTTGGGAATGCGAAGGTAATAACTCCTTGATACAACCCTCGGTCGTCCCTTCCCAGCCACAACAACACTAACCTGCGTCATCTTTTCTAGACAGACGGTTTCGACAAAGATATCGGTCTTCACGGAAACCAGTACAATGCCGTCCTGACCACTCAATACGTGACCTTTGCAACCTTCGCTCTCTTCGGTGGCTATCTCATTCGCCGCTTCGGTCCTCCGAGGGTCATGCCAGTATTCATGCTCTGCTGGGGTATCCTTGCGACGCTGAATGCTGTGGCGAAGAACTTTGCGGGCGCTTGTGCCGTCAGGTTCTTCCTGGGCATGTTTGAGGGTGAGTGCGCAGTTGGAAGGGATGGGTGGTGTTTGATGAGACTGATGGGTGAGATAGGATTGTATGGACCGTGTACGGCGATATACTGTAAGCGTATTCACCGATGTCCTGAATTGTCGACTCTGATCATCAATCCTAGTGTCGACCTTCTACCGGAGAGCTGAGATGGGCAAGCGAATGGCCATCTACTACTCTTCAACCGCCCTCAGTGGTGCCTTCTCCGGTCTGCTCGCCTACGCAGTCTTCCGCATCAAGTCTGAGCACATCAAAGGCTGGCAGATATTGTTCATCATCGAAGGTAAACTTCCCTTCCAAGTAATGCAGAACGTTGTAGAAAGTTGTTGAGCGAGGCTGACTTGTCATATCATTGTTGTAGGCGGTCTCACCGTCATCGTCGCTTCTGTGGCATTCTTCATCCTACCAAGCTATCCTCAACATGTTACGTTCTTGACTCCCTTGCAGAAAGAGGTTGCTGTTATTCGACTGCTGAAGGACTCCTCTTCGGAGGTAGACAGCAAATTCGACCGACAAGAGTTTTTCCGACCGCTGAGAGAGTGGCGATTCTACCTTCGTATGTTTCCAACGTCTCTTGCAAGTCACGCAAGTAATGCCTCGACACTGACACGAAATGTTCCCAGTTGCCATCTTCGCACTCACATACGGCACCGCGCAAAGCACCGCCACCACCTTCCTGCCGCAAATCATAGGTCGTTTCGGCTACTCGACTGTGGACACAAACCTGTAAGTCATGAACCCATACACAAGACCCGACCAACCTAACTTCCAATCAGCTTAACCGTCCCATGCTACGTCGTCGCAACACTCTGGCTCTACCTCAACGCATGGCTCTCCGACCGCTACCGCCAACGCGCCATCTTCCTCGCCGGCGCCCTCGCCACCACCTTCATCGGCTGCGTAATCCTCGCCTCTATCCCCCTCCACAGCCGCGGCCCCGGCTACTTCGCCTGTTTCCTCATCGAAATGGGCGCCTTCGTCCCCACAGCCATGTTCCACTCCTGGCACAACAACAACGACGGCGGCGAGAACTCTCGCGCTTTCCGCACCGGCGCACTGACGTTTGCGGCGAATGCGGGAAGTCTTATCAGTTCGAACATTTTTCTGACGACGGATGCGCCGAAGTATGAGCATGCGCTGGTGGCGAGTGCGGCGTTGCAGGTGTTGGGGGTTGTGGTTGTGTTGGGGCTGAGGACGCAGATGGCGAGGGAGAATGGGAGGAGGAATAGAGCGCAGGGGGTGCAGTGGACGAGTGAGGATGTGGCGACGGCGGAGGCGAGGGATCCGAAGAGTGAGCATTTTAGATTCTTTTTGTAGGGTATATATCGTCGTACGGAAGGGATTGACGAGCTCATAAAGCCGTGGCAAAGTCATAGTAATGGACGTAGTGTAGGACGGTCCGATTCTGTACAGATATGCTCTCGTGCTGGCAAAACTCTGTGACCAAGCCGCCTTGAGTGAATTGTTTTGGATGGACACCGCCTGTGACTGCAGCCAGTGGCAAAGCGCCAGCCTCTCAGACGCCGGCAAAGCTGAGCAAGGTAGGCTCCCTAATCAAGCTGAACGGATTGCACATTGACTGCTTTGTAACTTAGCTATCACCGGATGCCTCTTCAGCCCTTCACGGGAAGAATCGTGAACCTATTCAGGCAGTCTTCGTGCTCAAGTCTTCGACTTGCTGCGAGATCGTCCGTGCTCGAAATAGCCTCCTACAAGCAGCTCTTCTGACGGCCGAGATTCTCTGGCTTAACAAAGTGGGATTTTAGTGGCTTCATAAAGCAGCCCCTTCAAGAGGCAATACTCCTTCCTCTCTTAAGTACCGCGGGGTCGAGAGAGGTTTCCAATACTTCTCTCCAGAATGAACGACCAGCAGGACTAATTCTCTCAGTTACCTTACACTTCCCGATAACCTCCTTGCGTTCGCCATCAGCCTACGAGTATGATATGCGGACCTCTGCTTTTCGCTGCCGTAGTGTTGGCGACCACTCTGGCTATTCTATCTTTAGCTCTGCTGCATCGGGTTCAGGATTACGGAGGACGAGGAAGACGAGGCACTCCTTCATAGATCTGTCACAATCCACGGAATACAGTGCAGGGGAAGTTTCCCACTCGCCGCGCTTTTTCTGTCCTAGTATACTGATGCTGCATTTGGTCCTTAGGCTCGAGGCAAAGTTGTCAATCACAAGACCGTTTCTTAACAGTTCTTCCGCCTCAATCCGACCATTAATATCCGCAAAACCATCACTCCGCGAAAACTTGGCCGGGGGCAATGAGGACCCCTCCGATTGCGTATAGATACGAGGGTCATCTCGATCTAGGATTGGTGCAGGGACTCCCGCTTGTGGATTATTGCTATTGCTGGAGGGCCTCTTCTCGCGGGGCGTCACGTAACGCACCTTGAGCTGTCCGTCCGTGCCATTGCCAGACTGAGCTCCGGTGTTGAAACCTCGTGTTCGTGTCTGTTGGACGTCTCTAATTGTGGACGAAGCAAGGTGGCGTTGTCCAACTGAGGCGATAGCATAATTCCGCAAAGTCGAGAGGGATTGGCTAAAGGTTCTGATAGACTGCACACGCACGCGCGGAACGCGCGCCTGAGCCCACTCCGATCAACCCTACTTCTAACACACTGCTACGACAACTAGTAAGCATACGACGTCCTGGTAACAGGAGGTTCGACATCTTGAGCTTGACCGACGGCAGTAACCCGCTGAGAAAGCACGAAGCAACTCCTAGGAAGTCGCGTCTGGATGAGGACGCTCAGGGCGCTATGACACTTGCGTTGACACGGGCTTCATACAATGCACAAAGAGGTCAAATGTTGTGAAAGAAGTGATAAGTTACTGGTCGTGGGTACCTTATCGCAAATAGCCGATTCGATTGATGGTCACGTGGAGGTCTAAGTGTGATCCCATCGCTCTCGAGGCTCGATTAGGAATCTTGCTCTCCCAATATTCAAATTCATATAGTCTTGACCAGAAGAAACCCATAGGATGAAATGCATGCAGAGGCCTTGCTGTTTCAAGATACCGAAGGGTTTCCAAAATTATCGCCTCCGTGTGTTAGACAAATCTGATTCCTTCTCTTGTCGAACTTCTCTTTCTCCATGGGAACATAATGTGGAATATAGTGTGCAACCACATCCATCCAAGGAATCTTCATGCCCTTCTGCTTACCATACCAGTCTTCTAATCTGGACACTTGGCTCTCCTCATTTTCTTCCTTCATGATCCTCCTCCAAGACGATGGTGGCATCATCGTAGGATATTCAGGGAGTTCTAGCACTACCTCATCACCCAGGACCTCCCTCCAGAAGAATCGCCCAGTGGTATCACTCCTTTCAGTCACTTTGAGAGTCGGGGCGATCGGCTCCTGCTCACCTACAGGCTGCGCCGATAAAAGCTGGATCTCAGTGGTCCGCTGTTTTGTAACGAAGGACTCGTCGGGCCATTGCGCTTCTTCATCTGCTGCATCGGGCTCAGGTTTGTCCATGGCGAGGTATACGACGCGGCGCTTTTGAAACCTATCGGTATGCACGAACTTCAGGGCAAGGAATGTTTGCCACTCGCCTTGTTTCACGAGGTCTTGGACGCGAATGCTGCACTGTACGCGGTCACTGGAAGGCTTGCGTCCTGCTTGCGTCACGAAATGAAATCTTGTGCGACCATTTGTGCTAATTTGAGAATTTGTTATTGTATTGTACCGGTGTGATCTTCCAACAGAATGTCTCGCTTTCGGCTGTTGGCGCGAGCTGCGTATGGCTTCCATTCCCGCCATCATGGCTTGGTACTCGAGTGACGCGGTTTTCTTTATAGGAGTTTTTCGCACCTCCCTCCAGAATACACGCCCATCACTATCCACCCTCTCCATCACCTTGAATGCGTGTGAATACTTCTCCGGCCGGCCATCAAGCGAGCCAAATATTTCTCTCCATGCAATTTCGTTGCTTCTCACCGGTCGATGACTTGGGATAGACCGGTAGCTGGCATAAACCATCGACGAGCTCGGAGTCGCGAAGCGCGTAGTACACATTGCGACCTATGGAATGGTCGTCGTGCTCTACAAAGTTCAGTGCAGAAAAAGTCTCCCACTTGCCACGCTCAGTATGACCCTGTATGCGGATGCTACACCGAATGAAGTTTGTCTCAGGCTGCGTCTTATTACGATCCCCGAGCCGTCTATCTTTATTGTGGTCAGTGTCTGTGCTTGTTGTAAGGGACCGTGCGTGCATAGCTAGGATACGTTTGATCGTGCGCAGACACAGTGAGCCATTGACAAGTGGGGCAACAGTATGACTTCGCGTGTGCGAGGCGGCGTGGCCGAAGAACCTCTTCGATTGTGCATACGCCGGCGTGCCAGACATCAGGCGCGCCGTAGATGATCCTGCTTGTAAGACATTGCGACCATAGCTATTAAAGAGCCAGCCTTCCGAAGTCATTGATCTGATCATGTTGAGCTTAAAGCTGGCGTTCAGATACTATCAAGTCCCGAGACAGACTTCCAGGAGTCGTCTCTGGATCAAAGCTCAGGGTGTTAGCGGACTGCATTGTTAGTGGCGTCAGACAGAACATAAACGGTTGATAATAGAGAAAGATGGGAGAACAAGATCCTAGTGATGCACTTGATTTTGTCCTGAGGCTGTCAGTGTAGGCAGGTGTAGGCGTAGATTGTACGAATGAAGTGATCGAGCTAGAGCGATAAGAGCATCGCAGAATAGCCGAAAGAGTTGATGGTCACGTGAGTCCGCCTAATTGCCATCGAGGCTTCGAAGCGGGGCCTTGGGGATGCGCCTGGGTGATCTTGATCCACGGAAGCTGTCTCATGAAGTCCATTCCAGGGCTTGGTCTGCTCTACGTGGGTATATCCTGACCTCGTTACATACGTGCTGATCATAAAGTCGAATCCCTTTCCCGATCATGTCCTAATCTGCCTGCTCCATTGACGTCCAACAACTGCCATATCCTGACCATGACTTCCTGATATAGCACAAAGCATCCACGACAACATCTCTACCTCAAATATGCTTCCACATGTAATGCTCCGGCAAGTCTTTGCCCTCCGTGGCTTCGACCAATGCCTCAGCAATCCAGTTCAAGATGACGCTCGAATCTTTGAAGAGGATGAACTTCTCTCCGTTTCTCCCCTTCATCTTCACTTCACTCCTGCCTTCTCCGTCAACCCAATCCATCACAGTAGAAATCATAGCACCACCAGTTCCAGCAGTACGCTCGTACGTCATTCTTTTCATCAGCTCGAAATCTCGCAGTTCCTTCTCGCTGGTCAGATCCTGCTTGCCTTTGTCGATAATGCGTTTGAGAACATCATGGAGCAGTCCGTAGACAGCGAAGGCGTTGACTCGTGCGAGAGGAAAGGCATCGTCAGTTAGCATGTTGATTTCGCCGCGGAGACTGTCATTGATCAGACGCATCAGATTGCGGCCCATGTGCGTAGTATAGTCCTCTTCGTCATAGTCTTTGTCAGACTCTCTCTCGTCGTTGGGACCCCAGACACGTTTTCCTGGCTCACTCATGGCAGATCGCTTTTGCTCGTTCGACTTGTCGCCGAAGACGCTCTCCATGCCGCTGCTATTCTTGCTGAGAACCTGAGACATGTGGTAATCATTGTCGTGCATGTCGTAGATCTTGGAGAGGTCTTCAGGCTTGATACGACGATCCTCCCCCCATGCTTGCGGCAGGTGTTTCGGGTCGCCGATGACATGCGATTTCCCAATGTCGGCATCGAATCCAGGACGAGGCGGCATGTTCTCTCGACCATTGCGT
>Ga0268246_10000722_pt1 | contig 13287 bp, 17 predicted proteins | sample AgamicOrSfe_FD_200242 | JGI IMG/M metagenome (GOLD analysis project Ga0268246, IMG submission 200242) | Agave microbial communities from Guanajuato, Mexico - Or.Sf.e (v2) (version 2) | ecosystem: Host-associated > Plants > Phyllosphere > Phylloplane/Leaf | place: Guanajuato, Mexico | collected...
CTCCCCGCCCGTACCAAAACCCACTGCGCCACCGTCCGCGGCCCCATCCGCATGCTCCTCCTCGGCGAGCGCGTCGCCCTCAACACCCTCGCCCGCTGCTCCGGCATCGCCACCGCCTCCTCCTCCCTCCTCTCCCACCTCCGCTCCGCTGGCTACCCGAACGCCCTAGCCGGCACGCGCAAAACGACCCCCGGCTTCCGCCTCATCGAAAAATACGGCATGCTTGTCGGAGGCATCGATGCGCACCGTCACGACCTCAGCGCCATGACGATGCTAAAGGACAATCATATCTGGGCGTGCGGCGGGCGGATTAGCGAGGCGGTCAAGGCTGCGAAGGCGGCGGGCGGGTTTGCGGTTAAGGTGGAGGTCGAGTGTCAGAGTGAGGGAGAGGCGGAGGAGGCGGTGAGGGCGGGGGCGGATGTGGTTATGCTTGATAACTTTAGTCCCGGGGAGTGTAGGGAGGTGGCTGGGAGGCTGAAGAGGAAGTTGAGGGCGGAGGGGTATGCGTTTTTGATTGAGGTGAGTGGGGGGCTGACGAGGGAGAATGTGGGGGAGTATGTTTGTGAGGATGTGGATGTTATTAGTACGAGCAGTGTGCATCAAGGCGTACCTCACGTTGATTTTAGCTTGAAGGTGGTGCCGGAGAGTCTGAAGAGGGCCGGGAAGGAGGATAAGGCGAGTGAAAAGGAGCAAGGCGCCGCAGCGGTGTGATGTTCAGGCAGCTTTCCCGGGTTCATGCTGTACCGAGACAGAAGTTTGAGCAGAATCGTTTGAGCACTCTCCCCGGGTCTTTCTAGACTTTACGTCTGTCACTGTAGCCCAACGAGGAAGTCCGCATACGAAGTGACGCTCAGTTCATTGGTTCCTGTGTTATTGGCGATTGTCTCGTTGCCATTTCTTAAAAGAACCTCTGAATACAGGCTTGACTACGATCCCTCACTACCAAACTCCTTCGTCCAGTCCGCATTCCGCATAAGGTCTTCCTGACTCACAGTCGGCCGACTGACCTTGATAGCCTTCGCAAAGTCCTTCACCGTCAATGGCGGCTCCAACAACCTCTCACTATCCACATCCAGCCATGTCATCTCCATAGCTTCCGCATCTCCCGGCGAGCACGGCGTCATCTTTTCTACCTGCGTGACAGTCCCATCCTCTGCCGTAATTGGCGCCATGACTTTCTTGTAATGCGTTGCAGTCTGAATCTTCCGCACCGGCTGCATGAGCGCGTCTCGTACCGCGATACTGATATCACTTCCCGAGTACCCCTCAGTCATCTGTGCCAGATTCCGCAGATCGGCGCTACTCAATTCGCAGGGTGTGTCGCCGACAGCCAGCTCGAACATTTTCGAGCGCGCCGCAACGTCAGGTAGTGTGATGTGTACTCTTCGCTCGAAACGTCGTCGAATGGCTGCGTCAAGCTGCCACGGCAAATTTGTGGCGCCGAGGATGAGTACACCTCTGGAATCATTACCGACACCATCCATCTGTACAAGTAATTCGGTCTTGATGCGCCGGCTGGCTTCTGATTCGCCTTCGCCACGGGGGCCGCACAGAGCGTCGATCTCGTCGATGAAAATGATCGAAGGCTTGTTTTCTCGCGCCATGTTGAAGAGCTGTTTGACGAGTCTGGAGAGACATGAGTGGATGTTCGTTTATACAATCGAATTGAAACATACCTTTCACTCTCTCCCATCCACTTGCTGACCAGGTCACTACTGCTTACACTGAAGAAAGTGCTATTCGCCTCCGTTGCAACGGCTTTTGCAAGATAACTCTTTCCGGTACCTGGAGGTCCATATAGTAAGATTCCCTTCCACGGTTGCCGTTTTCCAACGAAGAGATGTGGGAACTTGACGGGTAATATGACAGTCTCTTTCAGCGTCTCTTTTGCTTGTTCTAGACCAGCAACATCCTCCCATCTGATGTTTGGCTTTTCTGAGAGTACGGCTCCTTGTAATGCGTTGCGGAGCTTCTTTGAATCTGGGTCATCGTCTTCATCCTCCCTGTAAGGGTTGTGTTGTCAGCCGACATGTACTTCATCGAGAGCCAAGTTTATACGCACTTTCCCTTGCCTCCTCCGTTCGATGATTTCCCATTCGCTCCTATCGCCGCCGGTCCCTTCTTGTTACCAGCTTCTTGCTCTGTTATATGTTTCTTGAGCTTCTCCGCACGTTCCATGTACTCCTTTGTCTTCTCGTGAATCATTTGCTTTTGCCGCGCATTTTTCTCATCTAGCCTGGAATTAATGATTGCTCGCTCATTTGTCACCTCTCGAGGCAAACGTACATTTCAGCACGAGCATAAACAGCTCCACTTCAGAGATGCAGGTTAGCGTAGGAATATTTCATATGATGAGGTGTCACGAACAAGCTTGGTAGTATAGCTGATATGCCTGTTCATATTCTCCTGCCGTATCACTTTCGACTGCCTACAGTCCTCTTCATCAGCTTAGCTCAGCCAGTTCTTGGTATGATCTACCTTCTTTACTGTTGCGATAGCTCTTTCAAGGAAGTTGGAGCCACTCATTTCGAGGGGGATGGCGCTGTCTGCGACCTAGGAGCACAATCTCTTGATACCAGGGTCGCGATGACTACTGGAGGGGCAAGACCAGTGATGTAGACACGAGAGCTGCAGACCGTTCCGATGGAGGATGAATAGATGATTGGGCTGCGAGTTGATGGGTGCAGATGTTGTAGAGGTCGCTCCGATAACAAGAAGATCTAGGATGAAGCTAGTGCTATGTTCGTCGGCTGCAGACTGATTGAGGCGATAAGTATTGAATTGTTCGAGACTTTGTAGAGTCCTGTCGTTCAGATGACGTTGGGTGTTTACAGCCCGTTAGAGATGGAGGTATGGGGAGAGAAAAGGAGATCGTCATCGCCATTGAAACATCACCCGACCACTAGCCGCTCTCGACAGCCTCACACTGCGCACAGCTGGTATAACGAGCTATGCCTTCTTTGCCTGAGCTATTACACCTTTCGCCACCGCCGATAAAGCTTCCGGACGAGAATGGAACATGGCGATAGCCTTGTTGAGACTGAAGACCAGTTTTGGGAGGGTGTGTTCCATGCCCAACCATCACGCGATCGCAACGAGAATCAAGAAGGGCTGACCTCGAGTTTCAGAACTCGACGACATTGTCTCAACTCCTTGCCGCACAAATGAGCGAATAGACGACACTCTAAGGACATGGCTAGAATTCACGGCACAATATAGAGGTAAGCTGCTCGCCAGCACCTCTCAATCTGTTTACTGACAAGAATAGATGACTTCCTTCACTCGGAGGATGACATTGCTCGCTGTTCCCTGACTCTACTGGAGTCTGATCTGTATACGAAACATACAGATTACGTTCGGCGACAACTACTGCACTGTCTGTTGCAGGTACTTTCAATCCTGGGTTCTAGTACAAGGCGCACAACGCTAATAGCCCTTTGCGTTTTAGGAAGATGACGCTCCCACGCTACACCTCCTGGCCGTGTTCCTGGTGTATGATGGAAAATACCATGAGCAGACTTTCATATCGATGACCCAGGAAGGCTCGTTCCCCCGACTTGTTCAACTTATCAGGGATGGCACGGATGATGAGCTTGGACTACACCGGGTGTTGGTGGAGTTGATGTACGAGATGAGCAGAATACAGGAGCTTGCCTATGACGAACTTGGTACGAAATGGCGTGCAGTATCTACACTGCGTTACAGACCATTAATCTATTACAGCCACGATTGACGACGAATTCATTCTATATCTTTTCCAAATTGTCGAAGGACTTTCTGATAATGATAACGACCCTTACAATTACCACGTAATACGTGTTCTGGTATAGTGGGTTCCTGTTTACATATGAGGACGCTTCTGACAATGGCGCAGCTAGTACTGAACGAACAATATATGGTGGCTGCTCATGATCCTGCAGCTGCCAAGGAGCTGGAGACGAAGCCGTTGATGAACAGAGTGCTCAAAGTGCTAGGTGATCATGGTTCAGCTTACAAGACTTTTGGCGAAAACATAATATACCTATTGAATCGAGAAGGTATGCTTTGTCGCTAACACAGTCTCTGATATTTTGCTAAACGGTCCAGGCGAAACCTCATCTCAACTACTAATTCTCAAGCTCCTCTATTTACTCTTCACACATCTGCCTACCCAGGAATATTTCTACACTAACGACTTACACGTCCTCGTTGACATACTAATCCGTAACATCCTCGATTTGCCAGCGGACAATGAACCGCCTCCCTCACCAGCTGGAGACGGCTCGTCCAATGCCTCCCATCCCGCATCCCTTCGTCATACATACCTCCGTGTTCTGCATCCCCTCCTAGCATACACGCAACTCCGCCACCCACCGCACTACAAACGCGAACAACTCCGCAACGCCCTCTTCCTCCTCGCCGACGCAACCCACAACCACTTCTCCCAGCCCGACGAAACCACCGTCCGCCTCGTCGGCCGCTGCATCAACGTCTCCTGGCTCCGCGACGAAGAAGATATGGAGCTCGCCATCGCCTGTGCCTCCGCACCCTCTGAACCTCCACCCCCAGACTCACCCTCGGATAAAGACACTTCCGACAGCACGAATCCCGCCGCACCAGCCCCGCGCAAATCGCGCGTCCGTCCTAAACCCCCACCCCCACGTCCCCTGATTCCGCGCGCCCTCTCCGGAATGCCCGGCCTCTCCTCGCGTCCCCGCTCCAGCAAGACCAACGTATCCCCCGAAATCGAACGCGAAGTCCGCGCCGGCCAAGCCATAGTCGCGCAGAAATTGCTCGGTATGAATCTAGCAGAAGGGAGGGAGAGCCAGACCTCTCTTGTCGAAATGGCGGGCGTGCGTGCGCGGCCAGGAGTGTTGGCGCCGTCGAGAGCGAGGGAACGGAGGGAGAGTGGCGGGCAGGAACTTGAGCTTGAGCTTCACAATGGGCTGAAGAAGGTTAATGAGGAGCCAGTGAGGGAGGCGCATCGGAATGCGCAGAGGCCGGCGCCGCCGCCTGCGAGGAGAGGTGGGGGGAGTAGGCAGGGTGTTGGCGTAAGTGGGGGCAATGTGGAAGCCGTGGCGCTGGGGACTGGACAGGCGCGGCTGGGAGTTCCGAGGATTGAGGTCGAGGATGGGAGTAGCTCGGGTTGGAGCACGGGTGGAAATAGTGAGGATGAGGATAGCGATTGAATACGGATGGAGGTGTTGCCTATGGCGTCGATAAGTTATATACCCATCGCATCATATCACCTGGGCATCAGGACTCAGTGATGGAAGATTCATGGTTCGATATCAATCTGATGTGGTATCTACTGCAGGCTATCAAGTCATTGACTGTGCTCTGCATCGGAGACCTCTGCCATATTCATGTTACTGCGTAAAGCGTGCTCAACTCTGCCAATTGGGGTATATCCGTCCAGCGAACTCTCCCAGCAAGGCGTTCATCTGCCTCCAACGCACTACATTTTGCACGCATAACGCTGGTCCTCGCATCCTCGACCTCAATCCATCCTCACATCCTCGGCCCCAGCACCAACCCTGCCTCCAAACCTCCCCTCATATGGCGCAGGAGTCCCCGCTGGCGTCCCCGCCTTACTCCCCTGACTCGCCATCACACTGGCCGCCGGTCCCGGACTCCCCGCCCTCTCGCCCCCCGCCCAGCCCATCAAACTGGCATTATCGCTCATCGCGTCTCCAAAGCCCACACTGCTGACTGTGCCGGCCTCCATGTCGTCCATGTCATCCCTGTCCATCGCATCGCGCTCCATGGCATCCCCACCCACACTCTGACTCTGACTCTGACTTCCACTCCCACTCATCTTATCCCCGCCGTCAAACGTATACGCACTCCCCGCGTCCCCGACACTCGCCGTCGCGCTCGCACTGCCAACGGTGCTGCGTTCCTTGGCCAGGCTATGCGCACCACCGGGCGGGATCATATACGCGCTCTCGAAGTGATTCAATCCGCTCGGATTATTCGCGCTGGCGCCAGGCGGCAGGCTCGAACTCGATGATGCACGGACAGCGCCTAGACGTTCGAGGCCAGCGAGACGGGAGATGCGGTCGGCGCGCTCGGAGTCGGGGTTCGTGTGGTAGCCGGGGACGCGAAGATCGGAGATTAGAGAGGTTTGGAGGTGGTGCGGGTGCCCGCGGTGGCCGTCTTTGATGGCGACAGTGGAGAGCTCGGACATGCATGTCGTGGTGGAGTTGGGCGTGCCGCTGAGCGAGAGGTGTTAGCAGGGGGAGAAAGAGGGCGGAAGGGTGATAGTGATGGGTGACTTGTGATGGGGATGGGGATAGGGACGGAAAAGGGAGACTGGACGTACGGCATGGATCCTGAGGGAGTGATGTCAGAAGGAGGAGGGGGAATATTGATGAAGGTGGGAGCGCTTGGGGCGGCCATGATGAGGATGTGATGAGGATGTGGGAAGCAAGCAGGTTGGTGTGTGGGTAATAGCTGTTCTTGCTCAGGCGCGTATCGCAGAACGTGATCTGTGTGTTTGCTTGGTAGATGGAGGACGACGGCTACTTGGTGAGGGTATTGCTGATCGTGATGTGGTGAGAGTTGATGGAGTCTCTTGGGTTGTGAAGCAAGCAAAGCGGTGAGGAAACAAAAGAGAAGTCGCAAACACGAACGGATCATGCGCCGAGTGACGTTGCTAGTAAAGTGTGGGGAAAGGGAAGGTGCGGGGGGAGGGTCTTGCCACAACCTCGTTGGGCTGATAGGCTGGTTATTAAGGTGCGGCTCAAAGCAACACTGTCACACGAAGGTGGTATTCTCGATCCCTTAGTATCAGCTTGTATAGTCTAATAGCTATATGATAGATTGATGTCCTTGGACACGATCCACTGTACATATTGTCCCAAGAAAACTCCTACTCAATCACAGCTGCCCTTGAGGCTGAGGTGTACCACTGACACTCCTCATCATGCCCATCTTAGGCACGGGTGCACCAATTGTGGTCATCCCAGCCGGCGTCTGCCCTCGACTGGTCGCTGGCCCTGGTGAAGCAGATTGTGCGGCTTGTGACAGATATGATGCCCTTGGCTGGTATTGTGAATTTTGGTTCGTCACTTGTGGCGAATTGAACGTCGTCATTGGTGCTTGTTGTCCATTGGCAGTGTACGAGTTGTAGTTTGTGCCACCTAGCCGTGAGCTATAGGAGCCACTTTGACCCTTTGTGGCAAGAGGAGTGCTTTGACGATTCGCAGTACTGCCGAATTGTCCAGTTCCGAGTCGTGAGTTGTTGTTGTATGCCGGCCTGGCACTTTGTGATCCGTAGGCAGTCTGATTGATGTACGAGTTCCGCGGTGCAGTGGAAGTTTGATTCGCCCCTGGTGTCTGCCACCCGCTCAAAGGCTGTCTGTTATTTGCTTGTGAGCTTTGCCGTATCAGGCCAGCGCCTGCACCGTATTGCTGACCAGCACGACCTGTTGTCATAGGTGCTGTACGTGTGCTGGCTGCAGGTGTCGAGAGTCCAGCTGCGCGATTCGAGGCAGCGGCGGCACCGATTGCAGCACTAAGCGCAGCAGCTTTCGCTGCTCGTGACTGAGCATCTTCCTCCAATACACCACGGATATTCTTTTCTTCGATTGGTATTCTGACACTTATGTTAAGCTCTTCGAGTTGATCTCCGTTCAGCTTTGACACTGCATATGGTGGTAGTGTTGATATCACGAGCGACAGCTGTGCCTTCAATGTGTTGTACGTCTCTATTTCTGCTTCTGTTGGTGGAGAGGGCACGTTTGCACTGCTCGAAGCCGCACCTTTCACAGATATATTCCGGATTCTCTGGTATGAATGTAGGCTTTCGAGGAGTTCCGAGATTTCCTCCAGTATGTCATGGTCTTCTGTCTTCGATTGCTTGGGTGGATCAAGAAGAGCAGGATCGAAGTTTTCTGCAGCATCTGCAAATCTCTTTGCTTCATCTTCGTCATTTGAGCTCGTTTCCCTTGCTTGTTCTTCGTACGGTGATGTACCGAGACTTTGCTCAAATGCTTGTTGACCGACCTTGTGCCACCACAGCTCATCTTTGACCTGATCTGAAAACACTGCTCCAGTGTTATCTCGACTTGGCGCGAAAGTTGAGTATACACTTCGGAAAAGCGCATCCTCCTCAGGTGGACCCAATGCAGGAGCAGTCACCGCTTCGTCCGTGTTCGGTCGATGTTCCTTTCCTGCTACACGATTGTACCCGAGCCACTGCCCTGTGGTCAGCTTCTGATATGCGTATCCGAGAGTGCGCTCTGGTCGATGTTCACGAGCGGATCCCCAGACAATAGTCGAGGACGAATCGTTATGTATTTGTCTTGATGTTCGTGGCGGAGGTAGTTGTGGAAGTGCATTTGTTGGTGGGAAAGTGTCGAGGAAGGTGTTCTTCTTTGCTCCGGCAGTAGCATCATCTTGCTGAAGTGCCACAATCTGTGTGCTCAGGATGCCATTTGGAAGTCCGTTCTCGCGCAACGACAGTATCGGCTGCGTGGCGCCTGTAGCATCGTCCTGCACAGGTTGTTGGAAGCTAGAGAACAACTGCTTATGTCCTTGTGCATTGCCGAACAGGGTCAAGACGGTTCTCGAGCTGCTTTGTGGGTCCTCCTCTTCCTTCTTGATGCTATCGGCCTTCATGATTGTCGTCAAGGCAGTAGTAGCTGTCTTTGGTCTCAAGGCAGCATCCCGCCGGACAAGCGAGCCCAAAGACTTCCGCAGTGCTATCAGAGTCGCAAGGAGCTTATCTTGCTCTAGATCTCCTGGAACATACTTCCACTGACTCCCTTCCGAAGATGGTTTCGCATTGAGCATCAGTTGTAAGCATCCACATTCGAAGTCTTCGACAAACTCCTGTATCGTCGTATATGCTTTGCTCGCAACCAAGAACGATACTGTCTCTATGGCGGGTACTGTTGAGAGCTTTGCGCGTTTCGCAGTCCGCGGCTTGGCTGCATTGCTTCGAGGCTCGACAACGAGCTTGTCAAGGGTGGATGGTGTTGTGTCATGGCTGCGTTGCGCATCGTTAGTGACGAAGTCCAGTGCCCATGCGGAACCAATAGCATGCGATCATACCTCTTTAGGATCTCCCAGAAATCGGAGATAGTCGTCTGCACGCGCAACAAGTCTTGTTCGTTCACTTTCGCAGTCGTGCTAGTCACATCCGGCTTGTTCGCGCTTGCCGACCTCTTCCGTTTTGTGGATGTAGTTGTTGTGTCGTCTTTATGTATCGTCGCGGGAGTGCCGTTAGGTTGTGGAGAGGATTGGGAGGGCGACATAGTGCCCGCTGGTCGATGGTGATCGCGAAATAATCGTGAAAGGTGGGTTGGTGTCGCGTCGATGAAAGGGTTCAGTTGAATGACTTGGCTGTTTTTGAGTCTGCGCAGCGCCTGCAACTTTGTAGCAATACACAATGTCTATATGCACAAGGAAAGTCGGCCCAGCAGTCTTCAGTGGGAAAGGAATTCAGATAAAGGCAGTGTAGCGTAGTATTCTATTACCGTGAGCAAGAGATGCGTATGCGATGAGACACCCGACTAAAGCCTTGGAGAGACCCTGAATTTTGGCGAAGCTTGTGAATCTGATCTCTTTTTCCAATGCAAGCATAAAACACCATCCATCTTCTCCTTCGGCTAGACCTCCTCCTCCAGAGCAGAGCAGTGACTGTATCGATGAATGCAAGAATGGTCTAGTTCCACTGCTATACGTCAAGCAGTTTTGTGGCAAAGAGGTCTATCGAGCTTCGGGCGAAACTCTAGTACTAGTCAGCACACCACTTCACGCTTCGGTCGAGTTGTGTCAAGACAGCATGATGGGAACGAGCATGAAGGAGCACCAAGTGTCGCAGCGGCAGCGAATCACGGACTATTACTTCGACTGAAAGACAGCAAGCAGTATAAGCCTGCTCCATCTCCTGTGCTGGTTGATGCTCTGAGATCTACTGGCCATGATCTTGCCTTGCCGCAAGCGCTCGCCCTACGCCATGTCGACTTGTCGAACATAGCCCCTGGGAAGGACTTTTCAGCACACTTGAAAGATCGTGCCGAATTCCAAGAGCCGGAAAGAACGAACCAAGAGTCGGTCACTTTACAAGCTATACTTGCAAAGTATATCAGAGACAACAACCCTGCATCAACATTTTATGACACGCCAGAGGAGGAGGACTCAGCTGAAGAAGGCGAGATTGATGCGTTAGAGCAGGACCGATCGCAGTTGGAGCTCGAAGACAAAATCAACACTGCAGATGATCAACAACTCGACGATGAGCCGTTTGTGATTTCTGAGTCCTCTTCCGCCGAATTGCCTCAAGATTACGACAGGCACAATTCCTTTCTTACTGCCCGGGGTTTTGACTTTTCAGATGTGAAGCAGTGGGCAGAGCTGCTCTGCGAAATACATCCAGATGTCGCAGCGCGAAAAATGCAAGCTCATCAACGGCCAGACCTTGACCAGTCAGTGACGAGAAAGCCTCTACCGATCTTTGTATTGTTATTCTTCCTTCGTCGTAGACGATTGAACCCAGCGGCACTGCGTTACTGTTTGGTGATGGCATGGCAGGAAGTGCGTATGAAGCGAGAGGTGCAAAAGCAGCGGAACGGTGTCGCCGAAGCTCGACCTCACGGAGACCCTGGTGTACTGGACAGCCACTCGTTTTTCATCCTCGTCATTCGTCTTTTGCGACATGCGCGGCTGATTTGGCCTGCTGCATTGACGACAATTTCGGCCATGTTCATGCAATATAACAACCCTGCTAAAACCGATGCACGGCAATCGCAGAATAGGAACGGCAAGTCACTGAGACTATCGCGCCTCTATAATCAGGTTTTGGCTCTGCTTGCTCTTCCTGTTTCTCAGAATCCATTCCAAGCACAATCAATACAACAAAGAGCTCAGTTTGATCTTGTCAAGGACATGACGGAACACAGTCCTCCGTTGAGCATCTCAAGGAAAGGGTACCAAGCCATCATCAGTGTGCAATTGGGAAACAAGAAAACCGAGCAGGAGCGTGATTGGGATAGATTGAAAGCCAGATCTTGGCCACCCTGGAAACAAGAGAAGACTGGTCTCGATGCTGCAAAGGATCGAGAATATGGGACTTCGCGTGCCATGCATGTCTTGAACCAAGCTCGCGAAGCAGGCTATGGTTTCGGTAGCTGGGAGAATAACGCTAGCATACTGGCTGGCTGGGACACTGACGGAAGTCCTTCTATCCAATCGAGAGCCTTCCTCCTACTCCAAACTATCCGTTCGGGTCGACCTGACAAAGAACATACAGATGTCCTTGATACAGGATATACAGCCACGGAAGAATCCAGGCTCTGGGCATCGCGCATTCGAACGACTCGTACCCTTCAGGAGGCTTGGGCCTGCTTCCTAACGTATAAAGATCAGAAACTAAGGCCGACGCAACTTGTCTATTTGGCTACATTGGCCAAGATTGCTGCGGAGGACACGCGTCTTGCCAATTTGCAAACATCCAAAGCCATTGGTGGTTCGTCTGTTTCCACAACGTCAACACCACGCAGCGCAGGTGATGGCATCGAAGTAGTCGCACCTCCTGAATCACCAAAAGAGGCGACCTACTTACATACGCCGCCACCCTCCTTTGACGAACTGGCTACGGAGATGTTATCCCACAAGATCGATTTCGAAAGAGCCTCACTTGCGTTTCTCCTTCGCAATGCTAGCTCAATCAAGCATGGTATAAAGTATCTCAGACTTGCAGGCGAAGACCACGTCCACAATATCCAGCTCTTGACTCGAAGTGGCAACGTAGACATGGAAGCAATCTCGCCTTATGTCTTCTCTGCCTGGATAGGTCTTCTCTGCCGCTTTCCGAGTGGCCGCTGGAATAGGGACGAACGACCACCTGTGATTCATGCCCTCCATCTCCTACGAATGTCGCAATACCATAAGCGATCAGCTTGGCATGCCGTCTTGGCAGCTGTAGGCTTCTTCAAGCTTACCGGCCGTGCTGACGCACGCATCTCCTTTGTCACCCCCAACTCCAATCGACCCGAGCCCGCTACCTTCGTCCAAGGCGTCGTCCAAGACATGGCTCAAGCTGGTCTGAGCCCCGACACCGAAACGCTTCGCCTCCTCTGTGCAGGCATGGAGCCAGCTATCCTGCACGCTCAAGACATAGTCGAAACATTGCGCACTCGCGAAGCTCCAACCACGTCTTCATTTCACCCTCAAGACCGCCTCGGCCACGTCACTGCAGCTGACTTACAACCCAGCAGTACGCGCTCCGCCATCAAGCTCCTAGGTGAAGGGCCCCACTACATCCACTCCATCTTCAACACCGTCTTGGGCGTCGGCAATCGCAAGGCTCTTGCAAACGCCATCAAGCTCGGTGAAGAGCACAATCTGCCAAGGTTGCTCGCGGTGCCCAATCCGGAAATGCTACACGCCTACGTTCGCGTACTCGGGGCGTTGCAGGATTGGCAAGGCTTGTTCAATACGAGTGAGTTCATGGTCAAATACCAGGCGGAAATTGCGGCGGCGGTGGACATGCCAAGGAATGGGGAGAGATTACTACGGAGGACGGTTGTGGCTGTGGCGGTGTATCTTGAGCGTAGCTGGGTGAAGGGCGAGGTTGTTAGAGCGGATCAGCAAGCCGCGCCGAAGAAGACCGTGGCCAAGGTGAGGAAGATGGTGGAGAGTGTAGAGGCTTGGGGAGGATGGCCAAACGAGCGCGAAATCGCAGAGTACTGCGCCAGGGGACGGTTTCCTGGGAGGGCTGATGTTGTATAATGGACATACATCTTTGTGTTGAGTATAGTACATTGTGTGAAAGCACGAGATGGATATATTTCCATTACAGCCTTTCCATTTCTGCCCCAATGCAACAGCGTACATATAATCTCAGAAATTTCGCACAGTCGAGTGAACCGTCGTAGCATTTTTAAGCCAGCCATGATCTCATGTTGGTGGATATAGCATTCTCTGCGTCGCTCCCTGCTCCACGATCACACCACACATTCCCAAATGCCCTTGCTACGTGCTTGCCTCCTGATCCCATGACTGAACGATAGTCAATACCCTGTAGTATTAGTAGCGACAGCCAATCTAGCATCTCTGATCGAAAAGTCGGGCCCCTGCATTCCGCCTTCCCTCCCAGATTGACGGCTGCGACGCCACCCCGCTCGCTCGACCGTGCTTGCCGTTATGAGACAGTGCCGATCTTCAGCAACACAAGGACAGATGGCCGAGTTGGTTATGGCGCCAGCTTAAGGAGGTGTTGGAGCTTGCGCAACAACATCAGAGATCTGCTGGTTCGAAAGATCTTGGGTTCGAATCCCAATCTGTTCATTTTTGCCA
>Ga0268246_10000724_pt1 | contig 13236 bp, 15 predicted proteins | sample AgamicOrSfe_FD_200242 | JGI IMG/M metagenome (GOLD analysis project Ga0268246, IMG submission 200242) | Agave microbial communities from Guanajuato, Mexico - Or.Sf.e (v2) (version 2) | ecosystem: Host-associated > Plants > Phyllosphere > Phylloplane/Leaf | place: Guanajuato, Mexico | collected...
GGGGGTGGTGCTGGGGATGGCAAAGGTGAGGGTGAGGGTGAGGGGAGGGTCGTGGAGACGTAGGAGCGCGGCGTATGTGAGGGACTTATTAGCAGTGGAGATTGGGGAATGAGAAGGTGAAGGAGAAGGTGATGGGAAGGTTGGCATGAATGACTGATGAATACAACAAGGTGAATGGCGTCATGGCATGACTTGGACGGTCGACATGGTCGTGGGATGATTGTCAATAGTGGATATAGGTCCTGCATCAGATGTAAAGCTGAACATATAGAGCAGAGGATAGTATAGCATAGCAGGCTCGATCACTGAGATATCTCTGATTCAACATATACTCATAATCACAATCTCGGGGTACATTTGCTTCCTGTCAGTTGTGCACCTCAAGCGCTTACACCAAACCTCCCTTGCACTTCGTTCTCTTCATTCACTTCCACCCCCAAACACTCCACCTCACCCTAACATCCTCATCCCAATCATCCCTTCCGACCTCCTCCCCCTCCTCCAAAACCCGCAGCCCCTTTCCACCCACTTCCGACAATCTCTCCCTCAAATCCGCTATCTGGGGCAAATACGCCTCACGCACGGGATACGCCAGCACCAGGCGCGCCGAAGCTGCTGCGTCCCCTCGATCTTCGAGCCAGCGCGCTACTGCGGAGACGAGGAGGCGGGGGTGCGAGGGCGAGTAGATGGGGTCGGCGGCGAGGATGGTGGTGGTTTTGGCGGAGGCGCGGAGGGCGGCGATGGCGTTGGGAGTAGTGGCAGTGGTAGTGGTAGTGGTAGTGGGGGAGGTGGATGTGGGTATGGGTGTGGGTGAGGGGACGGGTGCAAGGCTTTCGGCGTCAGTCCAGTCGAGCACGCCGGCTTCGGCGTGGCCACCGTGGGAGTGCAGGACTTCTGCGTTAGCGGCAACGTTACGCGCCAGATTGGGCACGATGGCGGGGAGGTCTGTGAGGACGACATTGGCGTTCCAGACGGCTGCGGCCGCGAGTCCGACGAGGCCTGTGCCTGCGCCGAGTTCAAGGACAGGACTGGCTGAAGGAAGCGGCAGAGGAATGCTGGTAAGGATGGGCAAGAGGCGAGCGAGGACGTAGCTGGAGGACCAAGTTTTGAGACCGAGGTTGTCTTCTGTAAGGGCTGGTTCGTGGAGGGTTATCTCGATGGAGGAGGCGGTGGGTGATGTGCTGAGGGGCGGGATGGTGAAGGACCGGGTAAGGCTGGACATGCCTGTGCGGCCGGAGCGTTGGGCGAGGCGGTGGCTGCTGGTTTCCCAGATGGAGTCGCGCTCGGTGTCGGAGGTGAGCCAGGATAGCGGACTTGCGACCAGTTTTGTGAGATAGGCAGTCACGCCTTCAGGGTGGATGATCACAGTGTCAGGATCAGTAGCACTGAAGCTGGAAGGAGGTAGATCGAGTAGCTCCAGCACGGCCATCAGGATATTGAACGAAGGCCTCTGATATACTTGTGGAAGATCCAGCACTTCGGATGATCAGCCTAATTGCTATTTTTGCACATAGAACATGCTTACCATGAATGGGCTCTTCAGGAGTTCCCAGATTCAGGACCTGCAAGGCATGTTCTTTCGAGGCATTCATATTGGCCGAGCGGCTGCGCCGGATTCAAGGACTATGTCAAAGTTGTTTTGAAACCGTGGTATGCACTCTCCATATCGTACTGAAAGTCTCTTGCTTGATCGTCGTTGAGCTCTTCCGCTGCTCTCATCTGATTCAACGTGATGAGCCACCGGACAATCTTCTCCTTCCCTTCAAACTCCACCGATGTGACCTTGTTCACAGCTTGTATTGTTTCTACGAGCAAAGGATGTAGCTGATCTTTCGATACCATGCCCAACTTGATAGCGTCCAGTAGTGTGATGAAGAGTTCAGAAGCTGCTACAACTAGTGTTGCTGTTGCTCCACTTCCACCTTGAGGGGTAGCAGAGTGTGACCCCTGCTCTACTGTAGCTGGGATGCCTATGCGGATTCGTTCTGTCGCTCTAGGGCATTCAATATCCCATTCACGCTTAAATGATTCGAGGTCTCTGAACGATCGTGAGACACTTTCGTCGGAGAGGTTCGACTTGTATTGCTTAAGCAGTCTGCTACAAGTGTCCGTATAATCGGTCTCGGGAATGGAGTCCTTGAGATATGCCCTCTCAATTGCTTCCAATGTGACAATGATGCTGTAGATTTCGGCCAAAGACTCGTACAGGTCGCGTTCAGCACTGCTGCTGTGAACCTTGACTTCCTCGTCGACGTTTATAGTCGTAGAGAGCGTAGAGATTGGAGTGTAGCTATGCGGGACTGGCGCATATGCCGGCTGCCGCTGACCAGAGGAAGTGTACATCGCGGCGCATGAAGTGAAAGTGCTGCTTCACACTCGAACTAATGACTAAAAGCCGGGGCGGATCATAACTCCGCTCTCCAAAAAAAGTAGAGCTGATCACATTGAAATCAACAACCAACTCAACAACAACCAACATGGCGCAATCAAAAGCTACCAAGAAGTTTGAGAAACGCCATCTCAGCGACACACTCGGACGTCGAAAGGACTTCGCAAAAATCAAGCAACGGCATCAGGTCAATGCTAAGCGCAAGGCAAAAAAGGCTGCAGATAATGCGAAGGAAGATGAAGCACAGGAGCAGGACCAACGTCCTGTGAAGAAGCAGAAACAAGGAAATGACTTTGGCGAGATGAGCGTCGATGACTTCTTCGCTGGCGGTTTCCAAGTGCCAGAAGCAGCAACACAGAAAAAGGGCAAGACTCAGCCTAAGAGTGAGAAGAAACGGGCACGAGAAGATGAGGATGAGGAGGATGATGCTGAGGAGTCGGACGATGCGTCCATGGGATCCGTTGAAGACGAGCCGTTGATGGTTGAAGAGGATGATACCAAGGGCGAAGCAGCAGATGATGTCGACACACACAAGGACGACCTCAAAGCGCTGCAAAAGAGAGACCCAGAGTTCTACAAATACCTGCAGGAGAATGATGCTGAACTTTTGGACTTCGCCGAGCAAGCTCCATTAGATGAGATTGACGAGCTCAGTGGTAGTGAGGAGGAGGCAGAAGGGAAGAAGTCTAAGAAGAAGCGATCCCCGAAGGGCGGAGAAGAGGATTCAAATGAGGTTACGAAGGAGAAGGTCAAGAGGTGGACGGGCGCCATGACAGAGAAGCATTCATTGAGGGCCTTGCGCGAGGTTGTCCTTGCTTTTCGTGCAGCAGCGCATCTGAATGAAGAGGACGGGAAGAACTACAAGTACACGATATCAAATGCTGAAGGTTTGCTTGATCAGGACCCCTCGTTGCTGTAGCTGCTAACCTTGTGCGCAGTATATCATGAGGTGCTTTTGAGTGCACTACAACACATCCCAGCTGTATTGAATCATCATCTCCCGTTGAAGGAACTGCCCAACGGCAAAGCGTGAGTATTATCCTTACCGGCCCAGACCATGCGCTAACAAGTCGCAGTCGTGTGCCAACAGACTCGAAGAAGTTCCGCACGCTTACACCGATGCTCAAATCGCATGCTTCCTCGGTTCAGCATCTTATTGAGAACCTCTCTGATCCTGCCACCCTCAAGATGACTCTTACATCGCTATTGGCCCTGCAGCCATATCTACTGACTTTCAAGAAGATCATTCGCGAGATAGTCAAGACCATCGTCGGTATCTGGGCCGAGAACTCCCAGTCAGAGGCTACTCGTATCAGCGCCTTCCTCGTCCTTCGTCGTCTTGTTGTCATCTCGGATCCGTCCATCCGCGAGAACGTATTGCGCTCCACCTACCAAGGACTCATTAGGGGCTCACGCGGGACCACAATCCATAACTTGGCAGGCATCAATCTCATGAAGAACTCCTCTGCTGAGCTGTGGGGCTTGGTAGACGCCTCAGTAGCATACACATCAGGTTTCAGCTTCATAAGACAACTCGCCATTCACCTTCGCGCTGCGCTCAAGAACAACTCGAACGACTCATATAAAACAATATACAACTGGCAATACATACACTCTCTGGACTTCTGGTCTCGTGTTCTATCAACGCACTGCGAAACGTTACGCGAAGCAACACTAGGATCAGAATCACCACTACGGCCATTGATCTACCCCTTCGTCCAGGTTACGCTTGGCGCGCTCCGTCTCATACCAACAGCAGCATATTTCCCTCTTCGCTTCCAACTCATCCGCGCTCTGATACGTCTTTCGAGGACAACATCGACCTACATTCCTCTGGCTGCACCGCTTTACGAGGTACTTACTTCTGCAGAAATGCGCAAGTCGCCAAAGCCAAGCACTCTCAAGCCACTTGACTTTGAAGTGACAATCCGAGTCGTCAAGGGCTATCTCCGCACCCGTGTCTATCAAGACGGCGTGGGCGAGCAAGTGATTGAGCTTCTTAGTGAATTCTTTGCGCTCTGGTGCAAGAGCATCGCATTCCCTGAACTAGCACTGCCAGTTATCGTGATGCTGAAACGTTGGCTGAAGGAAGTCTCGCCATACAATGCGTCAAAGGCCAACTCGCAGCAGAACAGCCGCCAGAACAAGCGCGACCGTGGCAACAAAGGCAAGAAGGGAAAGTCTAACGCGGACGATACGGCAGGTGGCAATCGCAACAGCAAGCTAAACTCTGCCCTTGCACTCCTAATCACGAAGCTTGAGGCAAATTCGAAGTGGATTGAGCAACGAAGGGCAAAGGTCGACTTTGCGCCCAACGATCGTGCTGCTGTGGAGGCGTTTCTGAAGGAAGTCGAGTGGACATCGACGCCATTAGGTGCATTTGTGGAGGGGCAGAGAAAGACGAGAGAAGAGAGGCGGAAAGTGCTTGAGGAGGCGAGGCGGGATCGGGAAGAGGAGAGAAAGGGGCGAAGAGAAGAGAGGGAGGGAGGGAGGGACGACTTTGGTGGCGATGATGATGAGGATGTAAGTGGCGAGGAAGAGAATGAAGAGGAGAATGAGATGGAGCTCGATGAGGAGGAAGAGGAGGAGGAGGAGGAAGAAGAGTTGGAAGAGATGGAAGAGGAGTAGATGATTTGTATGCAAGCAGGGTGGTCACGAGTATTAGTAATCACGATGCGCTGTTTCCTCCTTGTCCTCATGAGCATTATAGCACCACTGACACTATTCCCGGTCAAACCAATAACGACCGCATTTCCAAGAAGACAAAGCTGACTTCGTGACCCTCTTGTTCAGTGTCTTCTCCGTATGCCACCTGGCGCAGGCTATACAGCGTGTCCCACATCCCGCACGCCTTGAGGTCGCGGGCACCTCCGATGACCGGGGCCAGAGATAGCAGTCCTCCAGCTCTGCATTATCGCGCAGATCAGCCACACGAGGTTTCACCACTCCTGATACACTTCGCCTGCCTTATCTGACGCGGGGGTGATGCCTGTCCGGTGCGGGCAGCAGCGGGTAGTGTTCCTGTTAGGTAAGCGGGACAGATAAGGACGTGCTGAAACGTGTATCTTGTCGCCGACGTGCATGCGGCATCCTTGTCCTTGGTGAGGCCCATCTATTGGATACTCCAGCGACGCAGAGATAGCGCTGTACTTGTGTACGAGCCGAAACATATATCATGAATATGCCCACTTCTCCCGACCTGCCCCCATCTCTTCTTGCACGTTCTGCGCCTCCTCTTGATATCCGTGCCCGCAGTGACTATTGCTTGATTTTGTGAAGGCAACCGCCTAGTGCTCATACACTCACAAAACCATGTCGAGCGCACCGCCCCTCAGCCAAGCCTTTGGCTATGGCATCGTTGTTGGGCTTGGGTTTCTCTTCGCCTTTGGCAGTACGTTCTCACCAGCAGCAACAATCTCAAGCCCGAATCTCGATCTGACAGACCACAGTGATTCTCACGACCTTCATCCTGAAGCGATACAACATGGAAGTCCAGACCAGTGAAATGTTCTCCACTGCTGGCCGCACTGTCAAGAGCGGTCTTGTAGCTTCTGCAGTCGTCAGTTCTTGGACTTGGGCTGCTACGCTTCTGCAGAGTACCTCGACAGCGTACAAGTACGGTCTTTCGGGCGCGTAAGTGATACTTCTGGCTGTACTCTTCGTACTCACACGACTAACGTATGCTCCAGCTTTTGGTATGCTTCAGGGTAAGTGACACTCCTCAGCACTCTGCTCGTACTCCAAAGATTGACTGAAACCTCTTCAGAGCCACCGTCCAGATCATCCTCTTCGCAACCCTAGCCATCGAACTCAAAAGGCGCGCCCCAAACGCCCACACCTTCCTCGAAGTCATCCGAGCACGCTACGGTCCCGCAACCCACGGTGTCTTCATCGTCTTCGGCCTCATGACCAACACCTTAGTCACTGCCATGCTACTGACTGGAGGTTCTGCTGTCGTCACCAGCCTGACCGGGGTACCCACCGTAGCAGCATGCTTCTTGCTCCCTGTCGGTGTCGTCATGTACACGATCTTTGGTGGAATCAAGGCAACATTCCTTACCGACTACGTCCATACAGTCATGCTGATTATCATTATCTTCATCTTTGCCTTTACGGCGTTTACGACGAGTGAGACGCTGGGATCTCCTGGGAAGGTGTATGATCTCCTCGTGGCGGCTGGTGAAGCGCACCCTGTTGCTGGTAATGCTGGGGGATCTTACCTTACTATGCAGTCCACACAGGGCGCTGTGTTCTTTGTGATCAACATTGTTGGCAACTTTGGTACTGTCTTTGGTGAGTGTGTCAAGGAGATTACTGGTCGTTTGTACCGAGACACTAATTTGCATGTTAGTGGACAATGGCTACTACAATAAGGCAATGTAAGTGAACATCAATGATACGAAACAAAACTTTGTATTGACCCTACACAGTGCTGCCAGCCCGGTAGATGCTTTGCCTGGGTATGTTTTGGGAGGTCTGGCATGGGTAAGCTTGCTGTTCCTTTGTGTCTCAAATGATCAATAGCTGAAGCTCATCAGTTCGCTGTCCCATTCACCTGCGCCACCACCATGGGCTTGTCTGCATTAGCTTTAGAGGGCAATCCTGTCTGGCCGACTTATCCGAACAGACTTAGTGCAGACGACGTTTCAGCTGGACTCGTACTACCTAATGCTGCCGTAGCTCTGCTTGGGAAGGGTGGTGCAGCGGCGACTCTGCTCATCGTGTTCTTCGCTGTCACTTCAGCTCTTTCCTCAGAACGTGGGTTATCCATCTCAAATATCTGCAGGCCAGCACATACTAACAACAATGATACAGTGATTGCCGTATCCTCCATCTTCACTTACGATATCTACCAGACCTACTACAACCCTGGCGCTTCAGGCCGTCGTCTCATCTACACTTCGCATTGCGCAGTCATTGCCTACGCCACCATCATGGCAGCATTCTGCACCGGGTTATACTACGCCGGTATCTCAATGGGGTAAGCCGCTCAATCCGATACTTTAACGCTTGGCTGACCAACTTCCCAGTTACCTCTACCTCCTCATGGGCGTGATAATCTCCTCCGCCGTCCTCCCCGCCGCCCTCACCCTCCTCTGGTCCCGCCAATCCTGGCTCGCCGCGACCCTCTCCCCACCCCTCGGCCTCGTCTGCTCCCTAACCGGCTGGCTCATCCAAACAAAAGTCCAATACGGCACCCTCACCGTCCTCTCCACCGGGTCCAACTACCCCATGCTCGTCGGCAACGTCGTCGCCCTACTGAGTCCCATGATTTTCATCCCCGTGCTTACGTACATCAAGCCGCAGAGCTATGATTGGGAGAGCATGAAGATGATACGCAGGGGTGATGATCATGATATTGCGAGCAGGGCGGAGGTGGATCTGGAGCTGGTGCCGGGGGAGATGAGAAAGGGGGAGATGGAGATGTTGGAGGAGCAGCGGAAGTTGGAGAAGAACGGGAAGGTGGCGAGGTATTTGACGTTGTTCCTTGCCGTGGCTCTTTTGGGTATGTCTTACCGTATAGCCATCCCTGTCCTCATTCTCATCCTCATCCCCATCCTCATCCTCATTTCCAACCCCCCAACACCAAGACAACATACTAACCACCTCTCCTCAGTTCTCTGGCCCATGCCAATGTACGGCTCCAAATACGTCTTCTCGAAGAAATTCTTCACAGGCTGGATCGCTATCGGCATCGCCTGGCTCTTCTTTTCAGCTTTCGCTGTCGTTTTGTATCCGCTGTGGGAAGGGCGCAAATCGCTCGCAAAGACGTCAAAGGCTATCGTTGCGGAGCTTTCTGGGAAGGGCAGACCGGCGGCGGGGAGGATCATGCAGGGGGAGGTTGTGGAGGAGGATGCGGTGGCGGAGAGTGTGAGTGAGAAGCCTGTTGTGAAGATGTAGATGGGGGAGGGCATAGTGGTGGGATATAGTATGAGGAGAAATGTTACGGCACTCTTCGGGTGTAATCTAGACTTATGCTTTGTGGTTGTATGAGATGTCGCAGTTGCCAATAATACGATTCAAACGCCAATTACAGTCACAGGACAGAAATTTTAAAGCCTTTTGTGGAGAGTGCCGTAAGGATTCCGTTCAGACTTGTGTCCTAGTACTAATACCTTGCCTTACGGTGAAACGATAACTTTCCACAACACCATTCAAGCAATCTCAAACCAAGCCTCATGCACCCAAAAACTCCACCATCCGTTCACCTCACACGCAGCCACCCTCTCCGTCCCGCATCACACAATCTCAAACCTCGCCTTCTCCCCCTCATCCACCGCCAAATACTCCACAGTCCACCTCCACAAATCCTCCTGCTTCTTCTCCCGATAACTATCCACACTCGACTGCACCGCCTTTCTCCCCTCAAAGTACACTCCACTCCTCCCCTCAACCTCCCGATCCGTCGCCAGATACGCCAAACTGGCGCCAGACTCCTCCGGCGTGTGTATATTCGGCGTGATCAGCAATCTCAACAGCGGGATAATCCGCGGCAACACGCTCTTCCAGATGAACTTCTCGATCCCGCTCGATTCGCGTGCTAGGCCGGTGCCGGGCATGAGGCCGGGGTCGAAGGCGTTGATGGTGATGTGTTTTCCCTCGCTTTGGCCTGCGAGACGTTCGAGCCGTCGGTGGAGCGCGTAGGTCCATAGCACGTTTGCCAGTTTCGCGGAGGAGTAGCGCTGACGTCCGGCGTTTCCCTGCGTTGCTGCTGTGGGCCGTGCTAGCTCCGCTGCAGTGGTGTAGACGGCATCGGGGACTCCGGTTTTCTGGGCAGGATCGTGCGTCCCACTTGAGGTGATGACGATTCGGGCCGTGTTGGCCAGGTGAGGGAAGATCAGGTAGAAAAGCAGAGCGTGCCCGAGATGTGTGATTGCGAAGGTGGACTCGATGCCCGCCGGGGTGGTGTGCAGACCGCCTGGGAACTGGAGCGCAGCATTGAGGAGGAGGGCGCGGATGGGTGGGTAGGCCGGCGTGTGGGCAGTCCAGGAATTGACGAAGGTGCGAATGCTGGTTGTGGAGGAGAGGTCGAGGGGCAGGAAGAGGACGTTGCGTTGGGAGAGGGCGGTGTTGATAGCTTGGGCGGAGAGGGTCTTGTCGGTACGGGAGGCGATGATGATGAGGTTGCGGGGGTTTTGGCTGGCGAGGAGGAGGGCAGTCTGGTAGCCGAGGCCGGTGGTGCCTCCAGTGATGAGGATGGTGTGGGTGTATGACATGGTTGGAAGTCAAGCAGATGTGTGGTGGTAGAGTGTGGAAGATGGATGGTGTAGAGAGCGATGTCAGGAAATGGATTTGTGGTGGGCAATGGGCATGATTTGTATTCGAGGTGCTGTCCTCGTTGGAACGGGACTCTACATCTTACTTGGGCTTACAGTCACGGTCACGGTACAGCACTGTCACTTTTTGTATCTTGTACAGATATGTAGAAGTGACAGTCAAGATGATCTTGTTCTACCTGAAGACAAGACGGTCACGTGATTAGATACGCTTCCTCCATGACGACCAGACTTTTGCACCAATCACTGCTCTATAAAAGTGTCCTGCCGTTCCGGCCCTCATCAGACCATGAGCTCCACCGGCTTCATATTATCATATTGTCATCTGTCTGGACGTCTGTTGCTCCGAAGCGATGATGACCCTCCGACATATATCGACAGTGCCGTTCCCTCCTCGTCGATGTTGTTGTCCTTCTCGTGTTGTAGCCTGTGCGATAACTTCAGGCTAGCGTCGACCATCATACTACTATGTTGACAGACTATCCGCCACCAGAGGTGCTGTTCGACTATCTACCTGAATACAAAGTCGTCATATGCACACCATGCAAGTATGCTCTCCAGCCCGACGGCATCGCCCGACACCTCAAAAGCAATCACCACATCTTCCGCCACCATCGGCGGCCGTATATGAGCCATGTCCAGCGGATGCGGCTTGATCAGCCTGCAGATATGACAACGCCTCGAGCTTGTGACTTTCCAGTGCCTCAACTTCCAGTCCATGATGGCCTTGGGTGCTTGGCTCCTGGCTGCTTTTACTTATGCGTATCGGAGAAGCGTATGAGGGGACACTGGACGTCGGTACATGGTAGGCCAGGAGAGCCAGGAGTTGACTGGCGGCATAGACCGCTGCAGACGTTCTTCAGAGGCAATCTATTGAAGTACTTCACGACCTGGGATGTACCAACCGGAGGGGCATCGCTTGGTGCTGAGTCTGAGACGTCTGGTTTCAGCTCCGTCTCACGTCAAAGCAGCATACCGACGCAATTGTCCGATTTTGGTAGCAATACTGAGGCACTCTCCCCAACATATTATGGATCTGATTACAGTATCAAGCTTGATGCAGTGGATAGCATATTACTGGACCACTATACAACCGCTACGTCTCTTACCCTTGCCACTGATGACGATACGGCAAGGTTATGGCAGACCTCTGTGCCAGAGATAGCCAAACATCACGACTTCCTACTCCACGCCATCCTGGCTTGTTCTGCTTTCCACCTGCTAAATCTCGCAGAGGCCAAGACTGTCTCATTACCACAGCGTGATCTCAGCATCAAAGCTCGGGGCCATCTAGACCTTGCAATGCCACTCTTCCGGGCAGCCATTGCAAACGTCAATGAGGACAATTGTCACGCAGTACTCATATTCATGCATCTCCTCGTCGTCTACTCTTTCGCATCCGAGAAGCCGGTTGCAGAACTCTTTCCGGTGGCGCCAAATGATGCCGGCGCTGTTCCAAGCTGGTTATACTTTCTTCGGACTGGCTGCAGCACGCTCTGTACCGTATGGCACTCTCTCACCTCTGGTCCTGTCGGCGCACTAGCGCTGCAGTGGGACATTCCTGTCGTTGTGAAACAAGAGGACGACGTGATGCACAATGACGTCCGACGACGCCGGCAAGCTGTCTTCGCTTCTGTTGTGCCAGCGATAACCTCATCTGAAGCGTGGTCCGCCGAACAGAATCAGCTGTACTACGACGCCGCGGATCAGCTAGATATCGCTTTCGCGTCCATCAGCGCCAATCGAGCACCTCTTACGACCTGGGACGCCCTGCGTATATGGCCTATGTGTATCTCAGACAGCTTCCTAGCCATGCTGTGTGATCAACACCCTGGAGCAATGATTCTCCTGGCACATTATTGCCTACTACTGAAGGCCTCGGAGGGGAAAAGCTGGTACTTTGATGGTAGGGCAGCAAGCTTGCTGGGAAGGATACTGCAGAGTTTGGATGTGAAATGGTACCCGTATATCAAAGGTCCTGTAAACCAACTTATAGGGAGAGCATAGAAGAGTGAGAAGAATACAATACATTCTCCACTCGAGTGCCTTAGCATTATAGTCCTAGCATCTCGTACATCGTTCCTCGGACTCCCCCCACACCTCACCATCTTTCCCAAGAACTGTCAAACCCCGCAAAGGCCGCAAAGCGCGCAAAGCACTGTGCCAACCATTCGAGCATAGTACAGTATATATAGCTGAAGAGCTTGCATACATATGGACAGTCCTCGAATCCATCTGTCCGTATTTACACTCTTCACACGTCAATCAAAGTACATATCACTTCAAGCCAATGCTCAAGATGGCTCAAACAGCCATTCCAATCATCCTATGCGGCCGATCCATGGCCATCGCAGCGGCGGTGAAGCAGGGACTGAAGCCAGAAGTCGACGGTATATCTCACACTCCAGCGCACACTCAAAAGTGACAAAAGTCGCACATTTCCACACCACTAACACTACATACACAGTCCAACACATCATCCTAAGCCCCGAATCTGCCATTGCCGACCTCCCCGCCCTCTTAGACTCCTCATTACCAAGACCCGCGTCCAGTCCAAGACCAGTAGCAGTGGTCAACGGTTCCGCATACACAGAGCAAGAGTTCCTCCGCATGCGAAGTGCCGTGTCAGAGCAGTCATTAGAGGGCGTGTTTTGGCTACGCGCGGATATGGCGAAGATGGCGGGGATGCCACCGTCTGGGGCGGGACCGGCGTATGGACAGAAGATGACTATGAGGGCCAAGGAGGCGTTGATGAAACTTGAGGTAGAGGGGAGACTGGGGACGGCAGAGGCGGGGGAAGTGGTCCTGTATTGATGAATTGGACCTGCAGAATGATGATGTATCTGAAGGGGGAGTATAGACGATAGGAGAAAGCTCGGAGGACGTAGTATGCACAAGTGCGGCCAAGGAGGGACTGCTTCGTTCGGAAGCCGACAGGATGCGTTGATTTGTTAGCTGCCAAGCCTTGATCGGCATAAGATAGCGCAAGGATCGTATCGTGGGTATCGTGGCGTTCTCGTGGATAAAACAAGCGCGGGGCACGCCGGCACTTGACACGATGCACAAGCCTTCTCTTAGTCCATAGCAGCAGGTTGATACTGTATGCACTCCCTACACCTCCTCCTCTTAGTATATCGGCACACTCGGTGTAGCGTGATCTTCATCACAATGTGTTCTTCAGCTTTTTCTGCTTCTCCCGCAAAAGAGATCTACCGGGAGAGCGAGTCATATGCGGGGTGATCTGCGCGCCTTACAGGTATTAGGCAGGACGGTAAAAGGCAAAATGGTAAACGCAGGGCGGGCTTGTCGCCTCCGCAGTGGGGTGACAGTCACTTTATATACATGGATCGTCCTATCTTCTGTATCTTCTGTATCTTCATCGTCTGAATCGATCCAGCAGCACCCTGCAACTACACTATGCCACACGCAACCGACTCCAGCACCTCCTCGGTGGACTACAAACTCACAGAACAGCAGAAGCAAGATTTCTTGGAGAATGGATGGATTAAGCTGAATAATTGCTTCTCGCGCGAGAAGGCTGCGGCTTGGTATGGTGAGTGTGCTGGATGA
>Ga0268246_10000727_pt1 | contig 13214 bp, 12 predicted proteins | sample AgamicOrSfe_FD_200242 | JGI IMG/M metagenome (GOLD analysis project Ga0268246, IMG submission 200242) | Agave microbial communities from Guanajuato, Mexico - Or.Sf.e (v2) (version 2) | ecosystem: Host-associated > Plants > Phyllosphere > Phylloplane/Leaf | place: Guanajuato, Mexico | collected...
AAGTCCCTTTGGCTGCCTGTCCCGGGGACGTTGAATCCCAGGACTTCGCCGTAGGTGTCCCAGTACCCGTCCTGTGTGCAGGCGTCTGCTAGCACGAGGTCGCCTGAGGAAAGGATCGTGAAGGGCGTAGCGTAGGCGAAGTCGTCGGTGAAGTACGTCTCGCCGCCGGTGTTGTAGCCGTAGCCGCCGCCAAGGGTGGAGACGAGGTATTGGTTGTTGTTCATGTTGGACGAGTTGGTGGCCGAGGAGTTGGCGAGGAGGTAGAACGTCGACGTTATGGCATCGGAGCAGGTGGGCGGAGCAGGGGTCGCGATGGGAGATGTTGACGTGGTGCTTGACGGGGATGATGTCGATTGTGCGACGTTGATAGTCACAACGGCGCAATTGTCCCCAGCTGGAAGGGCGCTCGCACCGATGCCCATGCCGAGGAATGAGAACTCGTCACAGGTGAAGAAGGCGGTGAAGACTTCGTTGTTCTCGTGCGTGTTCATGCATTGGAGCTCGCCTGCAGACGTGATGTTGCAGTACATGGGCTTCGATCTGTCTTTTGTGGCAACCTCATACGGATCGTCCCACACCAAGTAGTCCTCGCTGACAGCTGTATCGGTATCATAGAAGAAGTTGAAGGCTTCTTGGTCATTATTTCCGGCTATCTTCAGGTGACCGAGGGAGTCAAGTTCGAATAGGGAAGCTGAGTCTATGTCCGTGGTGAAAGCTGTGTCAACTTGGGTGTCGGCGCCTTGCTGAGAGGACTGGAGAACGAGGAAGTTGCCGTTGCGATTAGAGGCGTCGCCGACGATTTGCGCGTAGAAACTTGGGCCTACAAAGCTTGGTGCGGCAGGAGCTGACGAAGCCGTTGCGGCAGCGCTCGCAATACTTGAGGTCGTGTTCACGGACGCGGCAGGCAGTGCAGATGGCGAGATTGGACTTGCTGTCGTGGCTGCAACAATAGTGGATGTCGTGCACCCAATGCAGGTTGTCGATGTGCTTGTGCTATTGGCGCTGAACATAATGGTTGTGGTCCTGGCGGAGCTGGTTGTGTTGGCATATAATGCAGACAGTGATGAATTTGCCATAATGGACGATGCTCCCGTACTCAGAGGCATCGGGGTGACAACAATAGAGCTGGTTGTGTTAGCATATAGCGCAGACACTGATGAATCTGCTGTAGTGGATGATGCCGCCGTGCTCAAAGGCATCGAAGTGATCGTGACCGTGCTCGTATTGGTCGTCACGGACATCGTAGTTGAGCTTGTCGCATTCTGTATGGTCGTGCTGATTGTTGAAGAAGTTGAGTTCGCGAACATGACGCTAGTCGTGTTAGCTGCAGCTGGGGCTATAGTCAAGCTGGTAGTGTTCTGAGCCACGGATGTGGAATTGGCGACCAATACTGGAGCCTGGGTAGTCGTTGCCGGAACCACAGAGCTTGAATTTGTTAGAGATGTGCCGTTCGTCGCAGCGGCCGTGCTATTTGCGATGCCTGCTGGTACCGAAGTGCTCGAGATAACATATGTTGTGTTTGGAAACGTCGCTGGCGCAGTGGACGCGGTTGATAATGCAGCAACTGTTGTTGTATTAAGAGCGACGGAAGATGTTGACTCTGACTTAGTCGCTGACGATGTTGTTGTCGGATTGCTGTATGAGGTGAAGGTTATGCTTGACGAGGTGTTCGATGCCAGCGAAGCACTGGACGTCAAAACAGGAAGAGATGATGTTAGAATGTCGGAAGATGTGCTGCTAGATACTGGTGTGTCTGATGTCGTTGTGTTCAAAAATGTACTGGAGGTGGCAAGAGCTACAGAGGACGAAGTAATCGTGCTAGAGGCCAAAGTGATCCCGTTGCTCGTTGTGTTCAACACGGTCGTCGCGAAAGCTGAGGAGGACGAGGTCTGGGGCACAGGCATCGTGCTGGTAGCCACGCTGGATGGCTGAGTCGACGAGCTCAAAGTCGTAGCGGCTGCGACTGCTGGAGTGAATTTCGTGTTAGAAGCTGAGAAGTAAGAGCATACTGAGCTCAATCGTGAAGTCCAGTCGTCATTGCACTCCTTCTTGAAGCCCCTTGGCGCAGCAGTCTGGGAGTCGATACTGCCGCACACGCTAGAGGCCACTTTTGGATGATGATTGAGAGCGCTGAAACAGCTGTCCGGTGTGCTCATCGCTGTCTGTGATGTCGAAGAGGTAGTGATGGAGCTGCTCGTCATGGAACGAGATGTGACCGATGTAGAAGAGGCCACGGGACCACACTCCTGCACAAAGCACTTGTGATTGTAAAACAATGTATCTCCAGTCACTTGTTGTTTGAGGCCCATCTGAATCAAATTGTGCCCATACATAGTGCAAGCTGAACTCGTCGTGTTGTAACCAAAGGCAACACAGTCGTCAGCATTGAGGCAACCATTAGTACACCCAGTGATATCCTGAGAGATTATAACGTGTCTAATGTCAGTCAAGGAGGGTCTTAACGCTCCATAGACGCTGCAGTGTAATATCGACGCAGGAGTCGAGCTTGCTACCCAAGAGCAAGTTGTGGAAGTTTGTGCCTGCGCAGTGCCCATGGCCAGCATGGCAACTGCGAAGCTTGCGAAGATCACTGAACTCATTTATGGCGAGTTCAAGTGCTAACAATCTTTTGAAAATAGTCTCACGTTGTGGGCAGAGGCCTCATATAAAATATACAGTCCGGCACAGTCACCGCGCATTGCCACAGCCGCTGAGCCGCAAAAGACAGCACAAAGGTCTTTTCCGTTATCACTATGACTGGGCCACATCGTGTCTGGGCCGTCCGACCACGTTCGAGACGCATTTATGATTTGCATGGAGTAGAGTCCAGGAGACTGAAACACGAGCACGATCTCAAACGCTTATATCCCAAGGTTCTTCCCGGTCGCGGTCGTCTCCGTACGAGAACGTCCCTTGGCACTTCCACGGCAGAGATATGATGCTCGCATTGAAGGCGTCAGTGCGGAGAGCGGTCGTCGTACGTATTATTGCAACGCAGAGATGACAGTACTTGGGAAGGAAGCAGAAGTGGTGAAGTCAGTGCCAAGATTTGAGATGACCGTTTCACAACACAGACCGGCCGACGCTCCGGTCTCGTATATTCGCCACTTCTCAATGCACGACCTTCGTACCTGTACTTGGCTAGATTTATATGCCGAACTGCGGAAAGTAGCCTGAGTAGGAGAAGAGAGTGAACATATTTGCTTGTTGCCGCTGTGCTTTTCGTCGTGTTTTCGTGCCGCATTTCTGGTATGCTTACATTGACAAAGACAAACCCTCCCGGCGAGAACAGACTAATCCAGAGACAACATGAGCGCACCCCGAGGAGTTACTGCAGCACGCGTCGCGTTCTTGTATTCGCTACTGTGTGCACAGACTACAGCTCAAGCATCGCCATCGTCTCCCGCATGCACATCCTACCTCTACACGGTCCCATCCCTCGGCACCTTCACCAACTTCGCCAACTACACTTTCGGCAACCTCGACAACACCTTGCCCGCCGGCCTCGCTGCTTCAGATGATACCACAGTTGGAGACTTGCCGTACAGCCAAGTTTACGAAGCTTCAAATGTGGTTGTACGAGATGGATTTATGCAATTGATGGTGCCAGGTGGTCAGACTGAGGCGCCGTATAGCAGTGCCCAGGTCATGACTGAGGAGACGGACATCATGTATGCCAGTGTGAGGACAACGGCGATCTTGGCGAGTCCGGCAGGGACTGTGAATGGTGAGTAGTTGGGAAATTGTGGTTACGCTCTTGACGTGACCTGGCAGGCTCTGATGGAAGTCTCATGAAGTGGTACCAGGTGGTACCACAATGAGTTGGGCAGCATATCCGACCAAAAAGCTCACGCTACCCATAGGAATGTTCTTCTACCACTCCGACTCGCAAGAATCCGACATCGAGCACGTCACCAACGCCTCCGCCAGCGCCAACACAGCTCTCGCTCCCTACTCCCACGGCACTGTCCCGCTCCAGTTCACAAATCAAGCCAACGCCACCGGCGTTGCCGAGACACATACAGGCGCGCCGTCCAGCGCCAACGCGACCACGCTCGCTCATGAGTACCGCTGGGACTGGGCGCCTGGCAGCACTGCATTTTACGTTGATGGACTGCTACAGGCGAATTTTACGAGCAATGTTCCAACGACGGCGGGCAGGTATATGTTCAATAACTGGGCGTAAGTATTCTCTTCACCTTCTGAGACTTTAGTCAGATGAGGACGATGCTGACAAGTTCTTCTGTAGTAATGGCAATCCCGGCTTTTCGACTGGACCACCGGTGCGGGACAGTATCTTCTACATCAGTAATGTGGTCATGTATTACAACACGACGGCTTCGTCGGATTGGAATGGGACGTGTGATGAATGTAATGTACAGTGTACGAGTAGCTAGGTGTAAAAGTTTCGTCACGTGACATCCTCCCACAGCACTACTCAGGCACAACTGGTGGTGAGATTGATCATTAGTCCGTGGCGTTTACGATCTATGGTGTAGCAAGTTGCAGTAGCCTAGTAGTGATCAGAGTGTCTCCAAATACTTTGGCGGCTCTGTTCCGGCGTGATCCTGGGTCTACCGAAACTGGTGTTCACCATACCAGTGTCGCTTGAACTGCTTCCCAGGCCGCCCAACGTGCGACATCGATTCGTCAAGCGCTCTCGCTTCCCTCATCTGCTTCCTCAGCATGCCTGCTTCAACCGGCTGCTGTAACGTATCCCAAGCGCGTTGACCACTTTCACCACCCTTCTTCTCATCGCCACCAAACATGCTCAAACGTTGCACACGCCGCAGTCGTTTCAGACCAGCCAGACATACCACAGCACCAAATAGCGTGCACCAGCCACTGATAGCCCAGAATCCCCAGTCTGACTCCTCGATGAAGTTCTTCAAGTTCATGCCGTATAGTGCGGCGACGAATGTACCTCCACTGAGTCCTAGAGTGCCAATGCTGAACTTGAGGTCCATGAGCATGAGTGCGTTTCGATTTGCGTCGAGGATGGCGCGAATGACTTCCTCAGTATTACGTATATTGGCAACGACGTTACCGCTGACTTGCACGATTTCGTCGCAGACTTTGTGGTAAGATTCAAGCAACATCTCCACTTCGGTATGATCGTCTTCTGGACGCGAGCGGCCTAGCTCTGCCTTCTCGGAGAGGTACATGGCGGCAAGATCGTCATCAGCTTCAAGAAGATCGTCGATGGCATCTCTCACAAGCGTGGCTTTGCGCTCAAATGACGAGAGCTTCTTGCTGTAGATGAGCAGGTGGCGCAACTTGTCGCGGTCAATGTCTTCTTCGAGCTCGCGTAGCACACGCACTACGGGTTCGCGCACGGTCTCAAATTCAGACTCTAAGGCGTTTGTCACTGAGATCAGGACAGCCTCTAACGCGCGAAACTCATACGGCAGGGAGTGAGAGAGGTCGAATGCGGGAGACGCCGCAGAGGGGCTACGGAGCTTGCCTTCGAGGTCATACATGAATAGAGATTGGGTGTAAGAGTCTGTCGTCCCGTAAGCGTCGAAGACGAGTACGCGATTGTGCTTGATCAGGCAGCGCAGATGCAGGAGGTTGATGAGGATTGCTGAGGGTCGGACAAGGATGGAGGGTAGAAGTGAGGAATCGATTTTGCGCAGATCTCGAGGCAGTAAACCGTACTGGAGAGCACAAGTCAGCAAATCATCACAAGAACAGACTCCAACCGTAACATACCTTTGCTATGAGCTCCGTCTTCCTAAATTCTCCATTGACAAGCACGACATTACCATTCTCGTCAAATTCTGTGCAGCGCAATTTCAGCTCGTTGGCCGGCCGCAGCGCTCGTCCGAGATCATCATCAAGGAAGCCAGATCGGTCAGGTAGGTCATTCGGCTCCAATGGCGTCCTCGGCCGCATATGTCTTGCCCAGAACTTGCGTCGCCACGGTCCTTCTTGTCCTTGATCTTTGCCTTCGCTTTCGACGCCGGAGTTTGATCTTGAAGTAGTCTTGTCCTGGGGCGTCTCTTTACTTGCTGCATCTGGACCGTTCCTGCTGGTATCTTGCGACAGATACCTGTTCCAGGACCGCGCTGGTTGTGTTGATATCACAGAAGTGTCACTTTGACTTCGAGATGTTATTCTCTTCCGTGACCAGAGCGACCCTAAAGCTGACGCTAGAGACGATTCGGGGGCCTGGTGGCCATTCGCCGAAGGTTCTCTGAGGCTTGCATGGGTTCTTGTCGAGATTTGCGCAAGTAGTCGAGGACGGCGGCGTTGCTGGCAAGCGCTTACGCTCGTAGGCTCGGAAAGCGAGGCACAACCATTTTGGGCGCGAAGAAAGCGAAGAAGATTTGACGATGGCGCTGCAACTCTCTGCAGCGGGGTCAGACTCATGCTCGTCGCGTAGGCTACGGAGTGCTTGGTGTTGCTATGTCGAAGCAAGTCTCAAAAAAGTATAGATTGCTGACATGTGCTCATGAAGTCATGCTTGGCATAACCCTGTTTGTATATCCCAAAGAAGCTTTTTTGCCTGTCTAAAACAATCCACATTGGCTGAATAAGCACGATCTACAACCTACAACCCACGAAGCACACTCTTTGAAGTCAGCCATTGACGTACTATCAGCATCGATTGCCGAATCCTCGTTCATTGCAATGTTGGTATTATTATTTGCATAAAATTTACTACATAACCTTGATATCCCCGCCTGTACACCCTTCCCATTTCAAACCTCTTAACCTAAACACTATGCACCAGTCCTCAATGCTCACCACTAACCTCCACTTATCTTAAACACTATGCACCAGTCCTCAATTCTCACCACTGACCTCCACTACCAGTTTGCCACGAACACGGCCAGTCTTCAATTTCGCGTATGCCTCTCGGCACTCCTCCAGAGAGTACTCTCGTTCCACCACCGCCTTGACCGCACCCTCCGACATCCATTGTGCCAGCCTTGCGTACCCTTCTGCCTTTGCTTCACATCCAACAAAACCGAATTGCCGCTGGCCCCCGCCCAGAAACTTAGGTATCAGGTAAACTTGAGCCATGAACTTGAGGAAAGAAAGATTAGGCCCTCCAGCGATCGTGAGAAATCGCCCTTCTGGCTTTAGATATGCGTGGCTTTGCCAATACAGCGAGTGCTCCGCCAGGACGTAGTCGAGAATGAGATCGTACAGCGTTCCAGCACGGATTAAAGACGGCACGAGGGGCTCAGTACGGTAGTCAATGACTTGGTCAGCGCCCAGCTGTTTGCAAAGCTCGACGTTCGGTCCTGAACAAGTGGCGGTGACATAGCAGCCAAGTTTCTTAGCAACCTGAATTCCAAACGTGCCGACGCCGCCACTACCACCGTTGATGAGGACCTTCGCACCCCGAGGCAAGTCCTTGAGAAAAGGATATAATGTGTCGTAGGCAGTCTTTCCCGCGATTCCTGCACAGGCGGCATCGCGAAGAGATAGATTCGACGGTACAGGCACGCACGCATCAGTACCTTTGACGACAATGTACTCCGCAAGAGCGCCACCGTTTGGCATCGCCGTCTGCCCAAACACCCGCGTGCCTGGGGTCAGGGAACTGATATTTGAGTTGACAATAGTGCCAGAGTAGTCGAAACCGGGAGTGGCAGGTTTGGAAAGAACGAAACCGACGGTCTCAGCTAACTTAGTGTCGACAGGGTTCAAAGTTGCGTAAGATACCTTGATCTGTAAGACGAGTCAGTCAGGCTTTCTTTGCAAAGTACGCAGCGGTGACCATATGTAAGACGCGTAGTGTCCAGCAATACTTGGGCACTACGTGAAGACACGACGTGTATGACTTCTAGCAACCTTCGTGAAAGGAATGTCAGAAAGAACTCACGAGACTTGTGTTAGGTGGAAGTGAGGCGGCGTTCTGGGGCAGGGTCGCATTTGAGTTGACGAATAAGGAGTTCTCGATCCCTTTCGTGATTTTTGTCCATTGGACGGCCCGCATGGTTTTGGGGAGAGCTGCAGCCATGATGATTAAGTGGTGATGGGACTGGATTGGCAAGATAGTGAGTAATAGCTATGACTATGTAGTTGGGGGCGGTGTATGTTCTTATAGTGGTATGGTGTGTTCTGTGCCACCGTCCGGGGCAATGAGAACCACCGTCCGATCATCATCCGCACGCCGCAGCCCATGTCATGCAAAATCGTGTATGACAAAGCGCCAATTACTAAGCAATCTCGACTTCGACGACCAGCGGCGAGGAGACGTCCCTCCGATAGCTGAGGGCCGACTGTAAACTTGGCGAACGTAGCCTTGTCGAAGGTAGTTCTTACCAACTTCTACTTCGGGCTAGTGCTCATCTGAGTCAGGGGCCTCACCCGACGGCACAGCCTCGACACCCGCCCGCGTCGACATGTCAGTGAAACATACAAGGCCAACATGACCCCTCTTGTCAATGCTGTGACTTCCATTACTTATGCTCCATTTGTGGCATTTCCTACTCTACCTCACTCTCCCAGCGGATCTAGCACCAAACTGCCACAATTGTTAACAGCAGACTATCATCAAGCGCACCTTGTCCTGAACGATGTCTCGCAACAGTGCCGCCCCAGATGGACCGCTGGAAATGGATGACAGAAAGCCATTCATGATCTCATCGTATGCCGAGAGCTTTGCCCGCACGGAGGAGCTCGAGGTATCAAAACCAGCACAACGCATGACAGGCAGGCGTTCTGACATTGCGCTCAACTCAGCACTACTTACACTTCCACTCTTGTTCTCTGCAGTGCTATTGGGCGTGGTCTTTCATTACCGCGTGCAACATAACCCTGTGGTGTCTGATGATCTTCAACTACCAGGCACCGTCGATGAGCCAGGTATTTACTATGTAAAATTTGAAGCCACACGCCTGTTTTTCATTGCGTCTTGGTCAAGCTCTGTGGCATCGATACTGGTTGGGTGTGCGATGACGCTGGCATCGTATCCTATTGCACAAGGCAGTCATCGAGCGGCGAAATCAAACAAAACATCACAGCTTTTCACGCCTTACCAGTTTGCACTTACTTTGAGAATGCTCAATGGAGGGGGTCTCACCGCACTGTGGGAATGGTTGAAATACGTGTTTGGATGGAAACGTACAACACAAGCTCGTGCCCTTGTCCACGTCTCAACGCTTCTCTTAATCATGACTGTCCTTGGGTACGTACTGTCCTCGCCAAATGTGTCGAGTGAATACCGTCGGGATCCGCGCTCTGAACAATATATGAACTGACTGTGAGATCAGCTTCGTCGTCTTCTTGGCTGACACATGGCTCCACGTCACTACAGAAGCCGTCGACTTCATCAACATCGAGCCTGTAGCCATTGGCAACTACAGTTTTGGCTTGTTGCCGCAATGTACAACCTCGGACAACTCTCTGATCTCGCAGAACGATATTTCTGAAGATCTTTCAGGTTCCGGCTCTTTTTTACCTTGCTCCGTCGAGTTTGCGCCCAGTAATACATATATACTCAGTTCTGAGTCGCTCTTAGTCCTCAACAACGTTTCGAATCTGGCCGTCGCAGCCACATACTACCAGACTGGACCTTTTGTATACTTAGGTGTCCCGCCGCAAGCTGGGCTGGCACAACAAGACTACACTGCCAGCACCTTTGGCATGAAGACAACATGCGGCTTCATCACTACCCAATGCAGTATGGGATACTCCGGCCCATCGATGCCCTTTGACTGTTCCGCTGCATTCAAAGGCGATGCGACTGAAACTCCGTTTGACATGGTTTTCTTCACTGATGGTACAATGACCTCGAATGATACTGACGCTGGTATCGCCAATCCATACTTCTTTGGATTGGCTACACAAGTCAATCTGAACCCGAAGGAGAACGCTACCCTCGGTTCCGATATCACGCAAGGGAATCGTGGCGGCTCGTCCTCCGTCATGCTCTGTAATAGCAGCATGTACGACATCGTTTATTCTTCCGTGAATGGTACCGTGTCAAAGTTCGAAACCCAGCTGTCCAACAACTCTGTTGCGAACATTGCGCAGCTCACTTCCAGGCTCGGCATCTGGCCGAGTTTCATCACACCCGGCTACTCCTCACTTCTTGCAGCTGTAAATCTTGCTGTACTGTCAGAATCGTCGGAGCAGTGGACAGATCAGCTAGCACTAGCATATAGCAAAGTCGCCATAGCATACTTTGCAGGCACCGTCGTTGCTACGCCAGCCCTGGAAAATCAGCTGCGGACGACTTCCATTGTATCAAGGATACCAGCTGCACCTCTCTGGGCACTCGTCATTGCGAACATGTTATTCGTGGTAATGGGTATCGTGCTGGCTCTTTTTGCTATGATGGCATCAGACGTTGGGAACAAGGATGTACAGGTGCGACTGAGCATTGCGGGCTTGGTAGCGGACAGATTCGAGGGCGCATACGCAAGGCGAGATGTCAAGAAGGTAGAAGATCTATTCGAAGAGAAGCATGGCGAGGATAGTGTGAGAATAGGTATTGTCAAGGCTGGAGAAGGCGGATACACATATAGTATATTAAGACGCAGATGAGAAGGGAAAAGGGATAGGAAGAGGAAGCATTGAAGAGCACGAAACAGAGAATATAGAACTTGAGGAAAGAGGAAAGCATGGAGACCTGCAAAGGTGACGTGACGCGGCGGTGTGGCAAACACTCAACGTGTCTATCGCGTCAATCCGCTTTAGGCAGGTCAAATGCAAAACATGATCAGCGTGATAAGCTCACCAAAACCCCCTGCCACCCCAAACTCCAATGTTGCATTGGATAGCAGTATCCGGATAACACGCTCGAAAATGATTCGGTTACACTCTGTTACTGCCGCCAGAATATGCCGTCCTGCAGTCTTTACGGCATTTCGCTATCAAGACATAGCTAAAACTATAAGCTTAGGTGTCTGCCTACGTCTTGCTCCAGTACTACCAGGACAATCTGGCATCACCCTCTTCAATACAGCATCGCTCGACATCACGTCCCAGGCATGACAACCACAAAGAGAGTGCTCGAGCGGTTGCGAGTGGCTCCCGATGCCAACTTAGGTGATCTCGAACCTACACGCTACATGAACTACGATCTCGTGCCACTACCTCCCTCACGACGAACTTGGACAGCATGGTCATTCGCCGGCTTCTTCGCAACCATCAACATCAACACCGTACAATGGCAAGCCGGCAGCTCACTCATCAGCCTTGGCCTAAGTGTATGGGAAGCCTTAATCGTGGTCATCATCGCCAAAGTTCTCATGGGCTTGATTGCAGTCTTCGACGGCTACAGTGGTGGCGAATGGCACATTGGCTTCACGGTCGTCTCCAGAAGCGTCTTTGGCATCAGGGGAATGTACTTGCCATTGATTCAGCGCTTGTTCCTCTGCTTCATCTGGTTCGGTGTCCAGTCGTGGCTGGGTGGTCTGTTTGTGCAAGTAATTCTTGTGGCGCTGTTTCCGAGTTTCGGAAAACTCCCAAATACCTTTCCAGCATCTGCAAACATGACGACCCAGCAGTTCATTGGGTTTGCGGTCTTCATGGTGCTGCAGCTGCCACTCATCTACGTGCCTCCAGAAAAGACAGCGATCCCGTTCAGGTACATGAACATCCTTTCTGGCACTACAATGCTCGTTGTGACCATTTGGGCATTAGCGCACGCTCATGGTGCAGGTCCACTACTCACTCAAAATAGCACGCTCACGACGTCCAACGAGCGTGGTTGGGCGATGGTCAAAGGTATCACAACAGTCATTGGCAGTCTAGCAGTGTCACTGTCGAACAGCCCCGACTTCTCCCGATTCGCCAAAACACCTGGTGCACAAGTTCCTGGTCAAATGATTGGTTCGACAGTCATTGGCACTCTTGTGCCTCTAGGTGGCATCTTGAGTACGGCAGCCTGCCAGAAAATGTATGGCGTACTTTTGTGGAACCCAGCCGAAATCTTCACACAGTGGATGACCAACGACTACTCCTCCGCCAGCCGTACAGCAGCTGTATTCGCTGCAGGAGGCTTCTTACTCTCTCAGATGGGCATCAACGTCGTCGATAATGCCTGGCCCGGAGGCTTCGACCTCAGCGGTCTCGTTCCCCAATACATCAACATTCGTCGTGGCGCCTACATTGCCAGCGTCATCTGCATTGCTATCAATCCCTGGCAGGTTTGTAGCCGACTACTGAATGATACGTATGCGGAAGATCAAGCTGACTTATTCTCAAGCTCGCAAATACCCAGAACACATTCATTAATGTCCTAGACGCATACAGCACGTTTCTAGGCCCCCTGACTGGCATGTACGTGGCCGACTACTGGATTGTGCGCAGGCGGAAGATCAAATTGACGGATCTCTATCACGGCCGCAAAGATGGCATATACTTCTTCTGGCATGGCGTCAACCCCAGGGCGTTTGTCAGTTGGATCGTGGGGTGGTCTTTTACTCTGCCGGGCTTCTGTGCGGCAATCAACGCCAACATACACGTCTCGGCTGGTGCATTGGATGTTTACTACCTGGCATATCTTGTGGGATTTGTAGTGTCATTCATCGTTCATGTCGTGGTCAATCGGGTGTTCCCGCCGGCAGGGCTTGGACGAGTAGATGAGTACGACGTCTACCGTACATTCACGACTGCACAAGCACGACAGTTGGGAGTTGTACCGGCGGATGAGCCAATCCATGGCATATCGTCGTCGTTCGATACGTCTGCAGTGGTGTTGCCTCACGAGAAGGCTTAGCTGTAACCAAGCTCACGGTGATAGACCACACCCACGCGGGACAAAGTAGTGCGTCGGTTGACAGGTATCTAATCATGAATCGTAAAGCAAATACAACCTCTAATCAAGTCTCTACACCATCTTCTGCACTTGCGTTGCATCTCTTGTACGTCTGCCGAATGTATCCATGATACCGATAACCTTGTCGTAGACAATAAATGTTATACTGCTCGAGAGCTGACAGCGTCCATCAGTACTTGTCTCAAAAAGCTACATCCTTCACACTCAACTTACCGTCAATCTCACTAGCCGTGGCGTCGTCGCCTTCCAGAATACCAGCACTCCTTCATCCCTAAGCATTCGTGCCGCACAAGCGAGCATGTTGCGATCAGGATTCCCTATACTTTGCATGCGCGTCTTGATGTTATCAAACGGCATGCTAGCATATCTTCACGTTGTCAGCATTGCCACATTCCACCCTTAGTCCTCCCGATTCACTTACACAGTAACAACCCCGCTCCCCGCCCCCGCCAACATCGTACTCGTCGTC
>Ga0268246_10000729_pt1 | contig 13170 bp, 12 predicted proteins | sample AgamicOrSfe_FD_200242 | JGI IMG/M metagenome (GOLD analysis project Ga0268246, IMG submission 200242) | Agave microbial communities from Guanajuato, Mexico - Or.Sf.e (v2) (version 2) | ecosystem: Host-associated > Plants > Phyllosphere > Phylloplane/Leaf | place: Guanajuato, Mexico | collected...
CTCTGTATGACCAGGCTGAGGACCCAAAGACACCGTAGAGGACTTTCATGACATCCATCGTGGTCACACCTGTAGCATTGGTGACAGGCACCATCGTAAGATCGCAGACCTTCAGCAGAAGTGACTTTACGGCAGGCATTGTAGCGTACTCGCGGGGAGCGCATGTAGCAGAGAATGCCCAGGAGCGTACCGTAGCCTGATTCGCCTTCTCCCAATCATCGTCCTGCAGTCTCTCGATGAGCTCAATTTTCTTCCCACCTAGCTTGAGTTTTCGACCCTTGCACAGGGTCTTCAGCTCTTCAACCTTGAGATTGGTGTATTCGGTCTCCTCGTCGTCGTCATCTTTGTCTTCAGCAACAATGGCTGGCTTGGAAACGAAACGAAGATGATCCAATTGGCCGTCACATCGTGCGATCACACGCGTTAGAGCAGGGTGCAACATGACGTCTGCTGCTTCAGCTTTCTCAAATTTGTAGTCCGCTGGAAGCGGCTTGTTCAAGTTGGTCTTGCGGAGAGTACATCGTCGAGAGTGCGGTGCTTAGTGTAGCTATCGAAGGTCTTGCTGACCATGGCGCACACCTTGAGGTTTAGGTAGTCGAGATTTCCAAAGACATTGACCCAGACCTCCATCGGAAGATCGGGAAGAGAAGTCATGATGATGAGGAAGTGTAGAAGATTTTGCTGATACACGGTTCTAGTCAAGTGAGGTAGAGAGATTGCGAGTGAAGGGAGCAGAGAGTAAAGAAAAGAACGCTCAGATGTGAGCTGTTGGAGCTGCCGGAGGTTGATGGTTGTTAGGCCTTGCCCATGTCAAGCCCCACTATCGCCCTGCTGCCTAAAAGGTCGACAAGAACCCAAGCAGTACCAGTTCCCGTCCTTTCTAGCCATTGGTAGTATTGGTATTGTGTAGTGTGTGGCAGAAAGTAGATGCTAGCAAGTGCTTGCAAATGTAGATTCGGAAACAATTCGCGGCAATATATGGATCAATAAGTCTCTCCTGAGATACATCTAGCCATACTGGGCAGCTATCGAATACCCTCGTTTCGACTCGACTCAACTCATCACATCCTACTATGCTCCATTTTCGTACCATCATGCAACAAATTGACCCCAATTTCCAACTCGTCAAGAGTCGAAACTGTCAGCAACTAGCACTAATGTGCCATCATCGTCTATGTATTGATAATCAAATCCGACCCAGCCATTGTGGTCACCTTGCACATCCTGATAGGTTGCGGGCGATCCGTCGGGAAACATAACTCCAGGAATCTTCCTCCCGAAGTGTTTCACGAGAGCCTTAAGCACTTTGCGTACTGTTACTCCTGCCTTATTCTTGACGATGATAGCTGGGTAGCCGTAGATTTTGATCTTTAGTCTTTGCAAGGCTGGCATCGTAGCATATTCGGTGGCGGCAGATGTTTCGATCACAGGCTGGTTATTATAGAAGCATGGATCCTCGATGTCAGGACTACAGCAATAGGACATCATGCTAAAGGCTGGATGGATTTTGACCCAGACATCTTCATCGTCCGGGTGATATCCAGAACCTGAGACTGAACCAGGTCTGATCCTCTTGCAGTTCACGCGTGGGCTGAACCTTCTAAACAGAACGCGATCGAAGCACTGATAGTCCAGTAAACTTGAGACGCTTTTGCTAACCATTGTACAGACTTTCAAGTCCGAGTACTCGAGCTCGGCAAAGATCATGAGTAGTATCTCGGCGGGGAAGACAGAGAAAGTGCCATAATCGGATAAAGCACTAGGTGTAGGATAAGCTTCGCCTTGGAAGTATGTTTTTCGGCTACCAATCTCGGCGCGGTAATGCGAATAGAGCCGTAGACAGATGAGGTACTAAGACGTTTAGCGTTGCTTCAGTGGGATGACTTCTGGCCACAAACATAAGTGCAGCCACTTGAGAAGCGACAGCATCGTTGGTAGTGACCGGCTTTTCGATAGTGCTCGAAGTAGCCGAGCGCAGAAGTCTTGCTGATCTCCGCGTCCCAATTGTTGCTTTCGGATAACGTGAAACAGCTGACCACCTGGAGGGTCTATTCCCAACCTTCGATCGGGTCATGCTGTTCGCTGTTGTGAAGTCTTCGCGTAAAGTGCTTGACGAACTTGTGGTTAGGCAGAGGTCAGAGTAAGAAGTGGAAAGGAAAGTACAGTCGATTCGGCTGCAGCCTAATTTTCAGGGTATCCTGGAAAGTGCCGTAGTAGTGCTCGAAATAGACTAGGGAGCTCCTGCAGCGGAAGGAGCATCTGCACTGGTTGTTGACTGTGGCTCGAAAGTCATAACGAACCAAGCGATGATAGCTGCAAGGCGGCAGAGCCAACTTCTATCATAATATCACATCGAAATGACCAGCGCTGACTTCGTGATTCTGGCGGTGTAGTCTACTCGCTTTCATGGTTTCGCAAGCTTGTTTCAGATGATTTTAACTTTTTAAGTTTAGCATTCAACTTGGTGCCTATGATTGTCTGTGTGACACGTTGCACGCTACAAGTCGACCGCGATTGTATCACACTGGCTATATCTCAGGACGTTCCTCGGCTGCTCTCGCTGAATACCTCAATCGAAGATACTTACAACACAAACCTGAAACAAGAAGTCTCGACCTTATTTCTCCACACTCTTAGAACCTGGAACAGTTGTGGGGCTGCCTTGGCGGTGTGTTGTACCTGACGGGCCCTGAATAATAAACAATCCCATCTTGACCTCTGTCTCTGATACAGCGTCTATCAGAGCTTTTCTTTCAAAGCAGCGTGAGCTCGTTATTGATCCCGGCATACGTCACAGTTCGCGTATCGTGGTGAGCTTAGAGCCCACTCATACCACACCAGGATTCTCCGTGACAACCACCTCTTCTACAACACCCATACCGAACAGGCCATGGCTTTCCTTTTCAATCGCAACCGACAACGGAGCAACTCAGACATATGCCGCACCACGAAAGAATTACTCATAAAGCTGGAAACTGGCAAGGATGAGCGTGTAGCCGCCCAGGAGCTGGTCCGCATCCTGGCCAACATGAAATTGACTTTGCAGGGAACTACTGGTAGGCGGTGCAATGGTAGCATGACTATACCAGTCTCTGACAACCAATAGAAGTCGAAATCAGTCCACAGCAAGTCTACGAGCTCGTCCACAGTCTCATCTCGCAAGATGTTCTACTTCCCCTTGCTAAGAACATCCTGAAACTGCCATTCGAAACACGCAAAGATGCTCAGGCAATCTTCACGACACTCTTCCGTTACATCCCGCCGAATGCCAATGCTCCAGAGCCACCTTTTCTACAATATGTCGTCAGCTCGAAACCGGATATTGTCACAGCACTCTGTAATGGCTATAACAGCAAAGAGAGCGCGATACCATGTGGTGCTGTTCTACGAGAGGCTCTCAAGCATGATTCAGTGTGCGCGCTCATATTATACGACGAACCCACTGAGAATGGCAAGTCAAGAGGTCTGAATGGCGTAGATCCAAATGTGCCGGCGTCAGGAAGAGGTGTATTCTGGAAGTTCTTCGAGTGGATTGATAAGAGCGCTTTCGAAGTCACTGCGGACGCCTTTAGTACTTTCAGAGTATGACCTACACTTGTGGTGTTGTCATTACATGATTAATGTGTCCACTAGGAAATCCTCAGCAAGCACAAGAAGCTTGTTGCGCACTATCTGCTTGTTAACTTCGATCGTTTTGTCCAGGTCTACAATCAGGTCCTCATGAACTCCTCATCCTATGTTACGAAACGACAAGCCATCAATCTCCTCTCCGCTCTCTTACTCGAGCGCACGAATTACTCTCTGATGACACGCTATGTCGAGAACGCTGACAATCTCAAGCTATGTATGAACCTACTCAAGGAGGATCGGCGGATGGTGAACTACGAAGGCTTCCACATCTTCAAGGTCTTCGTCGCGAATCCACACAAGTCTCCCGCTGTATTGCGAATATTGATCAACAATCGGGATAAGCTACTGAAGTTTTTGCCTGGCTTCCTAAATGATCGGAAGGATGACGTCCAGTTTGAGGATGAAAAGGCATACTTGATCAAAATGATCCAGGAACTACCTACACTCGCGCAGGTAGCTGGACAGCAGCAAGGACAAACAGATCTGCAACAACCACAACAGCAGCCGATCGGTGGACATGGACCAGGTTGAGTGAGTTACGCCGGACGCGGGATGACTCGACATCACCTTGGTCGAGGACTGTTCTCGATCGTTGAGTGGGGGCGTTGAGCTTTGCAAGACTGACCTCATTTAGTGAAGACTACGGAACTGGGCTGTGAGGCTCAGAGGTAATGACTTGATGATTGCATTGGGAATGGAGACGCATGGACCGGCGTTGCATCGCATGTTGGGGGCGAGTTACTGGAGTTTCGGCACGGTCGGTTGATATCAAGTGGGCACCAAGGTGAAGCTGGCACTGTACAAAGAGGGATGATAGAATCTAGCTAGAACTGCGACCTCAGTCAATGCATGATACCGCTGTCGGAGTTGACTCCACGTGACTTCAGTACGGCAGAAAAAAAGTCCAAAACAAGCTTGCTGTCCAACAACAACGCAGCATATCCTGCAGCGAACATCATGGCCACCACAACAATAACAAATGCGCCTGCTGGAACTAATACGCAAGTCAGAATCCAGCTTAGTACTAGAGATTCTGCGCTTGAATTTCCTGAGAAGCCTGGTCCAATTCTCGTCTCTACCAGTAAGAAGACCTCTTTGTGATTTGCGCCGGTGACGATGTAGCATTGTGAAGCAATGAGACTGCTCGCGACAGCTGCCGATGTCGTAAGCCATGAGAACCTACACTCGTCTGCCTCACTCGTGACTCGAATACTAACAACAACCCTCCAGCTCTCCGCCGCTACGCTCTCTCCACTCTCTGCAACACTCTCCTCGACTCCCCGACCCCGATTCCCTTCGAATTCCTCATCAACGGCCAGTTCCTCCGCACCTCCATCGATGACTTCCTCACCGAAAACGGCATCTCCGCCGAAACAACCCTGAATGTCGAATACATTCGCGCACAGCTCCCTCCACAACACCAAGCCTCCTTCGAGCACGACGACTGGGTCAGCAGCGTGGACGTGCTCTCACATACATCACCCGCGAGTGTTTGGGCGGGAAGTGCAGGCGTGGAGCAAGGACGGGAGCGGATATTGTCAGGCAGTTATGACGGACTGCTACGAGTATGGGACAATGCGGGAAACATCATAGCTACATCAAGTCCAATACGCGACCACACCTCCACAACGCAGAAAATCCTCACCACAAAATGGCTCAGCCCCAACACCCTCGTCTCCGCAGGCTGGTCCCGCGCCACCCGTCTCTGGAACTACACCGAGTCCGGCTCCTCAACAACACCCACCGGCACACTAACACCCACTCTCGACCTCTACGGCCACAAACTCCCCGTCCACTCCCTCGCCGTCCACGCACCCTCCTCACGCATCCTAACAGCGTCCGCCGACTGCACCGCCATGCTCTGGTCCTCCTCCACTTCCCCCAGCGACTCCACCTCCCATCCCGCGCCTAGCAACCTCCTCCCTGCGGCCTTCCCCGGCAGCGCAAAACGCCGCAAACTCTCGTCTTCCGCCTCCGAATCCAAGGAATCGAAAGTGCCCACACGGGGTCCTATCACTGCATTGGTCGGGCACACCGGCCCCGTACGCTCCGTCCTCTTCCACCCTACAGATCCCACAGTCGCATACACCGCCTCCTCCGACCGAACGCTACGGACATGGGATCTCGTAACCGCTGCATGTGTCAGCTCTCGCACGCCCGCTTCGCATACACCCTTGGCTTCTCTCTGCGCCTTACCGAGTCTGGGGCTGGTGGCTGTGGGTACGACGACGAGCAGGAGTGTGCTGCTTATAGATCCGCGGGAAGGAGCGAGTGGAGCGGGCGGTGGGAGAGCGGTGGTGATGCGCCTTCGAGGGCATCGGAATGATGTCGTCACGCTGGCGGCGGATCCGGGAAATAGCTGGGGTCTGGGAAGTGGGAGCCATGATGGAACTGTGAGGGTGTGGGATGTGCGGAATGCTGGGGGCGGAAGCGGTGCAGGCGGTGCCGAGGAGGGGACAGGGGCTGTTGATGAGAAGGTGGGGAGTGCGACGTTCCGCATTCCGAGGAGGGGGAACGCAAAGTGTGATGCCGTGACAGGCGGGGAGGGCTGGAAGGTGTTGGGGATGTGTTGGGATCGCGAGGTGGGGATTGTGAGTGCGGGCGAGGATAAGATGGTGCAGGTGGATAGGAGCGCAGAGGGTGCTAATGTACAGTAGCGTGGAGGTTGGATATTATGATAGTAGCCACTGTGGGTAGGTGGCGGCTGGGATGGCTCTTCTACCTAAGGTAGCTGGGCAGTCCACGTACTAGTACGCACCCTTGCACTCACTTCCACTCACAAGTATACTCTCACAAGCACCTATGCGAGCGCGCCCCTTTGCGCCCTCATACACACTCGCACGCATCGCGCCCTGCCCCTGCCCGACCACCACCCAATGCCGCCGCGTCCACGACCACATCCCTGAGTGCGGGCGAGGATAGGATGGCGAAGGTGGATAGGAGTGCGCGGGGTACTGATATACCGTAGCGTGGTGAAGAACAGGTCTGTATTATGATGGTGTTGTTGAGATTGAAATTGAATGTAATATTACAAGATACCTCTACAAGAATCCATGATATGTATCCGTGCGAACCGGCATGCAGATATACAGATCCTCGCCTTTTGAGAAACACATCTCGCCCCTGCCTCGCGCATTTGCTCTCAGCACCATTCAATCCAAATCCACCTCTTCCTCCACCTTTCTCCCTTCCTCTTTCCCTCTCACCCTACTCATCCCTACTCATCACCCTCGAAATCCTCACCATCTCCTCCCTTCCCTCCCTTTCCTCCACCATCCTTCCTGATAGGAATCTTGACACCCTGCGCCGCAAAGCACTTACTCAGCGGCGTGCTCTCCTTGACTCCAGGGAACTTCTTGGCGGACCACACGGTAAAGACGTCGGAGAAGCAGGTCGACAGGACAGGAGAGACTTTGTCGTTGAGGGTTCCGTCCGGCTCGCCGACGTTGATGAAGGAGAATTTGAGACTGTGAGGGATTGTTAACAAGAGAGAAGAAGAGAGAGAGAAGAGATAGGGGAGGAGGGAGTAAGGAATTGACATACCGAAAGCTGCCCTCGGTTCTGACGGACAGATCCTGCAGCACGAACCACAACCCGTTGTTTTCCTGTAGGTCGGAGAGGGAGTAGGCGCTGACGCTGCAGCTGCCGATCAGGTTGCGCGTGTAGTTGCCTGAGGGTCCAGCCATGGTTGGTTGCATGCCCTGGTTGCCGCCAGCTGCGAATTGGTATCTGCGAAGTTTGTTAGCTCTTTACTGTCATGTCATCACACTGTAACCTCATAACTCACCCTCCCATCGGTCCCTGATAATGGTTATACCCCTGCTGATTCGGATGCATCCCGTACTGTCCCTGCCCGCCCATGCCATGCATCATAAAACTATGCGTCTGATCCGGCTGCGGGGGGTAACTCGTCGTCGTGGCCATGCTTATGCTCACACTGGGGCTGGTATTACTATGCTGCACGCAATTCACCGCCGCATTGCCCTCTGGATTCCACAGATCCACCTGCAGGATATAGTGATGGCTGTCAATCTGGCTGTACTCAATCTCTTTTCCGGTGTGCTGATCGGCGATGACCAGCTTGACACAAGGTGGAGGCGTGATGGGGCGGCGGTCCTTGTCGCCGAAGCCGCACATGCGGGCGCGGTCTGGTTGTTGCTGGATGACGAGGGTGTAGGAGAGGCCTGAGCGGTGGCCGGTGATGGTGTCGAGATTTGCGGGCGGTTGTTGGGGCATTGCTGCTTGTTGGCGTGGGTAGGCCATGTTCGAAGCAGCGCTGGGGTGTGGGTATGCTGGGTATTGCAAGTTCGAGGAGTCTTGTTGGGGGTCGACGGCGTAGTCGCCGGTGGGTTGTTGGGGCTGTTGTTGTTGTTGCTGCTGTTGGTAAGGGTATCCTTGAGCGTTCATCTGTGGTTGTTGCATTTGTGGTTGCTGGCCGGGTTCTACTTTGAGGAAGGTGCTCATGTTGGAAGGCGCGATGGGGTCGATGTGCTTTAGGCGCTTTTGGGTTCCAGTACAGAGGAATATGCTTTTGTCTTGAGCACTGCGCTCACACTGCCCTTAAGCTTTTGAGCGCGCTCGAATGGGTTTCGCGATTAGGGCTAGATCTCGAGTATCTCGAGTACTTCGAGTCACCTAGAGGAGACCGTAACGTGACTGAAGGCGAGAGTCGTCTAAGGCGAGGGTTGTAGCTCAGCTCTGGAGGTGCTGAGCGGATATGGGAGCGCGACGAAGCGTGAACTATGCTAGTTGCGATAAATGTGGACTCGATTGCTCGAAAGTGAACTTGAGGCGTGACTTGTGGTCGCGTAAAGATCGTGTCGTGGGAGTTTTGCAGGATAAGTTGAATGACGATGTAGTATGTGCGACGTCCTATATACTACAGTAGATGGTGTGTGTTGTTGTGCTGGCACTCCTGTTGTTCGAGGTGTACTAGTATACGAGCTCGTACTCTCGCGAATCGTGGTGGCTGTGAGGCTGAAACTCAGGCCCCACAATCCATGCTCACAAATTGCAGTACTGAGGTGTAGGGTATTCATGCGGACACTCTGAGGGATTCATGGGACTCGAGGTGTTCAAGTCTCAGTGCGGGACCTCAGAGAGCTTATTGAGCTTGTCATCTGTCTTTCGACAGAGGTCCTGTCTTTCGACAGAACAGAATGCTATCTACTGCGACTGCTTTGCAGTGTGCTACCTGTGCAATCACTGCACTGTGTCTCTCCTATCATGTGCTTGCTTTGCAGTACAGTATGCTTTGTTGCACTATGCTTCTTCGCCATCGAAACATCCATTGATATCGTCTGATTTCCACCTATGTCGATGCTCTCCTGCCGTGCAGTCCAGGGCGGACTTTTCCAAGTCCCGCTCTCGTTTCGCTCGATGCTATGCACGCTTGATCGTCCTGCTCATTATCTTGTACCTTTAAGCCATGCCTGCAACACCTCTCCTCACATACCCTCTAGCTCCATCATAACTAACACAAGAACATTTTCGTCGTGCTCACGTTCACACGACTCCAGCGGACACCCGTCACGGCCGCATACGCAAACTGCATCGGCCAGTAGACGTGGTACAGCCACCACCACGGCAGCGGATCCCAGACTTCATACGTGCCATCTTTCCATGTCATAGCATAATCGGCGAAGAGACGGAAGCCTGCGATGATGGACTGGGGGTTCGGATCTGTTTCTGTCGACGTTGTGGCAGTAGTGGTGGTGTTGCTGGAAACAATCGAGGTGGAGGCAGCGGTCACGAACGGTCGGAGTGCAGCAGTGATTGGCATGACGCAGAAAGCAACAAGATCGTGACCCATCCAGTGATACTTCTGCGGCGCTCTCGGCACAATCGGCGTTTCAGCTTGCACCTCGCCAGCTTCAAGCCCGGTCCTTCTTCGATCCAGCAGACTCAGATAGGCTCCCACCATCTCCGGTGTATCGTTGAACAGTGCCACGGCCGTATGCGCACGCGGATTGCACTCGATCGGGTAGAGCGTGATATTCTTGGGATCTTGTGCGCGCTCACTGTCCGGCTCTACCAGAAAGTCGAAGCTCAAGTGCCCAGTGAAAGACTCCCCATGGGCAGCTGCAAAGGTACGCGTGAATGCCAGCATGGCAAGTGAGAGTGGCGACTCGGAAGGAAGGGCGACGTAGTGCATTAGTAGCTCAAGGCTGGGCGAGGCGACGAAGACCTTGACCTGGCCACGGATGACAAGGGCGTGCGTGCAGTATTCGCGGCCTGAGATGAACTGCTGAGCGATCCAGGGGTTTGTCTCAGATGCGTTGATGCGGGCGGTGTGCTTTTCCGTCTCGGCGTCCGACGCAAAGGGGAGGAGTGTCATGTTGCCGCGGTTGGCATCGTCCATCGCGACGGTCTTCAGAATGTATTGGATCCCCTTGACCTTTGCATCTGCGAAGATGCCACGCAGCTGAGCGCGGGAAGTGACAACGTGGGTTTCCGGAACAGTGAGGCCGAGAGCTTGGGTGCGCTCGATGAAGGTGTGTTTTTCGTGCAGCATGGACGTGGTGGCGACGTCGTATTGGATGGCCTTGCACGCTGTTTGGGCTTCGACAGCTTCCTTTGCTTCGCCATCACTGACGGCGCTGGCAACACCGGAACAGCTGACCCAGAGATCGACGTGCTCGCGCTGAATGATGCTCAGAAGACTGGAGATGTAGCCTGCTGAGGACGTGGCTGTTGGCTTCTGCATGGGGTAGAACGCGTTCAAGGAGCGAGACACGCGACCGCATACAAGGGCACCGTGAGCTTCGAAGTCGGCGCCGATGACGCGGTGGCCGGCGAGGTGGAAGGAGCGGGCGAGAGCAAGACCTTTGGTCATGCCCACGCCGGTAACGAGGATGGTGCGGCTTTTGAAGGTCGTGGAGCTCTGCATTTTTGATATGGCATCGCGAGAGGCATGAGGAGCTAGGCTGGGGCGAAGGATCAAGGACCAGAGAAGGATGAAGGTATCGATGGGGAGGAAGATCAGACTGAGTGTCAAGAGCGAGATGTTTTGGAGGAGGTGAAGGTAGTAGGGGGAGTCCTTGTCAAGAGGCATTTTTGCTTGTAGTGCTGGTAACACTGCTTTGGGACGGGCCTGCACCTCTGTCGATGGTGTGTTTTTCAACGAGTGTGGTGACTTCCTCAGAGTCTATCACCTCACGTTTGTGACGTGATCACACTGGACCTCACTTTGTTTCAGAAAGAACAATGCCTTGGCTGTCCTTGGCTAAACCGAGATGCAATTGTTTTTTAGGTTTGTGCAAAGTGTGCCCTGAGGATACGTTTCATTTCAGCTTCCGGCGGACTGCATCTCCGAACAGACAGGAGATGCAGGAGAAAGAAAAGAGATGCTACCCTTCAGGTTACGCCTATGTCGTCTCAGTGTTGAGTATCCTCCGCGAATGTTGAGCTGCACTCCATTGAGGCTCGAATACAACACCATGCGTCAAAATTCTACGCTGGGAGGAGATCATATAATCTAGTGATTTGCGTCACACTCCTTTGTCCTACCCCTCCCCCTCCATGTACCCCTCCTGCTCTGCCTCGCCTCTTCCGAGACCGGACTGTCCCTGTCCCGCGCCACCTCGCTTGCATATACATGTACCTGATACCTTTTGTCTTGTCTTCCAGTCTTGTTCCAACTTGTTCCAAGTCAAGATGCTACTAGCAAAGTATACAGAAGTATACGTGTCATCGAGTCGGGGGGCTCACCGTGGGAGGAAGTTTGGTCATGCACCATGGAACACGACTAAATCGCATCGATGGAAGACCACGCCGTTTTCGTCGTTTCTGCGGGATCTTGGATCTTGGTTAGATTTGCAAATTCTGCCCTAGCCTTTAGCACGATTACGAGACGCTAAGACCAGTGTTTCTGAACTGTAGGTCTTGCACTCGCAGTAGCAGTATGATGAGATGATTGTTGTCTTGGAAAGAATCTCATGGAGAGTACCCTTCTACTTCCTTCTTCTGTCAACTCGTCCCGGATGAATTCTCCTTGCCCTGGAGAATTTGGTGTGGAGGGTTGTCAAGATGTGATGCTGAAACGTCATACAAGCGGGGGCTCCCTTAGCACTAACGCAACGCATCGATAGACTCAGGCAGATGCCACACTGACCTCCAGATCTGCAAGCCTAGACAAATCGCACGCAAGCAGTGAGGTAAATTCTGTAGGAAGATCGGCCATGGCACAAAAAGGTACAAAAGTACATAGCTACCAGAGCCATCACACCATATTTGAGGCTGGTCATACGAAAGAAAGACGAGAACGAGAGACGACGATGCCATTGTCTGAGACAACGTGCTAAACCTCTCAAGAGAGATCCAGGCCTGAAGCTCGGGGCAAATGGAAATGGAAGCTGAGGCTGGAGAAAACGAAATAAACGACGACAAATCTTGGATTCGGCAAGCCTTAGCTTCTGCGGGCTGTGCGGGGGAGGCTTGCTGTTTTTCCTCGTGCTGCGGCAGGGCCTGCGGCACCTCCCAGGGCATACGGCAAAGCAGCCCGGCCCATGTTGATGTGCTGTTCATGGCGATACACACCTTGTTCTTCAGAACGGTATCGCACTCCAGCCAGATAGTAGTCACACAGAGGTGATTTGTGATAAAGTTGAGGTGATACAAAGTGGATGCATCGCCGCCTATACTCGTGAGCTCTCGGTCCGACCCAATGAGAATGAGGGGGAGGGGCAGACAAGAAAAAAAGTCTCAACACGAACAGACTTGTCAGTCTTTCACCTTGGAGGGGATACTCCTTCGTTTCCTGCCACTACAAAGGTATCGTGTCCCCCAGCGTGTAATTGGTTTTTATTTGTCAGGACACAGTACAAAATACATGGCACCACTGGGCAACATAAGATCCAGTGGTTGAGTAACACGCCTTCGAGAAATCTTCGTGTTACATCATCACACACATCATGGAATCATGGGGCATTACTGACTTGCAAAGCTTAAGCCCAATTCGTCGTAGTGTAGACAGATCAATCCACCATACGTTGTGCCTCATCCGTGGCATCCCACCATAGACCTGTAACATGCCCTGGCCCGCCTAGACACATTCAATGGTCACCGTCGCTCGAAGCTGTTGGCACCATGATCCGCTAGGTCGGCGTGTTGACGTGTTGCTGGACCACAACGTGGGTAGCTTGCTGATGCTGTGGCCAAAGGCTGTGAAACCTGTGGAGTTGCCCTTGGCCGAGAGACTTGGAGTGATGCACAAGGCAGCCTTGTCCCACTGGGCACTACGGGATGAAAAGGCTGGCAGTATACGATGGATATTCTTAGTTCCGAGTATATAACATATATCCTCTACCCCTTCCCCATTCGTTCCTTCCTTCCTCACTTCAAATCTTTTTCCTTCAACCTACATCAACTTAATTTTGTTGTACTCTTAACAGTCAACGAACACCTCACACAAACCACACAACATGTCCGACATGACAGCAAAGGTCATCCCGACCAAGGAGGGATTCCAGGTCGAGGGTTACGAGAAGATCGAATATGGCTTCCACTTCCAGGTATGCAAGATGAAGTCTCGAGGTCACA
>Ga0268246_10000730_pt1 | contig 13149 bp, 9 predicted proteins | sample AgamicOrSfe_FD_200242 | JGI IMG/M metagenome (GOLD analysis project Ga0268246, IMG submission 200242) | Agave microbial communities from Guanajuato, Mexico - Or.Sf.e (v2) (version 2) | ecosystem: Host-associated > Plants > Phyllosphere > Phylloplane/Leaf | place: Guanajuato, Mexico | collected...
GGTCGGGGAGGTGGAGGTGAAGGTGAAGGATGAGGGGTTGGAGGGTGCCTTGGACGTAGAGGGTTGAGCTGGAGCGTAGCCGGCTGGGGTGTTGTCGTCATTGTCGTCCACGGTGATGATATTGGGGTCTTTGTCTGCGCCACTAGATGTCAGGTCCTTGCTCGCATCCAAGACGGCCAGATCCTTTGGCGAGCGCAGCATGCGTCTTAGGTGCAGAATAACCTCCTTTGGAGAATCCGACGCCGTCATTGTTTCCTCAACCTCAGTCAGCACTCTCTTCAAGTCTTGAAAGTCCTCCGGCTCCAACAAATCTCGAATCGTGTCCTGAATCAGCAGCGGATGAGCAACGAGTTGCCTCAGCCTCAACAGCATGACGAGGACATTACTGTAGTTCTTCTTGAGCAGTCCAGATCTGGAGAGGACGTTGATGCGCTTGATGAAGCGTTTGTGGACGACTTCGTACAGCCCGCGCTCGATTGCCGAGAGATGGCACATATAATCCGAGTGATCCATTGCCGGGAGACTCAGCAGCTTGGATCCCATCAACATATCCCCGTGCGTGCGCCGCAACATCAGCTGTCTAAGCATGGCCGACAGGCGCTGCGCTCCGGACGGATCATCTTCCGTGCAGTAGTTGTGCTTGAAAGCTCTGAAGTCTCCCGTGTACGGCACTTGCAGGAATCTGAAGTATGGGTAGAACTCCGACAGGGTGTTTTGCACAGGCGTTCCGCTGATAGCCCAACGATGCGTAGCTTTGACGGCGCGACAGGCGAGCGACGTGATGGATTTGTGGTTCTTGATGGCTTGTGCTTCGTCGAGGATCAGACGGTGGAAGTCGACGCGGTGGAAGCCGCCTTTGTGCTCTTCGTAGTGGGCGTTCCACCATTCTTCCTTCGAGATTGGGTCGGTCAGGTGGAGGGGTGGGTCTTGCTTGGGGTAGGAATTTGAGATCTCGGCGTAGGTTGTGATGATGATTGTGAAGCCACGAAGGTAGGCTGCCACTTCTTCGGGGTCTCGGTCACGGTCGCCACCGCGATTGCCGGCGTAGAAGCGGGTGACACGTCCCAGGAATTTCTTTTCAGCATGTCTCAGGAATTCTCCATGCCATTGGTGCACGAGTGTGGCTGGAGCGACCACCAGAGTCGGACCTTTGTGTTTCGCGAGATTGCGGCCGTTCACGATGTTGGCTATCATCATGACAGTCTTGCCCAGACCCCTGTACCAAGTTAGCTATGATCCACGTCAGACGGTCAGTAGATTCCAAGCACATACATGGCGTCAGCAATGATACCACCTTTCGTATCTTCCGCTTGCGTCTCCTGTTTCCTCATGAAACTAGTCCCAAGCATCTGGTAATGCGTCAGCGAAGATTTCAACCCTCCAACAGTCCACTCTCCCTTGCCATCCGGTCTGCATGAAGTGGCAGGTGTGAAGTATCTTGCAGCTGCAAAGATAGCTTTCGTGTCCATCCTGCCCTCGTCTCGGTGCTCCAGAGGAATTGATGCCAGCAACTCCTTGAGTGCCTGTGGCTTCTTGGTTGACGTTTCAATACTGGGAGCGGCGCTGGCTCGATTGTTCTCGACATCCCTGAACATGTTGTTTGTCGTGAGACCGTTCAGGTTGGTGTAGATGGCCTCGTTTCGGGCTTGGATTCGGTCCTTCTTGGAGATCTTCTTGGGCTTCTTGGGCTTTTTGAAGCCTTTATCATTCTTCTTGTTGTTGAAGGGCAAGGCTTTGGAGGTCTTCCTGACTGGCGTGGCTGCCTTTTTCTTCTTAGCTGGTGGTGCTGGAGTTGCGGTACTGGAAATTGTTAGACTTGCGGACGGTCTCATCAAGCGCATTCCATACCTATCCTCCTCATCGTCGTCGTCAAATAGAGTCTTCTCAAGAGAGCGCTTCTTCTGAACAGGAGGCGGCGTATCATCTAGGATGAACATAGCCTCAGGGTCTTGCTGTTCAGCATTGAGGTTCGCCATATCAGCACCCATTTCTGCCTCAAGCAACTCCCTTTGAGTCCTCATCCATGCCACATGATGATTTTCGAGCTTGAGCCAAGCAATATCGTCCTCGTCCGTGTTAGTCTTGTCGCGCTTCTTCTTGTTGTAAGCCTTCTTTGTTTCCTGGTATCTGAAATCATGTCAGTCGATGATGTGCCTCAGGAGTGCTCGACACATACCTGGCGAAGATTTCCTCGTCGTTGGCCTCACCCTCTTCCTCTGGACGAAAGTCCTTCATCCACGAGAAATCATTGGGATCCATTGGTGCAGGAGTTTCGCGCCGGGAGTTGCCTGTAGGTCCAGGAGGTTCGCTGGCCCGTAGAAGCTCCAGCTGTTGAGCTGTAAACGCATCGAAATCGAAGTCGTCGGCTGAAAAGTCAAACGGCATATCCGCTGAGCTACCTACCTCCTGGCCAGGTGGCGGGGTAGTGCCGCTGTCGAGCTTCTTCTTTCTGTTGAGCAGAGTGTTATTACCCAGGTCGATGGGAGTGGTAGAGTCCAGAGTTGCAGATACGACAGGAGCTAACAAGTCTTCGAGAGTGCCGTGATGATTCTCGACCTCATTTCCAGCTGCTGGATCTGATTGAACCGAGCTGTTGACAGGCCTGGATACCTCCACAGCATCATCGTCAGTAGCTTGTTGCAAGCTGATTGCCTCGTCCGGACCAGGTTCTTGTGCATCCTTCATGACTGTATCTCCATTCATAGTCGCTGCGTCATCTGTTGCACCTCCTTTGGCACTCTCCAACACCTTCTCCGTCTTTAGATGGTCAGTGTCAGGCTTGAGTAATTAGTATGATAGATAAAGACTTACATCGTCAACGTCATCAGTGCTAGCATCCTGTGTGTTCCCATCCTCCACTGTCTCAGAGTTAAGATCAGTGCGACTCACACCTTCTTGTGATGGCTCAGCTTGGAGAAGTGCAGCGATGTGTGCCACTTGCACATCAGACATGGGCTCTGCAACAGGCGTGTTCGAATCGTCAGAGGTAACTGCTTTGACGAGGACAGTCTCGGTATCAGCCATGGTCTCGTCGATGGGCAAAGCTTCTCCGACGGCTGCAGTCTCTGCATCAGGCGCGGCAACTTCATCAGACACAGTCTCTTCTTCAGGTTGATTGTTCTTCTCGGGCATTGTCATCTCGGTCGGCGCAGTCTCTGCATCAGGCATGGTCTCCTCAGTAGGCACGTTCTCTGTCTCAAGCTCAGCAGCTTTGACAGGCACAGTCTCTTCCGCGGGTGAAGTGTGTTCTTTAGGCACAGTTTCTTCGGCTGGTGAAGTGTTTCCGGCAGGTGAAGTGTTCTCGTCAGGTGAAGTGTCCTCGTCATGTAAAGTGTCCTCGTCAGGCAAAGTCTTCGCGTTGGACAAAGACTCCTCAGATTGAACAGGACCTGAAGTGCCTGGCGCCGATCTGGAAGGGCTTTCTTCACCTTTGAGCGTGGGATCGGACGACATATTGGTGACTATGTGTTGATCAAAGGGAGGGTATGAACGGGTGATCGTGTTGGGGATGAGGTCTTGAGGTTGTTGTTGAGTTGATGTCGAAGACTTGTTGTCAAAGCTGAGAAGTTATAGCACCCAGCAAGTCTGTTTCACTTCGGCGCAGTTCAAGGTGAATGTGAAGCTGCCAAGTGTTGCTTCATTCGAAATCTGAAGTCGACAAAGGTTGATCGTCAGCTTGCGAGAGCGGCCTGGAATGATGCGTGTGAGACAAGTCAGAGGGTGAGGTGACGCATATGTACCAAGTGCTTTCGTCGTTCGCCGTAGTACAAGCGGCAGGCTGGATGAGGCTAAGCTATGCTTTGTCAGCCAGTTCAGAAAGCGAGGAGGGCAGATACGTACACGAGGCTCTGCAGTTATGCAAGAGACAGGTCTTTCAGGTTCTTGTTCGTGATCGTGAAATGTCCTTGGGCCGATCGCAAAGCCGAAGCGTGTCTTACACTTGAGTGCTTGACCTGTCACCTGAAGTCCATGGAAACAGCTTGAGTGGCAGCTAGACCTAACAGGCTGTGCAGGCTCTGCTTGGTATCGTAAGTCACCGTCACTGTGACGAAGCAAGAGATGGCGAGGACCAGGTGAAGCTACAATGCGTCAAGAGATTGAAGATAGCAGGATAACCTTGTACTTGCTGAAGAGGAGAGTGGTGGTGGCAAAGTGTGAGTGTGTGTAGGGAAAGAAGGAACGATGGAGGAAACAGGAAGGCAGACGTTCTTATATAGACGTAGGGCAGGCAGGGAGTCACGAGGAGTTCATGCAGTCTTATTTTCGTGGTGAAGTGAAGCAGACTTCGAAGAGCGCAGCCGTTGTCGAAGTGAAACGCTCTTGGAACAGAGCGCCACATTGTGGGGAGAGTGAGGGAAAAAAGTTGAAGAGCGTATTAGTGCCAATTCAAGAAAACCTCGTCGATTGGTCCGAGTCGGCAAATGGCCCAAGAACTCTACTCAGGATCGACGTGGCGCACGAACGCCACGCTCTCTGCAAGCGCGGACCTGAATATGAAACAGCCCCCATGAGCTGGCTTCTCCGCACGAGAGCGACAGACACAACGACAGTACGCCAATGCGCAACGTGAAGGAAGAAAAGTCCTATTAGAGTATGATTAAAATGTACACGAAAGACATATGAAAGCCCCCATTTCCATTCCCAAAAGCTCGAGCTATTCTCGAGGATGTGGAATGAACAACGCCGTACCCGATGCATGTGCCCCATCCAATATGTCCGCACCTGGTTCGTGAAGGTGGATGAGCCTGCATCCGGGTATCATAAAGCCTGGTGATTCTGCCCGGCTCTGTGCAAAAGTTTAGCTTGACTGTGAAGGGCGTCGCTCGCGGATCTTCTAGAAGTTGAGACGAAACGGGAGATCAACCGATGACGTTGGCGGTTTGTGGGTAGAACCATGCTGCGACGGCGATGATCACGTAGGTGACCATGAGCATGACACCTTCGAGCCAGTGAGAGCGACCGTCTTGGATGAGGTAGTTGACTAGGATGACAGCGACGAAGAGGACTCCGATAAGGAAGCTGGGAGAGAATGTTAGCATTCAAGAAGTTGCGAGTTTGAAGTGCAGAACTCACCCATCAAATTCAAGCGTCATGTCGTTACCCTTTCCAATGATCCAGCCAAGCACAACCATGAGTTGCAATACGAGAAGCGCAATCTGCAAGCTAGATCCTACAGCGACACCAATGGCAAGATCCATCTTGTCCTTGATGGCAACTGTGACAGCAGTAGCATGCTCTGCTGCATTACCGACAATTGGAATAAGAATCAGGCCAATAAACTCAGCAGAGACGTGACCAGTCGCAGTGATCGCACTGATACCGTCAACCATGTACTCAGCACAGACACCGACGAAAGCAGTCGCAACACAAAGCGTGACAATTGAGCCGATCATGGAGAGTTTTGGCTGATCCTCTTCTTCCTCCTCGCCTGCCGCCTCAAGTTCTGTCTGATTTGCGGAAGGGTTGAAGAGGCCACTCTCCTTCTGAAACAGTGAACCGCCAGCTTGTGCGCCGGATCCTGCTCCCATTGCTGCAATACCGCGGTGGACTGCGCCTTTGTCGACCTTGCTGGATTTCCTCATTGGCACTTTCTGACTCTTTTCGTTGAACATGGTGGAGTGGGTTTTGAGCTGGAAGAACAGGTAGCAGCCGTAGACGATCAGCAGTAGGATAGCGACACCATGTGAGAGTGCTGGAATTCTAGATTGTCTCTCCTCGGGTGTCGAGGCGGAGCCCCAGTCGTGGAAGATGGTCGGAATGATGAGACTACCGACGGCGAGCGCCAGTAAACTTGCAGATGTTTGAGCGACTGTCACGTTGAAGTACTGCTGTTCGCGGCGAAGACCTCCAAAGAAGAAGCACATTCCTAGGACGAGCAGCAAATTCGAAAGCATACTACCGATGAGCGACGTTTGCACAATGATGATCTCGTCCTTGGTGAGCGCAATGATACTGACAATCAGCTCGACAGCATTTCCGAAAGATGCGTTCAGCAGACCTCCGAGTGTCTCTCCCACCCTCATTGCGATCTCTTCTGTCGAGTAACTGAGAATTCCAGCCAAAGGAATGATAGCCAGGAAGTTGATGACGAAGATGGCAATTCCGTTGATAGGCTGGCCATTCTTATCCTTGACATTCGCCAATATGATACCAACGGGAACACATATCAGGAGAACATTGATCCAAGACCCAAACACAGTCGCGCGCACTTGTCCCCAGAGTGTAAAGTTTTGCTTGCCTTTTGTTTCTGAGGTGGTCGTTCGTTGCAAATCGGGATCCTGCTCCTGCTCCTTCTTATTCTTCCAAAACTGTACGTGATGTTTTCCTTTTCTTGACCTTGCTGCTGAAGGTGCTGTGGAGTTTGCTCGTGCATTTGGTGCTGCGTAGGTGTTTGTTCGGCTGTTATCACTTCCATTGCTGTCTACTGCTGTCTGAGATGATGGCGAGGTGTTGTTTGTGTCTGCTTGGGGTTCGATGCGATCAGTGTCGATGCCGATTTGGTGATGCGGATTCGGACTTGCGCCTATCACTCCTCCGATGGCAGCGGCTTCTGATGGTCCATCTCCCTTTTCCGGGTCTGATTGTGATGGTCTTGGATGCCATTTTGCGAAGGGGTTGTAGTTGTAGGAGTCATCGTCTTTGTCCGTCTTCCATGCCAACTGGCGGGCTTCTGACTTGATTCTCTGCATTGACAGAGATGTTCTTCCTTCTTCTGCTGCTGTTCTGTCTGTTACCGAGGTCGTTGTGATGGGGTGATTGTTTGCGCGCGGCGGACTGCTCTCGTAGCCGTCAACGTGCAGATTCTTCGATGGTGAGTGAGCCCGAAATTGATTCAGAGGTGATGTGTGAGCCTGGAAGTGAATTGGATGTCCTGTAGACGAGAACTTGGTCTACTGCGGCGAAAGACTGATAGTGAGAGGCAAGGCTAATGGCACGAGCTTGGGCGCAAGCAGGCTGATGCGGAGAGGCAGAAGGCGCAGATTGCGGCTTCGTGATGCGATGCGGTGCGCAAGTATGTGATTAAGCAACGGGGCTTAGGAGATATTATCTGGACCTTAGAACCTAGAACATTAGACGAGACTGGCTCAGGCTATGTTTATGCTGAGGACGAGATGATTGTAGTCTGAAGGAGCAGGACTATTGAGATATCAAGGTACTCTTCAGAGGGGTCTAGGGCATCGATATTGAGATTGGAGGTTGGTGATAGGGTTCTGCTCTGCCAGCCAAGAGGCCAAGAGGTTTGCATAGCCCAAATGCCAAGCAACTACGACATTGGCCTCACACAAAAGGAAATCTTGTCGTAATGGCAACACCTTGACACTTCGAGAACAAACGCCACCAGCGCTTCACACTGCCAACTACCAACTATCTGTAGTCGTGCAGCGACAAGTAATAATGCAAGGCATGTCTCAGGGTGAAGATGTACTACAATCCTGGTATAATTACCTTAGTACTAGATCAGAAGGCTGAGAGAATCCTGGAGAGTGCCGTAAGGGTTCTGCTGATCGATAGAGCCTCGGTGATCAGAGAATCAGAGATCGACATTCTGATCTTTGTCCAAATCTCCACAGTATCTTACCCGTCCGAGTTGGCAAGCATCTCTTTACGGCAGGCGATGAGCACATGAGTGAATGACAAATCATCCGTGACACTCCTAGCATAGTACCGTAGAGTCAAAGTTCCCGTATCGACATCACATATGTCCAGGTGCATTACCGCTTACTCGCGTCACTTGCGCTCGAGTGATCGTTAGCTCCTCTGACCAACGATGAGCTGCCCATCGCCGTCAGCAAGTCTTAAGACATGACCAACGACAACTCCGTGCCTCTACAATGGCAGTGCACTCTCTGGGTACATGATGACACTTTCTCAAAGCGTCCCGTGGTGCTGAACCCGGCAGTGCTAACAGGCTATGACTACAAACTGGCCACTCTGTTCAAGGTCATATCCGCGGCTGATGGCATAGCTGTGCAGGATTTCCAGGCAAAGGATGAACAACCTTCGACGGAACATTCTCGGGCGCAAGGTCAGACTACAGACGAGGATGTCAGCACGAATGAGGTGCCTGAGCCGAGTAGACATCTCGAGACTCCGGAGAGTGCTCGGCGTCAGTTCGTCTTCAACCTGGAGGAGCTCGATCAGGATTACTTGACAAAGCATCCCAATCTGCAGGTAGTCCTCGACCAAGTACTGGTACTGATTGATATCACTGATACGTTACATAGATCTCTGTCTGTACTCCCATAGCCCGTCTTTATGGATTTAGCAACCGCATGAATGTGACAGTGACTTTGGTACGTCAACATATACTCGCTTCTTCATATCATACATTTGTTCCAGCACGAAGTGACACTCTGAGAAAGTGGTGCTTCTCCATGACCATAGCATACTGTTGCTCTTGCTGCCACTTGAATTACACCCATACATTGCTAGGTCACATGGCAACGCAATACTCTAATCTGCCAGCGCATGTATGCGGCATATCTCACAACGTGCCGATGTCACTGCGTTGTGGACTTGTTGTAGGATTCTTCCACGATAGCCATTGAGATCCATTGTGTTATCCTATTCCCATACCTGATGCAGAATCATCATTGATAATTCATACATTTGTCTCATCTCATTGCACAAGGAACAGTCGGAGATGAAGCCAACATCACTGACCACAAATTTACATTCACAGGCAAATGAGGCACTTCATGCGGCCACTCATGTCGAGCTTACGTTCCGGGACATGTATTTGACCAGGGCGGACATGCGCCGGCTGGCTGCTTCGGAACTCTGGCAGAAAACACTCTATCGAGGTCAAGAACTGCTTTTCCTGGCATCTGTTCGAGCTACAGTCAGAGCAATTTATGTCAATGGCGAGAAGGTCAAATCCGCCATGTTCACCCCAAACACACGGCCCATCTTCCGATCCGAATCGGCTCGTTTCGTGTTGTACATACAGATGTCAAAAGAGATGTGGGAATTTGAGACAACTTGTTCTGGAGATATTGTGGCGGAAAGAGTGATCAATCGGTTTCTCCCTGAGCTCTTCCAACGTTGGTCAGACCTGAAAGCCCATCATGCAATCAGTATTGTTCTTTTTACACGTATGGAAGTCGACTCTGTACCCGGTTCATCCCTCACATTGCCTATGACTGGTGAGGATACTTCAAGGTCCATAACATATCGTGACTACTACAGAGTCGTATGTTCGGCGATGTCCAGCTCGGAAGCTCCAGCCATTATTCATCAATTGAAGCAGGAGTTTAGAGAGTTTCTGAAGGATGCATCCACAGTCCAAGCCAGTTATATGGACGAAGAAGGTAGACCGCAATCACGATTACTGTTGTCTGGCACACCCTCTTCGGCACAGAATGGCAACATCCTGGAGGCTATCAATCTCGTTACTACTCAATATGCCGAGGACTATATGGATCGTGATCTGGTCAGGACAGGGCTTTCAGTGATGGTCATCAGTCCAGGGACTGGCATCTTTGAGGTTGACGAGAACATCCTACAATTGACGACTGACAATATAGCGCATAATGGCATAGGTATTGACTTGGTATGTTTGGGCATCGTCTCATCGCTTTCTGACCATGCTGACGACGACTAGGTATGCCTGTCGCCAAGACCGTTGCACGTTACACCTCTATTCAGGTATAAGAAGGCTGCGAGCGACTCATTAAATCTACATGCGACTTATGACAATCGTCGGCCATGGTCACCTGCTGCTCTTGATATGGCACGCGGTGATCCTATGATGAGAACATCAAATTTGACTGACATGGCAAGACCTTACGATGACATCCGTAGCCTTGACTATGACAAACAATCAGTCGACGAAGCCTGGACATATGCTCAGCCTCATTGGCTTGAGATACATTACTTTAAGGATCGCAATGATCCCAGACTGAAGACTCATGCATTCATACCACGAATCAGTATGTATGAAGTCCAGATGTCAGGCAAGCAAGAACTTGACATGAGCTTGATCACAATACCACTTCTATCCGACAGTCACCCGCAACTGGTCAGTCAAGCAGAGTCGCGAGGAAACAACACATTTGCCTGGCTTGACAAATATGACGAGGAACGATTCCAAAAAGTGAAACCGTCCACTGGGGTGGACAAAACGGATACCATTCGACGATCGACGATAGGAAGAAAGTCAATTGCACACCCACGCCACGTAGCAGACATCTTTGGCTCACCATCTTCGCGTAATAAGACACCGCAACATGATGTAAGACAGAAAGAAACCACGAGAGGTTCGAAAGACTTGCGAGAGCAAGTCGTGGACGCCGGAGAAAGTCCTTCTGCACCAAAAAGCAGATCAATCGCAAAGCATGACAGGACATCCTCGGTCGAGACTACTGGATCGGTCCGTAATCCACCAGTTGCAAGAACTCCAGCTTCGAAACCATTGATGATTGGTATGCGAGGTTTTAGCTTCAACAAAGCTACTGCCGTCACGGCTCAAAGCACTGCTGCTTCGACGCCCACGAAAGAAAGGAAAGCCGATATAATAACAAGCAGCGGTGACCCCTCAAGAAGTAAGAGCAAAGTAACAGATCGTGTCAAGTCCTCCCTTGCTAGGTATCCTTCCTCAACAATGGAGACATCACCACGGGCAAGCTCGCCTGTCACACCTGGCAGCACACATGAAGATGTTCCGAGAGTGGCGCCCGACAGGCCTGCGTCCGCTGTATCAGATCCCAAAAGACCCACGAGTCCGCCGGTTGCTGTTGGTTCTATTCCCAGGAATCGAACTCGCTTCGAGTCTGTGGGTACGGTGATCCGACAGAAATCACAAGTCGGAACGTCAGCACCACCGTCTCTGTATTCACCATGGTTGACTGTAGTAAACCCATGTCGACCTTCCACCACATTCGATGCAGCAAAGCAGTATCGGCGATGGCATCATCTTTATCCACGATTCACCGAAACCTCTGCCATGAAGTGGAAGTCTCTATGTAGCCCAGCTTCTTTACCACTGACGACGAGTTTCTTCCCCACAGTTGAAGAGCTGGAAGACCATTACACTGAAGGCTCTCATCGGGTCCTTGTCGAAGACAGCGACTTTCCAAGCGTCGCTCGTGCAAAATTGCTCAATGAGCTCATCAGCTTTCGGCTCAGCAAAGGCTTCCAAGTCGTGCAAGGTCAGGTAACAGCCGGACTCTATACAGGCACCAAGCATCTCAATATCTTCGACGAGCGAACAATGGTTGACGAAGGTGTTACTGTGATCATGTCCAAAGGAGATAGCATACACGTCCTTTGTTGTGAAGATTCCGACATACAGGTAATGAAATACTATAGAAGGCTCAACACAGCACGTATGAACAATAGCAGCCAAGCAAGCCGGAACTTGCTTACATACAAGCCCTTCCTTCGTACGACATTCGCGGATGACTACAACCAGCATACACTTCACTTTTCATTAATGCCTGAACAGTACAATTGGTCCGCAGTTGATCAGTACATCTCATCGGAGCGAACTGAACAGCCCGACTATCCCGAAAGCCTTAATTTCTGGAGAGCACGATTCGTCTTCATTCCAGTGCCACCACCTCGAGATCCACGCCGTCTTGCCTCCTTAGCAGAAGATACTGATGACGAAATCCGTATCGAAGGCATGCAGCGAATCACACAAATCTGGGATCGTAATAGATATCACGCTTCCAACACTAAGTCGCATCATACACAACGTCATGATGCTGACCCCAATCCTCTAAGACTCGATATACAAACTCGTGATGCATCCGCAGTCGCAGCGAGTGGCTTTCATGGGGCACCTTTCTTACCTCAAGCACAACCTGACACGACCGTGTCCACATTCAGCCAGACCGACCTTGACTTGCACAAGCTAGCACACGCACTTCAAACTGATCCAAGCATCAAGCTGGTCGACCGTCGTTGGTATCTAAAGACACATTTGAGCTGCTTCGTCGGCTCGGAGCTCATCACATGGCTCCTGCACGTTGTGAAAGACCTGGCGACCCGTGAAGAGGCCGTCAAATTAGGCGAACAGCTCATGGAGAAAGGCCTTTTCAAGCACGTCAGAGGTCGACATAACTTCCGAGATGGTAACTTTTTCTACTCACTATCTGGAGAATATCGCGAACACAGAGGCGACTCCAGAATGAGCTGGTTTGGGAAGAGATCAGACAAGTCTGTTCCCTCCACACCTGCCTTTCTACCCATGCCCATGCACGATCATATCAAAGACATCCCCGCCCTCGACATGCACAACACCGCCAGCGATCACGACCCTGCCAGCCGTCCCGAAAGCAACGCCGACAAGCCCGCACCCTCATTTCAAATCAGCGGCATGATGGAATACGACGTCGACCCGCGTCGACGTTCCAAACGGCCTGAGATCATCAAGTTGCACTACAGCATGCTCTACAACCCCGAGACCTGCTTTCCCTTCCGCATCGAATGGCTCGACTGCAACCCCAAGCTCATCGAAGACGCAATAACGCACTGGGCGTCGACGGCCGAAAAGTACGGACACCGTCTCGTGCAGCTTCCCCTGGCTGAAGCGCACAAGATCAGCCAGACAATCCCGTTCCGCTCGCCGTATACAATCACAATGTCGATACCTCCACCTGAACCTCTCTCCTCCCGCCTCGGCGACAACATCCCTGGCACGCCCCTCCCACCGGGCACTGCGTCCACAGTCGCATCCACGTCCACCACCCCAGCCCCGTCCAAGCCATCACCACGTCACGCCTACCAACGCGCCCTCCTCAAACGCTTCCATTTCGTGCTCGAGCAAGAAGCAGCCGCCAACTTCCCAGCCCACATGCACATCACATTCACATGGGGCCGCAATGATTATCGCTACAACCAGTTTATACATCGTTCTGGACACTGCTTGGCGCAGATTGATGATGAGGGAAGGTTGTTGTTTGTGATTAATAGATTGCATGACTATAGGGCCGCGGTTGTGGTGGGGAAGGAGCCGACCGGAAGAGAGGGAGGAGGCGGCGGTGGTGCAGGAGGTGCAGGAGGCGGTGGAGGAGTTGGTGGAGCGGGAGCTGGTGGGGAAGGGGCAGGAACGAGCCGACCAGGCAGCGCAGCAGCAGGACGCACACGCACCACCACGACCACGCCCTACGCATCTCCTGCGCTCTCCGCTCTGAATCACAGCCC
>Ga0268246_10000732_pt1 | contig 13130 bp, 15 predicted proteins | sample AgamicOrSfe_FD_200242 | JGI IMG/M metagenome (GOLD analysis project Ga0268246, IMG submission 200242) | Agave microbial communities from Guanajuato, Mexico - Or.Sf.e (v2) (version 2) | ecosystem: Host-associated > Plants > Phyllosphere > Phylloplane/Leaf | place: Guanajuato, Mexico | collected...
ACATATAACACTCTTTGAATCTAGCTAAGGCGTTTCACCGCTATCTCAATAGGTGTATCTGAAGTATGGGTTCTCCTTGTCGGTCAGGTCGCGAAAGCCAGTCAAGTCCCGCGTCGTGCGATCTCCAATGTCTACACCAGTCTCGGCGCACAGGGCGTCTTTCTTCTTATTGAGCAATGCCATGTAGAATGCAAACGCCAGCAAAGCAACTACCTCAACGCAGTATGCAGTGAGCATTGCGACGATGCCAGATCTATATACAGGAGCCTCACTTGACCTGAAGGAGAATGGACCGATGATATTGCCAACACAGTAAGAGACGAAAAACAAGGCGTTGGTGACCGTTCTCTTGGTGGAACCGCCAGTGTTCGCGGTTATGAGAGACATGATCATGGCGAACGAAGCGGTATATGTGCTGGTAAGCTTGGTTGTGTCAGTCCGGCATGATCATCTCAGCTCTAAGTTTCTTTGGCAACTTACCCAATAGCATGCAAGCAGGCTGCCTGTTTTGTGCCGTGGCAAAGTATGGATACCAACAGCCCCTGCAATGGCCGGAAGGACATACAGGACTGCGACTAGGCACCTCCGCTGACCTGGTAACCATCGTTGCACATACATGGCAGATAGGTTTGCGAATAGGATTATGAAGCCGTAAGGGATCTGGAGTAACGTGGTCTTCAAGCTCGAATACCCAAAGCCTTTGATGATGAGAGATCCGAAGTTGCTTGCAGCGCCATTCACAACCTGAGTTGAGAGGCCGAACAAGAAGAATAACCATGTCTTAGGGTCCAGAAGAGCCTCCCTTATTTGACTCTTCTTGACAGAGGTGTTCTTTATGCCGGTTTGGTTTTCACGCAATCGTTCTACTGCAAGTCGTTTTTCCGCAGGAGATAGCCAGCGTCTGTTGCAACTTAGTTCATGTAACGAGCATATGATCGTTCTACTCACGCGCTAACAGCATTCTCGGCGAGTGTGAAGAACATGAAAATGCCCCAGGCCATTGAAATCGCTCCGATAATGATGAACTGGTACCTCCACGACTGCAGAGAACCATGTATGTGCCCAATACCAAATGCAAGGAGACCGCCAAACGCGTTTGCCAGACCGAGAAATGTCGACCAATATCCAATGCGAATGGGCTGTTCCTCAATCGTGTACCACATGGCTGTGATCAAGAGGTATGCTGGAGTGGAACAGGATTCCAGAGCGCCAAGGATAAAGCGAAGTGCTGCAAATGAAGGGAACGAAGGGCAGCCACCAAGAGCCATGGTGACTCCACCCCAGATGATGATGTTCCCAGCAAGCCATTTGGACACCGAAACTTTTTGCATCGTAAAGCTTGTTGGATATTCAAACTGCATAATTCAGCACACGTTCGGGAGTTCATGGTGTGTTGAGAGCATACCATCAAGTATCCAAAGTAAAATATACTGCCCAACCAGCTATACTGCGTACCATGCAGTTTGAGGTCTGTCTGCAATCCGAAAACAGCAGCATACCCCAATACAGCTTTGTCGAGGTAGGTGACTAGATAGGTAACACAAATAAAGGGGATAACCATCATATCTATTTTCCGAACGAGTCTACGCTCTTCGACAGGATCGATATCGCCAGCGACATCTTCGACATTAGTAAAGATCTTGAGACCGATATCGTTGTTACGAAGATCTTCGGTGTCCTTGGTTGGGTATGTCTCTGTATAGGTTGCAGTATTTTTGGAGGACTCCATATCGAAGCCTGAAGGATAGGATAAAACAGTGCTGAGAAGAGAGGAGTAAAGATGTCTAGTGTATGGGGTAAAGTAAGTTACAAATCACAAAGATAAGGGCAAGCATAAATCTAATATCAATTACAACTGCAGGTGCAGTAGCTGTAGAAGCTTTCCGGAAAAGCAGTCGACTTGTGCCATCGCCAGCCTAACTTTTCCGCCTGTGCTTGTATCTAGCACTCCATCTATGAAAGACCGTAAGCCAAGGGCGCAAAATTTAGTCTAAGTTCGCTCACATGACTTGCCAATATAGTTAAGGACCTCGGCTATGCGGAAAAGACCCATCATCCCATATACTGGTACCAGCACCCGAAGCGGAAAAGTAATGCCTCCTCCGAACTACCTACTAGAATATTTTATCCTAGAGAGTTGTTCTCCTTTCTCGTCACAACTAGCACATTATACACTGTTCTTCGGCAAGCTTTCTCAAAATTCCAAAATTGTAAAGACGGCATCAACATGTCTTCAACAAGACCCTCATTCGACTCCCTGCCATACGACAAGAACGGTCCGCATGGAAATGCTTGGGGCGTCTTTGGCGAGAAAGACGAGCTGGGAATGCTCAATCTCCTTACACCAGCCACGACTAGTGCTGCAGCGAAGGAAATAATCTATGGTATCCGCGTTTCCATCGATTGGCCGCTTAACCGTATCAGTAAGCCAATGTTTGGCAGGGCCCAGTTCTCGCACGACATCAAAAACAAGGCTCCAAGATCAGTCAACGACGATACTCTTACATTTAATACCCAGATCAGTTCGCAATGGGACGGACTCAGACATTATGGATATCAGAAGGAAGCGCTCTGGTACAACGGACGGACTCTTGAAGACATTATAACGACAAAGCAGAACGGCATTCACGGTACGTGCAACCCTTGCCAACAGTCTTCGGACGCTGATATATGTGCAGTCTGGGTAGAGAATGGCGGTATCGTAGGGCGAGGTATCTTGCTAGATTACAGAGCATGGGCAGATTCTCAAGGTATCGCAGCACCCTGCTTTGAAACGACTCCAATCACAGTGGATGTGTTACAGAGTATCGCTGCTCACCAAGGAACTACCATTTGCGCTGGAGATATCCTTCTTGTTCGTAGCGGTTGGGTTCAAGCTTACAATAAGCTCTCCCATGACGAGTGCCGCACTCTGGCTGGGCTGTCCAATCCTCCGGCGATCGGGGTAGAATCCTCAGAGAAGAGCTTGCGCTGGATTTGGGAAAACGGGTTTGCAGCGGTGGGCGGAGATGCACCAAGCTTTGAGGCTTGGCCGTGTCAGAACAAAGAGTTTTGGATGCATGAATGGCTGCTTGCCGGCTGGGGCTGTCCGATTGGCGAGCTATTCGATCTTGAGCAGCTCAGCGAAGAGTGTGCAAAGCGAAAAAAGTGGTCATTCTTCTTTAGCTCAATGCCACTGAATGTTCCTGGTGGAGTGGCGAGTCCGCCAAACGGAGTTGCCATATTATAGACGTTACGCTGTGCATCAACACGTCGACACGATTTTATTTCTCTTTCATGAGTAACCAACCTTGCCAGCAACTATAGATTAAGCTCAATGGCAGACTCGTGATGGAACGCATGCAAACTCCTTCGTGTGGTTGGACCTCAACGTTGCTATGGGACAGAATCACGATTCCAAGCGTCACCCCTCTGGATACCACGATCGTTCATATCGTGATGGCTGGCCTAAGTACTGAACACGTGGAAAGAATGGTCTAATTGCTGCTTGCTACTATACAGTGAATTTAATCTTGTTCTCTTCTGCAGCTGCGAGTGCTGCCTCTCGCACGCTGTCCTGTCCAGCCTCGTCGAATATGTCATAGCCCCATCTTGCTGGAAAGTTGAAGCGCTTATGCCTTGAAAGTGAGTTGAGTTTTTCAACGGCCTCAGCAGGCAACTCCTTTACTAGGAGGTTGGACGCGATACGTGAAGGTGTAACGCTGCATTGAGGGACTTAGCAGCTGTTTTCATCGGTGTCATCTCGTAATTAGAGTACATACCTCTTAGGTAAGACGACATGCCCTCTTTGCACACCCCAGCTACCTAGTAAGACACCAGGATCCATGCCGACCTCTTTCGCCACTTCATGCACCAAAGGATCATCTACTGTTCGCGGCTCACCCGATTGATTATTCCCAAGTGGGGAGTATGCCTCCAACAAAATGTCATGCTGCTTACAAAATGCAAGCAGCTCTGGCTGTAGGAGGTATGGATGTGCTTCCACTTGATTGCAGGCAGGCACAGTCTTTGTCCGCGAGAGCAAATCTTCGAGGCGTCTGATGTTGAAATTAGAAACCCCGATAGCGCGCACTTTCCCGGTGGTGAGAAGAGCCTCCATGGCTTTGTAGGTATCTACATAATCAATATCGGCGAGCTCAAACACTCCGCTATCATCGAGGGGAAACCATTTCTCGCCGGGCTTGAATGCACTGCGAATTGTGGGTGGTCAGCATTGAAGCATACGGCCCGAAGGTATCTCTGGCACTCACCATGGCCAATGCATGAGGAACAGGTCCACGTAGTCTGTTCCAAGATCATGCAGTGTCTTGTCAAGAGCTTTCTCTATATCTTCCGAGGCGTGCTTGGTATTCCATAGCTTTCCAGTAATGAATATCTCCTCTCGTGCCACGCCCGACTTCCGAATGCCAGCACCGACTTCAGTCTCGTTGCGGTAAATGGCTGCACAATCGATATGACGATACCCTTCTCGTAAGGCGACATCCACAGCACGTTCCACCTCATTAGGGGCAGCTTGCCAAGTGCCAAAGCCTACGGCAGGTATTTTGGCGCCAGTATTCAACGTGAAATGTGTAGAAAGAGGCATCGTGAGTCGTCCCAGACAGGAGGCTCAAGAGCAAGCTCGAAGGACGCAATATCGCAATTGTTGATATCGTAGGCGGCGGCGTTTCTATATAAGCTCCCAAGGAGGTGACGACACGGTTACCTGACGGAAAGCACTATTAGTTCACGTGAAGCTGCCGCGAAAATACGGAAACATCCTAGATTTCCATTGAATCGCGCACAACGCTCGGAAATGCGGAAACTTCCGTCAACCTGATTTTGACGAAGCGTGGCTCGTATCAGCGTAAGCTCGTGTTGCGGATTATGTCTGGTGTCTTCCTTTCTCGTCACTGCTTCTGTTTCCGATCTCGCCACTTTTCCTTGATGCTTTCCGCACAAGTGCTGCGAACGTCATAATCCGCCAGGCTCGTTCCCGAATCCAATCAATGGCAAGTGAAGGAGAAGGCGGCGAAGACGTCTCCTCCGAGACCGCCAAGAGGAGAAAAGTCACTCGCGCGTGCGACCAGTGCAAAGCGAAGAAGAGAAAGTGTTCAGGCGACATACCCTGCTCGTCATGTACAAGCAATGGCGTGCAGTGCACATACTTTGCAAATTACAATCGAGGTCGTACTGTCGCTCCGATGTCTTCGGAAGCTAGTCCTCGGCGCTCGACCAGCAACGCGAACGGGAACCTTGTAGGAACACCGTCACTGCATGTTGCGCTGCCTGCGCCGGCCGGCGAGCCAATAGAAGTTCCGCCTCCAATCGGCATGCCTAATGGCAGCGCTTGGCCGTCACGAAGAGTTACGCCTGAAGCTACGGAGGTCGGTGGACGCTACCTTGGACCTGCTTCAGTGCAATCGTTCCTCCATCGAGCTCGAGTGCGTCTTGATGATGCTCGTCATTTGGACGGACACTCCGAAGAACAGATCATCGGCTCAGATGTGCCAATATTTTGCTTTGGGGACGCCAGGGTTAGTGCGGTGAATTCAGTCACAATCGAGCTCCCAACAGAGCCACTTGCGTCAGCTCTTGTGTCGCGTTATTTCGAATTCGCAGCGCCTACGTATCGCATACTTCACAAGTCGACTGTTTTGGACTGGGTGGAAAAAGTGCGGGTCTTAGAGGCGTCACGCGAAGCTGTGGCTCTGGGCATTCCCACTGCCGTGAAAGCTATCGTCTATCAAGTCTTTGCGCAAGTGACATTGTACAAGTTCAACGGCGCAGCAGCGTCAGATCAGAGCGCAGTTTCGGGCGAAGCCTACTTCTGTCATGCACGCGAGTTGTTGTCTCGAGAGACTGGACAGCCATCTTTAGAGTCCGTTCAAGCACGCTTCTTGAGCGTACTCTACCTTCTCAGCACGTCTCGTCTCAACCAAGCATGGTTTGAACTCGGAGTCGTTGTTCAGCTTTTAGTTGCTCTAGGTTTACACAGAGCGAATCGAAGACAAAAGTCTACTTTGATTCACGCCGAGTGTAAGAAGCGTGTATGTTGGGCAGTATATACGGTTGACAAGTATCTCAGTGTCATGCTTGGCCGACCACGTCTACTCCCAACCGACGAAATCGACCAGGAACTACCAATGGCTATTAATGACGAAGACCTTCTCTTAGATATCTCAAGAGTACCATGCTCTCGAAAGGATTGCCTCATGGATGCGCCTAGACGACATGCCATGCTTGCAAAGATTGTGGACAAGATATCACAGGGACAATACACTATCAAGAAGATGCCGAGAGAAGACATCATCGATACAGCGACTGCGTTGAACCTTGAAATCTCCACTTGGCAGTCAGAACTACCACCCTTCCTCTCTGGCGCCATCTATGCTTCGAGTTTGATACCAGTTTTCAGAAGACAGCTTACCGTATTGAGACTTGCTCATGCTCACGCACTACTGCTAGTAAATAGGCCACTGTTGCTTAGAGATTATAGTAGAGGTCTTGATGAAGCCCGTCTGCCGCAATACTATACCGCTATTCAAACATGTATCCAGTCCGCAATCAATGTGGTTGAGCTTGTTGAGTGCTTTGTCGAGGAAGATCAGTTCTTCTCAGCATTTTGGTTCACGCATTATATCGCTTTCAACGCAATAAGTATTCTTTATTATTACTTGATGCAACGGAAGAAGGGAATCCTCCCACTACTTCATCTTGATGCACATGGAAGTGCCACTGTCCCAGCAGATACATTGTCTAAACAGGAAGCTTTTTTCAGTCGCGTTGTGAAAGGTCATCAAAGCTTGGCTGCTGCCACACTGAATAACGCCCCTTCTCTGCGTTACAGCATTGTATTGGACGAACTGAAAGAGGAAGTGATACGACATATAGCAAGGCCTGAAAATCCCAAACAGTATTCAAGGGGTCCTAGGCAAGATGAAGCCTTGCCTGCTCAGCAAACGCTTGAGCTTCAGCACCCAGTATCATTAGAGCAAGAGGCTCCCAGAGATGCCACGAATCAGAGCACGATCACTGTTGGCGCTCTGTTTCCTACAGCAGCGGACATAGTCTTTGATGCCAGCGCTGCAGGTCGCAATGTCTATCTACCTGATAACTTTGACAACAGTCTTGATTTCCTCGAGAACGAATACGACCTTGGCGCGGACTTTGACTTTTGGCCACATCTCGACAGCTTACCTCTGTCGTATGCAGGCTTGGACACACATGAGTATACTTGAGACATATGTCCCAATCGCCACGTTCGGCGGGCATTCCCGACTGTCGAGGAGTGTAAAGCGGTAGGAAATCACACTGGTGACGATGTAAATAATACCAAGCCACATCGAGGACACGACAGGATCCCCAATAGGATTGACTAGCAGTGATTGCAGCAGCTGACTTGGCTCTTGCACGGAGAAATGAGAAAAGTGGGAAAAGTAGTCGCTAGTGCTGGAGAGAGCATGCCTCAGTCCATAGATTATAACCATCATCCGTATGAATGTTGAACAAGTTGTCTCAAAACCCTTGTTTGACTCATTTCATGTCAATTTACTTGATGCTCGTGGAGTCTCCATTCACAGTGCCAGGGGCCAGGGAGGCGTTCCGGAAATCGTCTGCGAGTTGGAGAGTCCGAGGAAAATCCGGCGGAAAAGGCTTCGTGGGATCTGCGAGGAGGGGATATCGAGGCGGAGCTGAGCGGAGCACGGATCTTTTGACAGCATACAAGAGCAAACTGCTCGCTGGAAATCGTACCTGGCTATTTCGGTCAAACACTCAAAAGCTGCAAAAGCTCTCCTTTTCGACGCTATGGCTGAGGTACTCACTGCACCTTCTGGTACAGACGCTTCATGCGCCCATTACACCATGAATGAAGCACGCGCGCCCGCTTGCAACACAATCGACGACCTTATCAGAGAGCGAGCATCGGAGCCTGAAGGTAATCTGCCTATCGTCGGCTATCCCGCACATACGTCGGACTATGTAGACTATACTCCCGTGCAGGTAAGCTACAGGCATTCCTTTATGTACTATCAGTGATGGTAGTCAGATCGCTTATATTGTGCTACAAACCGGACTTGACTACACGTCAAGCTCTGCAATTTATCGAGGCACGCCCCATATCGGCTTACTATTGTAGTACCTCACAGATTATCACAGATTGAACATCAAGGTGCATGGGCGTGGTCTATGCGAAATACTAATCCACTTTCCAGCTCCATAACCTCTGCACTCGTATAGCAGCATACTATTCCTCAGAGATACCATGGCGCCTGACGTCCGACGATCCCGTTCAGGTCATTGGCCTTCTTGGGCTCTCCAATCTCGAATACCTCATCACAATGCTTGCAATCTCTCGACTAGGTCATACTGTGCTGTTCTTATCAACACGCATTTCATCAGAAGCCTATGTTTCACTTCTTACCACGACGAAAGCTACTAAGTTGTTGTTCGGACCTTCTTTCTCATCCATCGCCAAGACCCTCCCATCTCATGTCGACAAACTTACTATAATGCCAATCTGCACGAGCGCGGATGTCAACAGTGAATCACAACTAAAGCCGAAGCCAGTGCGGAACCTGGACTCGAAAAGAGAAAGCAGTAATATCTCATGGATCATGTAAGCCCAAGTTTGAGTTTCCAGCTTTTGATGCTCATAGTAATGGATGATAGACACTCTAGTGGAAGCACTGGCCTACCCAAACCAATCTTCCAGACACATTCCGCCGCGCTGCGTAACTATGCGAAGAATTTCAACTTGCGCGGGTTCATCACTTTGCCACTTTTTCACGCTCATGGAGTGAGCTGTCTCTTCAGGGCAATCCACTCACGCAAGCAGATCTACGTCTACGGTGCTCATCTGCCTCTGACAGCTGCACACTTGATCACAACGTTGAAGGAAAGGGATATTGGCATCTTCTATGGCGTCCCATATGCACTCAAGCTTCTCAGTGAGCGCGAGGAAGGGTTAAAATTGCTTGCGAGACTTGAACTAGTCATGTTTGGTGGTTCTGCTTGCCCGAAGCCAATTGGAGACAAGCTTGTGGCACAGGGTGTACAGTTGATCTCGCATTACGGTAAGCATACTCATGATCTCACTTGCACTCTACCAGTTGCTGATGATCATGTCCAGGCACCACGGAAACAGGGCAGCTGATGACCTCCTTCCGGCCACGAGATGACAAGGACTGGGATTATGTCAGACCGGCTGCAGATCTCCAGCCCTTTCTTCGCTGGGATGAGCGTGGACCTGGCATTTTCGAACTCGTTGTCCTTGACGGTTGGCCATCAAAAGTCGTCAGTAATTGTCCAGATGGATCATATGCCACAAAAGACCTCTTCGAAAGACATCCTACACTCAATGCTTGGAGGTACTATGCACGCCAGGATGATACCCTAGTGCTCGATAACGGCGAGAAGGCTAATCCGCTTACACGTGAGGGTGTCACTCGCGAGAATCGGAATGTTGCGGAAGCTATCGTCTTTGGGGCCAATAAGCCACGTTTGGGTCTGTTCATCATCCCGTCTGTAGATGCGCAGGCCATGACGGCACAAGATGTTGTCGACTCTGTATGGCCTGCGCTTGAGAGGAGCAACCTTTCGGAGCCTGCCTATGCGAGACTGTCGCGCGATATGATTTTTGTCCTCTCGACTGATACTGATTACAAGCGGACAGACAAAGGAACTATTATCAGAGCAGCATTCTATCGCGACTTCAAAGAGCAGATTGAAGCTGCGTACGTGGAGGATGAGACCTCTGGTACTCTTGTTCTTGAAGGCCCGGAGCTGCGACAATTTCTACACAAATCTCTGATGTCAATCTCATCATTCCAGGACGCCGGGCCCATCTCAGATGAGACGGATCTGTTTAGCCTAGGAGTTGACAGTCTACAAGCAACCATGTTGCGGAAGCTCATTGTGAAGAGTCTGAGTATAGGGTCAAATCCCTTGGGTGGAAACTTCGTTTTCGACAACCCGTCCATCGAGGCCATGGCAGTCGAGCTAACGAACCTACGCTCTGGTGTGAGCGCCGAGGTTGTGCCAATTGAGGAGCAAATGGCGGCGCTTATCAAGAAATATAGCGACTTCACAGAGCTTGACGGCCAGCGAAGCACATCCGAGACTACCGGCGGATGCTTTGTTGTCACTGGAGCCACGGGCTCACTCGGCGCCCATATCGTCGCCCATCTTGTGGGCCTACAACATGTGGACAAGGTCTTCTGCTTGGTTCGCGCTCGGTCGCCAAGACATGCAAGGTGTCGTGTTCGCCGATCTTTGCAGGAACGACGCATATATCATACACTACTTTCTTCTGAGCTTGCCAAGATTGTTGCCTTGCCTTCTGACTTCGCAGAGGCTAGGCTCGGTCTGGATGCCGAAACTTATACAGCAGTTACAAGTCATCTCTCTGGTGTCATTCATAGTGCATGGTCTGTCAACTTCAACTACAGCCTTCGAAGCTTCGAGAAAGACTGCATTGCTGGCGCACGCCACCTGATTGATCTCTGTCTGGCCTCACAGCTAGATAGACCTGCTCACTTCAACTTCTGCTCTTCTGTTAGTGCAGTTGCCGCTACACCTGGCGGCTTTGCGCCTGAATCGCTTCCAGAATCTCTCTCTTTCGCACAGAACATGGGTTATGCACAGTCCAAGCTGGTAACCGAACACATCTGCATGGAAGCAGCGAAAAAGATAAAGATCTGTGCCCGAGTATTGCGAGTGGGCCAGATTGTGGCAGACACCAAGTACGGTATCTGGAATGCTACAGAGGCGATTCCTCTGATATTCCAATCCGCATTGACCACTGGTATCCTTCCAAATCTCGATGAGAATCCTAGCTGGCTACCGGTGGACATCGTTGCAAAGAGTGTGTCTGAGATCTCACTCAGCTCCACCATGGCCAGTGGTGTGGTCAATCTTGTCAACCACAACACTTTCCACTGGACGCGTGACCTTCTTCCCATGCTCAAACAGGCAGGTCTGGTTTTCGAGGGTGCTTCGCAAAGAGAATGGATCGCAAAACTTCGTGCTTCTGATCCAGATCCTGCCAAAAACCCAGCTATCAAACTCGTTGACTTCTTCGCTGGCAAATACGATCGTGATACACCACGACAGTCCCTCTACCACGAATCGAGTGGTGCCAGAGCAAATGCACCGTCGCTCCGCACAGCCACTGCGCTTGATTCAGGTCTCGTCGCCAAGTTCATCAAATTCTTCACGACTGAATGCTGGAACTCATCGTCGCCGACGAAGCAGAATGAACAACATGTCCTCTTCTTATGCGGACCTTGCGGTTCAGGCAAGACCACTGCCGCCATGCGCATCTCAACGGACTTGCATATTCCCAATATCGAGGGCGACGAGCTACACACAGCGCAAGCGATCGAGAGCATGCGCAGTGGCAAACCACTGTCCGACGAGGACAGGTGGTCGTGGCTTGAACGAGTCCGGCATGCGGCGCTGCTAAAACTACAGGATGGGAATTCGGGCTCTCCAATTCAACAAGTCACAGTGTCATGCTCCGCACTGAAGCGCAGCTATCGAGATGACTTGAGGAAGCTTACTTCGGAGAATAACGTCAGCGTGGCTTTTATCATGTTGACCGGGGCTGCCCACGACTTACGCAACCGTGTTACAGTCCGTCATCAGCAAGAAGGACACTATATGAAAGCCCAGATGGTGGATTCCCAGCTTGATGCACTCGAAATGGCTGCTGACGAGGAGACTGATATCACTCCGATCGATACGCGGAGGCACCTGGAAGAAGTGCTTGAGGATGTAATCGATTGTGTCAAGGACGTGCTTGACATGTAGATTTAGCCTTTATCACTCAATCTATATTTGTATTCAAGCCTATTGGCCCGCAAGGGACTCTGACAGATTCAATTGCGTTGGGAGACGTGGGGGTCAAGCTCCCGCTTGAGCTTTAGCAGTTCATCATAGATTGTGCTTGCAGTAATCCATACTCTGTGTCGTGCATATGCGTATCTAGAAGTAAAAACTATGAATGGACAACTAAGTCATCAAGACTGCCATACATCGAGTCAATTTAGAAGGGCTGCAGCAGGGAAGACTTGGTGTTCTTTGATGTGTTTGAAGGATTGCATCCACGACCTCACCACTAGTGTTTCCATCGATCAGAGCTACAGACAGTAGTTCGCGGCAAGACGATCGGAATACCCTAGATCCCATATCCCTGTATCGTCGAAAGATCCACTCGTTAGAATTCTCTTTACATTATCCGTGATGTAGCCTGTTTGCCACTCATAGCATATAGCGATGCCTCTTCTGCAACTTCCTCGCCGCCCCTAGATCGATCCCCTCGACATCAGCAGTCGTCTTCAGCAAAGCCAATTGCCTACGATCCAGTTCAAGGTCATCCGCCTCCTGTCGATCCAGCTCCTTGTTCTGGCGAATTGTTATTAGATGCACGATGATAGCGCAGATCATAGAGACGATGAGTAAGCCAATGCTGATGCCGTTCGCAACTCGATACTGCGGCGACTCGCTGGGGTAGTACGTGAAGGGAGTCCAGATGGATGCTATGTTGGCAAAGGAATTAATAAAGGCAAGAGCTGCGGAGCGCTTCGCTGGTGGTCTGGGGATCGCATCAGCAATCCAAGCATACAGGATGCCGTTTAGCGCGAAGACGAAGACCATGAGGAAGAACGAAACGTAACATGCAGCAAAGGAAGTGGTCGTCATGAAGATGATGAAACCAATAATGACAATTGGCTGTGGGTACATCCAGAACCAGAAGCGGTTCTTCACCTTGTCTGAGACAAGGGAATGGCTCAAGGACCAGATAACCATGAAGATATGTGGCGGCGCCACGAGCAGGAGCGAAATAGAGTGGCTATAGCCGAGTGTGGCGGTGAGTGTTGGAACGAAGTATTGAAAGCCGCCCGCTGCAGCAATGGCGTGATACATGATGGCGAAGAGGTACATTTTGGGATCGGAAAAGGCAAGCTTCATGCCTTCGATCTGACCCGTAATCCTTCCACGTCGACATCGGCTACTCCGGCGTCGAGTGCAAGGCGCAGATTTGCGACAGCTTTCAGATCGGGGTCCAGTGCATTCCAAGTATTCGGGAAGTCGAGAAGGAAGAAGACGATCATAAGACCGACCTAGACATCCATTAGTGTCGGCTT
>Ga0268246_10000735_pt1 | contig 13096 bp, 11 predicted proteins | sample AgamicOrSfe_FD_200242 | JGI IMG/M metagenome (GOLD analysis project Ga0268246, IMG submission 200242) | Agave microbial communities from Guanajuato, Mexico - Or.Sf.e (v2) (version 2) | ecosystem: Host-associated > Plants > Phyllosphere > Phylloplane/Leaf | place: Guanajuato, Mexico | collected...
CGAGTTCACTTTCTGGGCCGGCATCTTCGCATGTGGCGGGTACTACCGCTTCTTCCCATGGTTGTTGAGTAAAAGCTCGCTATTACGGCGATTGAGGCAAAGGACAGAGTTCGTGTTTGGGCACAGTCGTGGTCATGATCACGGTGGTGCAGCAGATGATTCGAGCGAACATAGAGGTGACGATGTTGAGATGCCTGCACGATCGAGCGAGGCGGTGCGAGACTTGGAGACTGTGGTCGATACGGCAGGGCCAGGCATCACTACTATCTCAGCGGCGATTGAACTGGCGGGAATGGCAGATGACTCGCGAAAGGGAGCAGGAAGGGAAGTCCCGGAGGGTGTGGAGGACGAGCCAATTACTCTGTCAGTGTTCAGGACGGCGTCGAGTGCTACGACGGACACAACGGGTAGTCGACGAAGACGGCACGGCATAACGCGGGTCAGCGCGGAGATGGACGGCGAAGTGGTTTAACTTATCCATAGTTCATACAGTGTTGATATAGTCTGGGTCTAAGTATTTACACACCCATCACGGATGAGCACGCGTCAGGAGAGACACAGAACGATAGACCCTCGAGGCACATTCCATAGATTCACTCAGACTGGAAATTTAAGGCATAGACTCGGAGCCAACGTACTATATCACTTTTTCAATTAACCAAAATAAACTCGCGCTTGATCATCCTCTTCCCGTCCCCTTCCATACATCGCTATGTAGTAGACTAAGTAGACTATATACCCTCCACGTCCCCTTCCAGCGGCCCCAGCGACCGTGCCGAAGCCACTCAATCAAATAATATCCTATCTGCAACCCTTGAAATACGCCCCTCTGAACATAAAAGAGACCACCTCCGCCTCCAGCTTCGTCCCACTCTATCCCCACTCACCACATCATACCTCCTTTCATGTGCGATAAACCCTCCTCAGCCCCCCTCACTCACCCATTCACGGAGACCCTTGCCCCTTCGGAAACGCGCCCGGAATCAACTCACTAATCCTCCCCGCCGTATCCATCCTCGAAATGACCGGGAACGTCGTCGCCGGGATCTCGACATCGGCTTCAAACTTGCCAGGCCCTTCTGAATGGGCCGCTTCCTCCAAGAGGATGTCCGTCGGCGAAGACCCACTTGGCAGCTCGGATGTCGCCTCGGCAAACACAGGGTTGTCTTTGTACGGTGCCGGGCCGGGGAGGATGGGGTAGGGAGATTGGACATGGACTGTGGTGGTGGGAGATGCGGCACGTGGCGTGATTGCGCCGTTGGTGTCGGTGCCTGAGAGGGTGGAGGAGGAGAGCTCAGGCGCGTGGATGCCGTGGGAGGGTTGGAGGCCGTCGCGGGAGCCGAGGGCGGGGGTGGATGATTGGGCGTAGTGGCTACTGGGGGTCTGAGAGCCCTCTACATAGCTGGATCTGTTGTCGCCGTAGTCCGAGGTGGGCGATTCATCACCAGGTCGTTCGGGGTATGTTGGCACACTCAGCATGTTTGAGCCGGCAAGTGCGTTTGTGGGGTCTGGCAGATGGTCGCCGTGGAAGACCTCTGGTTCTGGTTCTGTTTCTGTGACGCCATTTGTGAGCTCAGCCTGCTCAGCCTGCTCCTCAGCCGCAATGCGTGCGCGCTCGGCCTGTCGCTCGGCCTCGATTTGCTGCCTCTCCAACATCTCAGCTGCCCTAGCACTATCTGCCATGGTGAGAGTGGAAACTGGTCGGATTGGCGGTAATTCAAATGCGTCGGCAGAATCATTGTTCACGTCGTCGGAAAGTGGCACGGGTTCAGATCCCTCGTACTCTGACTGCCGAAGTTCTATAACATTGTCGTTGTTTGGCTGAGTGGTGATTGGCAATTGGTCTGAGTGGAATTGCTGGGGAACTTCGTCGGCAATATCATTGTCTTCCTGAGCGGTCACAGGTACTGATTGTGGCTGTGGCTCCCATTGTCGGGGTTTGTTGTCATAATAGCCATCCCATGCCTCTGCGCCGAGGATGCGGAATGGCCCTTGTTGAGTTTGCGGTCGTGATGAAACGACTGGTGACTGCACGGTCTCAGCATTAGAGGTCGGCTCGAACTCGGAAATTGCTTCTGTTGGCAAGTAAGGTGTCGATTCCTCTTGTTGCGGCATTTCGACATCCTCAGCTATTGGTAGCTCGGCAGACTTGGCTGTTGGAACAAGCTCAGGCTCATAAGCAGTCTGGGTCGTAAGGTCAGGCAGCCTGTCTTCGTGCACGTATGGACCGTCTTGCACGTATGGACCGTCTTGCACATCAGAGACACCTTGCTGGCTTCTCACCGGTCTCGGTGGTACTATTGGCATCTCCGCCGACTTCGCTGTTGGAACAACCTCAGGCTCAAAAGCAGTTCGGGTCGTCAGGTCTGGCAGCTTGTCTTCGTGTTTGAACGGTCCTTGGTGCACATCTGAAATGAGTGTCCTAACGGCTCCAGGTTGCTGAGTCCTTGGTCTGGCTGGCACTATTGGTGTTTCCGGTGTTTCCATATACCTAAGAGCAGGGTCAACCTCAGATTCCGGGATTCTTGCAGCAGCCTCGACTGGTAGTTCATCTTCCTCATCTTCATCGGCCACGTCGTGCACGGTGGCGACCTGCTCCGGCTGCAATCCAATTTCTTGATGCTCTACACCTTGAGCTCTAGGGACGTGGCCATAAGCTTCGTTCCCTTCAGCTTCCGAACGGAATGGCGCTACTGGTTCCTCGGGTCTGTTGAAGCGACTATACGTTTCAGCCCCAGCAGCGCCCAGCATAGCGCCGCCAGCTGCACCTGCCACAACCTCGGCTTCGTCAGGCACGTGATCATACGTAGAGTAGCCAGGCGCGCCTCGGACGTTGACATCGGTAGGCAGTTCAGAAGACTCCTGTCGAGGAAGGTTGGATCTCTGAGGTGGCATGAAGGTTTGACTCTGTTGCGCGGACGTGTTACGACTGCCTCGCTGTTTGCGGTCGTCGTATGGTCTCTGCCTCGCAGGCTCGGCATAGTTTTCTGGTCTTGGCCCTTGATTCATTGGACGGTTTGCGGACGCCGCACGACTTCCTTGAGACCTGGGCGTATAGTTGTTTCGATCACCGATGTCTTCCTGGAATCTAGACACTGGTACAGGGTCGATGAGGTTTTGCTGCTGCTGAGGAGAATGTGCCATCGTGGATCTCGGCCTTGCTTGGTTTGCTACAATCGATGGGATTGGCTCTTCCTGGTGATTCTGCTGAATTGGCACATCTGCTACTGGCTCAGGATAGTAGTTTGACGTCGGTCTAGACTTTGCGCCGGTGTAGGTCGAGGCATTGTCCCTGTAGCGATCGGGGAACTCTGCAGGTCTCTGGAAATTGCTTGTGGCATTCTGACCTCTTGTCGAGGACACGTCTCGAGACTTCATAACCGCTGGCGAGTGAGATGTCGTCCCATCGGTTGGCAGAATTATATCGTCAGTTTTGAATGCAGCTGCCCTCTCGGACGAACGGTTGATACTGAGGTCGCTAGGGATCCGGCCTCCTGCTTCTGGTCTTTTGGGAATATTCAACGTGGCATCATTTGTCGGTACTGGAGCAGCAAATGGCACCGCATCAGCATCATCATCCTGCATACCCTCACTTGCTGCAGAGAAAGCCTTGCTTGCTCCACTGACATTCCGGGCATGTGCCTTGACGAAGGTGAGTTTCTCCTGACCACTCTTCTCCGTCAACGCCTTGATGTCGTTGAACCAAGCAAGCATAGTATCATACGACTCAGCTCGGAACACCCAGGAATGCCCTCTGTGCATGCTTCCCGTCTGTCGTCCCTTCAAGCTGAACTTGTGGGATGAAGCACCAACTTGCGAATGAGATCCGAGCTTCTGATCTAGCAGATACAGAGACATCACCGGTTGCTGGCTGCTGATATGATCGGCAGTCTTGAACTCGTGCAGATGCGTTGGCGACAACACATACCTATACAATTATGTTAGACGGGGAGGAAACGTCGCATAGGTGTATCACTTACCAGCCGGGAGTATAGCTCTTCAGGTACTTGCTCTTCCTCTCCAATGGCCCACCGCGGATCTCACAAGCAATTGGACTGTCTTGACCAGGGTAGAAGATGTTCTGAATGCTGCGCACAGGAATGCCAGGGTTCACGAAGTTTGAGCTATGCTCTACGAATGCAGACCACTCGTGATCCTTGGGCATCGCGATTGGGCCTGTGCGCAGCTCATCAACGACGTTGTGGGCGGTAGTGACCTCTTTGTTGAGGATGGTCGCATAAGCATTGTAGGCCTTTTGGATCTCGCCAACAATGATTGACTCGAGTTCACGTCCTGAGTTCTCGAGATTGAGGTAGGCCTGCATATACTTGTCAGTTGTCGGAACACACTCAATCGCTCATACACATACCCGATGTAAGTAGTTTTCCTCATCAATCTGCTTCTCAACCTGGCGATCTACGCCGAGCCGCAGAATGAACGGGTCACCCTTCCCAGATGCTCCCACTGGGTCATGCTCGGCCGCTCTGAGTGCACCATTAAGAGACTCAACCATTCGACGGGAATTGTCACGTTCTCGCTCAACGGAGTTCTTGAAGTCTCCAGATAGTCCTTTGATCTCTCTGATCTTCTGGTTGAGGTCGTTTCTGAGTAGGTTGAGCTGTCCGATCACATCCTCTTCAATCTCTTTCGCTCTGTTCGCTTCGGCGAGGGCAATTTTGTTGAAGTTACGCAGCATGCCAATCGCATCGTTTATGCCGCCCTGTCTGAGGAGTTCCGGTGGTCCATTGGTCGCGTTGATGACATTGGACATTCTTAAGGTTGCCTTGGCGCGTACATCGTATGTAACCTGGATCTCGCGAAAGTACACAACGAGGTCCTTGAGTAGTTTGCGCCAGGCTGGTTTCCGTAGCGTTAGCATTGTAGATATTCCCATCGTAAAGACGCACTAACCTTGAAAGCGGTTTGCAAGTGCTTCTGTAGGATTGCCAGTGGTAGGTATTGGGATGTTGAGCGCATTCCAGAAGTCGGGTCCGAGGTCGTTACGTTTTGCTGGAGGCATGCGCACGCTTCTTCTGCTGCTTGCAACACTGACACCCCTCTTCACCGAGGCCTTCTTCTTCAAGGTAGAGGTCCTGACCGGAGTTCCATCTGGAAAGGTTTCCGTAGGCATGGCATCCTCATCAGCGATTTCGGAGATGGGAGCTGTTGGTGGGTCATGCTCGTGGTGGGCGAGGCTGCTAGTCTCGGGGTGATGCTGGGCATAAGCATTTATCGTCGACGGAGCATACTGTGAGGTAGGTGCTAAGCTGTCGCTTCGTGGGTCGTCTTCTATGGGGTCATCCTGCGCATTGATGTAAGCCGGCAGTCCAACCTTGCAATGCTTCGTACTTCTTGCGTGAGCTTACCGGACGATACGTGCGGACTTGAGACATTCCCGCGACGACAGCTTCAGACTACGCAGGCTGTTTCAATCGCACCTTGATGCCAGGTATACGACTCGAGTGCGATAGCTGGGGGGGAGAAGCGGGAGAGGTTGAGGCTGGGCCGCTGCGGCTATCAGTCGAAGTGCGGGGAAGGGTTTACTTGTACCAATACCACGCTAACCATGAATAGCTAGCAGTCCAATGCACAAACTCCGGGTCGTCTAGATTCTCATGTATTTCATCATCTTCGGCTTGAGTTGGAACGAAGCATGTCAGAAGATGATGAGGAGGCACCGTGAGTCAATGTTGAGCTTATACTGAGAGTGATCCAGCTCAGACTATCATATAGGCAGCTTTCTGCAGACACGCTGGCAGCATTGAAGGACTTCTACAATGACAAGGACACGCGGCAGAAGCACTTTGAGGACTTGAAGTCGAAGGCTGCGGACGAAGCTGATGACAGACAATGGTCGATGGAGGACTTCTCAGAGGATTGGCAGACCAGTCAATTTTGGGTGATTATTGAAGCACGGTGCGCGAGTGAGGATGGACTAAATGATTGTACAGTATACAGACGAGACAGCATCAACACTTGCCAAAGAGTTGCTGCGAGATTCTGACGCAAACACTTGTATTGCCGTGGTTGCAGCACCAAGTGTGTTCGTACAGCTGAAGAACATCCTAGTATGCTCCCACGACCCTGACATGGCCCTCCCTTTTCTTACAAATATCTAGTCCTCTATAGATCGAGCTGAACAGCCAGAGATACTCCTGCTTGAGTTTGACGATCGCTTCGCTGTCTTCAACAAGGAATTCGTGCATTATGACTTTGCACATCCCTTACGACTTCCAGGTATGCACAACATGCTTCTGTCCTTCTTGACGACCGACTGACGTGAATAGTTGAGCTCAAGGGTCACTTCGATCGCATCGTGATCGATCCTCCTTTCCTTAGTGACGACTGTCAGACTAAAGGTTGGCTTTGCTCTAACGCGACGAAGCTTCCATACTGACCGCTTCCACAGCTGCATTAACCGCTCGATGGCTGTCAAAGTCTTGGGCACCGCCTTCAAATCCAGCTTCACCACAGCCTTCTGAGCAAAGATTGATCCTTTGTACTGGCGAGAGAATGGAGAGCTTGGCGTTGAGGCTGTACAAGGGCTTTAAAACGACAACGTTCCTGCCACAGCACTCAAAAGGCCTCAGCAATGAGTTTCGATGTTATGCAAATTATACCTGTGAGGCTTGGCAGTGTTCGAGCTAGTCGGGCGCTCCAAAAGGTATATCATGGCTGAGAGCATAGACTTGACACACATTAACGCTTCTGTCTCTTAGTCGGGCGCTCCGCAGTCGCTTTCGATGTGGGTATGACAGCGGAGATAATCGCAAGAGCGTGTCGCAACTTGTCTGAAGCAAAAGCTAGGCACTCGTTAAGGAGCCGCTTTTCACCAAGCCTTATCTCGATTGCCATCCTAAAACGACCGCTGAGGTCCGGTGAATTCAGGAGCTCCTCGTCCTGCCGAAGCGTGGAAGTATATGCACTCAATCTAAGGTTGAGCACATTGATCATTATCTTGTAAAATGCAGCCTCGTATTGCTTTTTCGTCTGGCCTGGAGTCAGTGTTTTGAGTATGTCGTGAATGGTTGTCTGCAGATCTTCAGGGAATTCTCTGAACGTGGCTGGAGACGTCTGTAGACCTTCATCGCTGGGCTCGCCAGACTCTCTCTCCAGGATGAAAGACTCATCCAACAAATCCTGCTGTGTTGAGCTGTCTAGAGTCTTGCCTGGGTACTCCTCCTGGACGACCTGCTGAATGAGTGTCCAGGGTATCTCATCGACGTCGTATCGGCTATGTTTTTGCGAGACATAGCCATATCTGCGTCCCAGATCTGAGTTTGGTAACGGCCCATAATAGTTGAGTATCTCTTCACCGGCTTCAATAGCTCGAAGCGAAACCATAGTCAATTGCGATTCGCCATGATTCAGATGCGCGTTGAATTCTGCATCCGCATTGAGCATATCAGCCATAGGAACCATTCCCAACACTACTTGACCGTCATGGTCTTCCTCCCATCCATCCTCTTGATCTTCAGCATCATCCGTATCGTCCGAGTGAAGGTCAAAGGCATATGCCATCACTAAACTGCCCATACGATGCGCCAAATTTGCAAGGTCCTCATCAGGGAGTGCCGAGCTGCCAGCCGGATAGAAGACGGAGCTGTTCGCCTTGATCACAGGAATGACTTTCGTGAATATCATCTCGTCTGCAGACTCCTTGCCAATTTTGTCCTTGACGGCACTCGCCTGTAGCTCAGACACTTCTGACGGAGTCCAAAACATCATTGTATCGAACTCTGTCGGCAGCACGTCGAGATAAGCTTTCCAGGTTGATGCTGGGCCTTGCAGATATTCATATATTAACACCAGAATGAGATCAACCCATGGCGAGGACGGATCAGGGACAGTGATCTCGTCCTCGTCCTCCATAGCCTCGTCATCGTCATCAGGCTTGTTGCCTAATATTGTTGGGAACAGGTGTGGCAGCTTCTTCGCGAGAGTAGAGTTGGCTACACTGATGACGCTCGAGCGATCGACCGCGAAGAGTTCAGTATCTGCTGGAATGGCTTTCGTGGCAATAATACCGCGTCCAGCATTTCTTTCACGCAAGTCGACAAGCGCAAGATCTGGGTGGAACTTGGCCCCAGGCTGAGCCGTGAACCATTTCACGAAAGCTTCGGAACTTTCGTCGAACATTTTAGTCTGAAGATGGAACTGTGAAAAAAGTCGGGACGTTTCAGGAAGGTCTGAAAGTTTGGGCCGAGGTCGATCTCTCGGACTGAGATGTCCTGATCGCCGAAGCTGGTTGGTGTCGAAGCTAATTGCGCATTACTACAGTATACAACCAATTGTCCACTGTACTCGATATGGCTTCCCAGCTACCTATCCTGCAGCGCATCGAGCGACTGAGCTCCCGTGTGGTGCGCGTAATGGGTGGAAATCCCGGCAAGGTGCATAGCAGAGCTACCACTTGAATGCACATCTCTGACATGTCATGTCTAGTTCAGCTTACAGGGTATGTGCGCTGCACTGCACTGCACTTCTCATCACACTAATGGCAACTCTAGGCACAAACACCTACCTCGTTGGCACCGGCCATGACCGTATCTTGATTGACACAGGCGAAGGTCGACCCGAATGGCTCGCTTCGCTCAAGGAAGCCGTAACGGCAGAATCCACAAACATCTCTACCGTCATCCTCACGCACTGGCATCACGACCACATCAGCGGAGTGCCCGACCTTCTGTCACTGTTCCCGCAAGCTCAGATTTACAAGAACAACCCAGCACTGAAAGGCGATCCAACAGTGTGGAAGGACATACAAGATGGGCAGCGCTTCAGCGTGGACGGTGCAGTATTGAGGGCACTGCATTGTCCGGGGCATACTACGGATCATATGGCTTTGATACTCGAAGACGAGGATGCCATGTTCACGGGCGACAATGTGCTCGGGCACGGTACCGCGGTCTTTGAGGATCTGGCTACGTATATGGCCAGTCTCGAGACGATGGCTAGTAAAGTCACAGGCAGAGCGTATCCGGGTCATGGCGATGTGATTGAAGATGGCCGAGGCAGGATGCTGCAGTATATATCGCACAGGAAACAGCGGGAGGACCAGGTGCTCGAGGTGCTTGCACAAGCGAAGAAGGGCCAGGTGAAGGCAGACGGTGATGGGATCTCGTCGATGGAGATTGTCAAGACGATATATGTAGATGTCCCGGAGAACCTGCATGAGGCCGCCGAGCGGGGTGTAGTACAGATACTGCAGAAGCTTGCCAGTGAGGGGAAGGCGGAGGATGTACAGAGGGGTCGTTGGCAAGCATTATTGCCTAGTGCGAACCTTTGATAGTGTGTTGGCTGCTGTTTTCTTTATACCTGTATACAGTCATTAGACGTGTGCTTTCCTGGTGTCTAATGTATGTACAGCCGAGTCCTCGCACGTAATATAGCTTCAGCAGGCACGGGTACCAGTACCAGATGTACCAGTACTGGTCTATATTGACATTTCGGGTCTCTGATGTTTCATCTGCTAGCCGGGTGGCTCCTTTCCTCGGTCGTGCCTGGTTTGCGCTCGATTAGGGCTGATCTCTGCTCTGATTTTCAACGAACTTCGAGAGATCCCTTATTCTGTCCACCTCTAGAGGTAACTTCATCTACACTAGTAGCTTATAGCTTATACCACCTTGGCTGGGCTCGTCTTGCGTCAGTCTTGACAGTCGACCTGGCCCGGGGTGTGTATATGTATCGTCCCCCATATTGATGCCACTGCGGAACAGGAAGCACGCGAATCCTCACGATAAACGACACGAGCACGGCGTAGTGCTGCCGACCAAGAGAGTAACCAACCAGAAATCAGACGCCCACCTTGCTGGACATGTTGTCGATGCTTCCTATAGCCCGAAGCTCAACTCGACGGAGCCTTCTGTAAGAGGCGAGGAAGAGTCATACTCATCGCTAGGACGATTCTGTATCGATGGTGAGACAGACGAAACATCTAGCACACCGTCGGAGATGGAAGTGCCTTCGACAAAGTCAAGGACTGGAAGCATCGAAGATTTACAAGAACAACTGGCAGACGAGACGATGGAGGTCGGCGGTGTAGATGTTGCGACGACGGCCGAGGGTCAAGACGAGATGAACATTCAGACGAGCAAGATTGAGTCACGCGCGAGTGAAAACTTCTTCAACCCAACGGATATCTTTGTTGGACCGTACTCTCTCCGGGATGTCATCGCCGTCCTGCTGTTCCTCTTACAACTACCTGCATCGATGGTCATGGCTGTCCAGCTTGTCTTCATCATCTTGACTCTGGGCAACTCTTCCTCGAACTGGTCAATCTCATCCCTCACATCTCCATCAGAGTGGTTTCACAGCTACGGCGGTAATCCATCTCTGATGACCATTCTCGTCGCAGATGTGTTCTTTGGTCTGGCATACTACGTGTTTGGCAATCTTCTTCCTACTTGGTCGTGTCTCGTGCTCGACCTGGCTCAGGCGGTGATTGCCATGTCGTTATTCGGAGGAGGGTCGACTTTGAATGGCGGATGGGGTCATTCGACAATATGTTTACTCATTGTCGCATTACCGCATTTCGCTAGGAACATTAACTGGAAACAAGTCGCATTGGATCCGATATCATCAATGCTGTCACGAACAGGTCTTGAGTCAACAAGGCTTGCTCGACTATCATCACTGCATTCATTTCAGCATTCGTCACATAATTGGGTTCAGTTGTTACTGGAAATACATATCATCACCCAAGGTCTGGTCAGAGTGGTTCGCCGCGCGACCCAGCCTAGAGGGCTGTCGGACAATATCCCTACGACAAATGCCATCTTTTCTGCTGACCCGCAAAACGATGGAACACGAAATACAAGTGGGGACGGTCGTCCGCCAGGACCACCACCGTCGAATAAAGACGGTAAAGACAAACCAACAATTGGGAAACGGCGTCGCAGGCAAACAAATTCAATTCGAAATCAGCAGCCATTTTGGGCTTCTGTAGCAACAAGTAAAATTTCATTCACAAAAGACGTAGAAACAGCACACATTCAGCGAGATGCATTTGAAGCCGATTCGGACAAGGCTATACTCGAGGACGCGAAGAGGGAAGGACTGGATGGGCGGGTGTGGGTGACACGGGTTGACACAACAGAGGTGTCATTTGCAGCTCTGCAGAGTGACACCGAGGTCAAGATCGACGAGGAAGCAGCAGGTGATATGCCTGGAGAATCGCACGGCTTACGTATTAGGCTGAACAATGCATCCTGGAGGCATTTCAACTCGCATGTCGTGAGCGACTCGACGAATGGCACCCGACGAATATCAGGAAATGTTTTCGGTCTCACCCCAGGTGAAAGGTATTTTATCGAATTCCTCGGCATCGACGGCAAGATAATATACTCTGCACATCTTCTCACTCGGGTGGTCACCGCTTCCGAGACCATTCCTACTATATTGCCTGCGCCGGCCACAGACTCATTGAGACCCTCATCACCAACCACAACACTCAAGAAGTCTATTGGAGTTTCTGAAAGCCAGCTCTCCGAGATTCGATCCAGGCTCAAGAAAAATCGCAAGGAACACCGGACTACCAATGGGAAGCTCGAGCGCGAGGTTGACGGTCTTGAATCCAAGATGACCTCGTTCACTACGACTGATGACAAGCTCCGTCAACGGCAATCGCAATTCCGCCAAAATATCAAGCAAGCTGACGATGTTACTGTCTCCGCGACTGCTGATCACGAAAATCTGTCGTTGCATCCGGATGCTGCTGAGCAGGCACACGATGCCATGCATCTCAAGTGGCAAGCAGCCAGGGATCGTCGCAATATAATGCGTCAGGACTTTGATACTAGCAGGGCTGAGAACGAACGCCACATACAGAGTGCACGGAATGACAACGCCGCACTTCGACAGAAGCGCGACCGTCTCGAATCTCGCTTAACTCGGCTGGATCAGCAGAAAGAAGCTCTCGTGGCCTCCAATCTAGCAACTCGCAAGGAGAAGGCACAGTGGGATACTCAACGCTCGAATGTGCGTGCCGCATTGCAGGCTCGTGAAACCGACTTGAACAATAACCTTCGATATGTCATCAGCCAACGCCAACAGCTTGAAGGTCGCACTGCCCAGCTTGATCAACAGAACTACTACTTCGAGTCCAAAATTCAATCGCAGTCGAATGGCGGCACCTCTTCTGCCAACCACACTCCAGAAGCTGCATACTCTGCTCTCAACAATCGCCAGGCTGGCTACAATGGCTACTCAGGCTTCGGCTACGCTTCCGGCACACCTCCGATCGGCAGTCGACAGAATTCTGTTCGCAAGCAGCGAGGCCGGTCCTCGTCGATGCTCTCGGATGTCTCTGGGTTTACGGATGCGGAGACAGGGATCGCGAGTACGCCGCTGATGGAAGACATGCCTGCAGTACCGGGCTTCACATTGCCACCATCGCGAGGCCACTCTGCGAACAGTCTCAGTGCGACGATCGCGCCGCCGCCGGGATTGGGTCTGAGTCATAGTGGCAGCAGTAGTGGCAAGGAGACACCGGCCAGTCCTGGGTTGCCGATGCCGATTGGACATGAGATGGGGAGAGGTAGTCCGAGAGGCTTCAATAGATCATGAATGTGATGTTATGTTTTATTCTCATTGGTTTTGTGTGAGCGTTATGTGAATGTGTAAGTGCTCCAGCGTGGGTTTATAGTGTACATGTTTCGTTCCGCGGCTCTTTTGCCGACTATGACAGTCTGTGCCATAGCTATCACTTTCATCTCGTCTGCCTCACACCTCGCACCGAACCCATGCCCGCCACACCTCTCCTACGACCTCGTCTCGCCTTACACCTTACCAACTCACTCACTTCCGTCCCTTCCCACCCTTCTTAGCCGCCTTCGGCGTCTCAATCTCCTGCGACGGCCCCTCCGTCGAGAACGAGCTTATCAAATCCAACAAATTCTCCTCACCCTCATCACTCCACTCGCTCGCACTCGCCACCTCTCCATCCCTTCCCCTCCTCCGCCCAGCTCCCAATTGCGCCTCATTCTCCCCCTCCTTCGCCGCCCTCGCGCCCGCAGGAACCCTTACACCCACCGTCTCCCCCGCCGCCTCCCTCTCCGCCTCTACCTCCACAGGCTCATCCGGCTGCTGCAACCCC
>Ga0268246_10000736_pt1 | contig 13095 bp, 11 predicted proteins | sample AgamicOrSfe_FD_200242 | JGI IMG/M metagenome (GOLD analysis project Ga0268246, IMG submission 200242) | Agave microbial communities from Guanajuato, Mexico - Or.Sf.e (v2) (version 2) | ecosystem: Host-associated > Plants > Phyllosphere > Phylloplane/Leaf | place: Guanajuato, Mexico | collected...
ACGCTGCTGTCAATCTCACGATCCCATCCCTCTCAGCCCCTCAGCCATTCACACGTGGAGGAGTTGATAAGTGCTCTCCTCCCCCTCCTGCCCAACGTTTTGGTCGTCTCTTATTTCTGTCTTCACGTCTCCAACTTCTTCTCTTGCTCCAATCGTTCATCCTTTTTTTCGTCATTCACTTATAAGCTGCTGCCGACGGCCCATCTTCCCTCTACACTCGTCAACTTCCCTCGATAAACTCCACCAAGAATCATACAATGGCTCCCTCCGCGATGCCCCCAGTTCGCCCAGGCTTCAAGCGTGCCGATACGTCGAGCATGGGCACGAAGCGAAAGATTATTTGTTTCTCTGGTAAGTCACTGCTACATCGCCTTGTACCTTGCAGCCGCAAATCGTCCTATCCAAGATTGCTGTCGATGATCTGCAAGATGATCGGCGGTACTCGCCAGAACCAGAGAGACCACACCTTCAGCCACACTGTACTATACCTTGCAAAACTTGGAGTCCTGGCCTGTGGGAGGAACAGCCCGCTTGTCTGCAAAGCCCAATACTCGAACATATACTGATACGAAGATGCACAGACTTCGATGGCACAATTTTCATGCAAGACACTGGACACATTCTTTTCAACAACTTTGGATGTGGTAACGAGCGCCGCGAAGTACTCGACAAGCAGATCAGCACTGGAGAGCGGTCGTTCCGCGATGTTTCAGAGGAGATGTGGGGATCGTTGGATGTGCGTTAAAAGAAACTGGCAGACAGTCTTTCTGCGCTGACAGTCGCTTCAGGTGCCATTTGAGGACGGTTTCGAGGTCATGAAGGACGCGCTGGACGTCGACCCGGGCTTCAAACAGTTCCACGAATTCTGTATCAACAACCGTATCCCCTTTAACGTCATTTCTGCTGGTCTCAAGCCTGTCCTCCGACGAGTTCTCGACCACTTCCTGGGTGAGAAGCAATCTGCACACATCGACATTGTTGCAAACGATGCCACAATCTCAAAAGATGGTTCATCATGGAAGCCCGAATGGCTCCACGACACCGAGCTTGGCCACGACAAGGCCAAGTCGATCAACGACTGGCGCGACAGTGCTCGCCTCGAGAGCTCTGACGGAACCATTCCCATGATTGTCTTCATTGGTGACGGTGTTTCTGATCTTCCTGCTGCGCGGGAGGCTGATATGCTGTTTGCTCGCCGCGGACTTCGTCTGGAGGAATACTGTATCGAGAACAAGATTGCACACATCCCATACGACTCTTTCGCAGACATCCAAGAAGAGATCATCAAGATTGCACACATCGATCAACAGAAGACAGGAGGAAAGGGTCTTCCTGTCAACGCCAACCCTCGTGCCAACATGTGGCGTAGGGCTAGCTCGCGCCAGAACGTCCCGGTATTGTATGTGCTATCCTTCTTCGCTTGAAACTTGAAACTTGTTTGGGAAGAAGAAGTGCTGACTTGTGATGTAGTGCCGCATTCTCACCAAAGGAGGAGAAGGCGTTCCTGTGGCCAGAGACTTTTGCTCCCAAGAAGGGTGCCGACCCAAAAACAGCACCTCTGCCGAGAGTATCTCACGCAGCAAAGGCGTCGACAAAGAGCCCGATCCAGGAGGAGGTTGAGGCTATCGCGCCCCCACCACAATCTTGAAGTATACACGAAGAGAGAAAGAGGAGTAAATCACGAATTGGCGCGCATGGTTATAATGAGAGCACTTTTTTCCTGGCGAAATTGAGCATGGGATAGGGACGAGGAGCCCTGGTCTGATTATGCAGTTCCTGCACTTTTGATCACTGGCATATTTGTTACAGAAGATATAGACCTAAAGTCAGACATAGATATACATTTAGCATTAGCATATTGGTACCTTGATGGTCGATCTGTACGACCCAAACCCCACACGTTCACGTTGCTGCGCGACTAGAAACGCCGATGACACGCGAAAGTCGAAATCGGACGACGGATCTGAAATGTGAATCTGCTAGTGCTAACGCCGACCGGCCTCTCCGCTATCACAATTCCACCGCATCATAGCTTGATGAGTGCCATTGCTAGCATGAGCTTCGCATTACTCTAGGATTCATTGCTCGATTGCATACAGTCTTGTCATGCATTTATTTGTCCTGCAATATTCTCCGCGACACTAATGCGCAATGGACGTCGCATCTCGCCCACGATCTGATCATCACCACCTTAGCAATAACAACAACGATGATACCCAGACCACAAACTCCAGTCAACCACTCTCAGATCTTTCGGGCATATCCAATGAAGAAACAGACACTCTCGGTCGTGCCATAATGGAGCATGCGCGCGATCGACAACGACTCCAGCACGCAACAGCGCCCTCCAACCACGTCGCCGCCTTCAGCAAAGCTCGACCACGCCCGCGCATCGCATTGACTATGGAGAACCTTGCAAGAAATGATGCAACACGGCGACGGCAGAGTTCGCCTGGCAGTCACGACAGTTCTGGTGAAGTCCGAGCTCCGGCTATAGGAATCACAACAGAACGCCGTACCATATCTGAGAATCAGGCACAGCGACAGGAGATCAACGATGCTAGCGACCCATCCAGTCCTGCACATAATGTACCAATGCAATGGGGCAGGAAAGCACGAGGTAGGAACGATTTCCTGCGTCGGATCAGCGCCAGCCAGGCTTCAAGCCCAGTAAAAGAGGTGAAACAAGAAGCAGATGATGCAAATGATGAGGACAGAATATATAGGCGGAGAACAACTTATACCGGCGACTTGCCTCAATCGGGCCTTGATTGGTCAGCAGAAGGAGCGATGTCCGGACCAGAGGACAATAGACGGAAGTCCGAAAGCGTGAGAATGAACGGGCAGTCTGGGAATAGCAGGGAAGAGAATAAGAGCATCGAGATAATTCTGGAGCTGGAGAAGGAAGAACTGCCCGAAGACAACTCGCCGACGTCCAATATCACCAGTAGACGAGCGCTGTCTGGCCCGAGCTTTTCAAAAGTGGAAGTCGCAGACTTGGCAGGGAGAGGCTTAACGACAAGCAGGCTAAGCGCATTCGGAGGTGGTCAAACACGAAGAAGAGGAGCTTCCAAAGGAGGAAGCTCCGACCGGTCGAATGTCGACGGTGTCAAGGAGAGCGAAGAACCTGGCTCGCTGATGGCGATCAAGACGGAAAAGCCACAGCCCGTGCATCGGCGTGAAGTCAACAATCTTCTAGGCGGAAGAGGAGCTAGAGACTTGCTAAGACAGCTTGCAAGTAGTTCCCATTCTGGCAACAGCTCACCTCCAAGTGGACAGCGTGAGAAGCTGCCCGCTACACGAGATACAGTGTCCTCACTCAACAGACGTGCCCGAGGAGACGCTGGTATTGTAGGCTCTACACTCAGCCCAACCCACGCAACATTCGAGCGAAGCCACTCACGCGAAGCATTCACGTCAGGCAGATCAAGTCGTATTGACTCTGCAATCGTGGAGACAAGATCAGTCCGAACGAGCAGAATCGACACAGAAGATAATGTCGACGTGCATCAATCACCATCACGCGAACATTCCCGCTCAAGACCGTCCGTCCCTTCCCATCCCTCTCATCCACACTCCGCCGCGGAAGAGCTCCTCCAAGATCCCGTAGCCAACCATCTCGGCGACTCCACGATCTATTCCCTACAAGACCTCCTCGATGCGAATCCAGACGTGGACTTCTCGACCGTGCTACCACTAGACGGCGACACTCTAGCACTCGCAGCAGACGTGGACAAGCCTCTGCTGAGCCAGCCTCGGCCGCCTGCCACTGTACGAGAAGAGGAAAGCATTGCAATACAACGTATGAATGACCGCCTCCAAGCTGCGCGGAGGGGTCTCCGCGATGCTTCTCGCGGTATCCAACGCATCGAGCATCAAGTAGAAGTGGTTGCGGAGGCTAATCACACCCTTCCAGAACCGGAAACAAAGACTACAGCAGACACGCGGAAGTCGAGTAAGGATCGGGTTACGACGACAACGCCAGCTGGAGAAACCTTTTGCATACACTGCGCCAATCGGGAGGAGGTCACGTTGGGGAAACTTGTATGGCGTGCTTTGTGTCACTTTTTTGGATATTTCATTCGTTGGCCGCGGGGTGGATGGCCGCGGTTTACATGGCTGGGATTGCTGTGGTTTCTGATCGTGGCATGGGTGTTCACCGAGAATACTCTTTGGTATGTCCCATTTCCCATCTTCCCGTCTACAACAACAGCATCGTGCTAACATGGCTATAGCTTGTACTACTGTCACCCAGTATACGCACGGTCAATGGTGGGCTATGGCGTCGACATATATGCTCCACGAGTACCATATGTGACGACGACGATACTAGTGAAGAGACCGCTGGCAAGAGTGTGGCGGTATGTGGCTTGGATGCTTGGAGATATAGAGGGAAAGACGATGCCGACTGCGTTTGGACCGGAGCATGCTTGGAGGCCGCCGAAGGATATAGCTTGGGGACAGGATGATTATGTTTGGTGATGAGATGGAATGAAAGGATTGGAACGTGATGTCCTTGTTAGCCTGATGGTTGTGCTGCTGCTGGCCTGATGGTCATGCTGCGCTCTACAGTACTGTCTCCTCTGCCGTAGTCAACGGCATGGTGTTTCGTGTGATTGCCGTACATCGGAGTCGCTGAACGGCTCTGTGTTTCTCCACACTGCTTGCGCAACCCCATGCTGCACCCCAGTCTTCAAACTAAACAGTTTGTCATGATCATGGCCGACCCAAATAACTTTCGGCGCGAGGTCGCAAGCTGTCAATTGAGAGGAAAGCATCTTAAAGATCCCTTCCCCAACTCCCCGCGATCGGTCAATACCCAACATCATACCACCAAGTCATATGCTTGATTGCTCATCTGATTTCCCATTGGAAGACTCGACGACATAACTCATCATGGCCTCAAGTTCTAAAGTGACAGACCTCCATGTCGGTATCGTCGGTGCTGGTGAGAGACATTCCCAAGTGATCATGTCGTGCAAGACAATGTAGCTAACATATCACAGGCATGGGCGGCCTCGCTTGCGCCCTGGCTCTAGCAAAGAAGGGCTTCACCAGCATCGACGTCTACGAGTTCGCGTCAGACCTGGGCTTCGTCGGCGCAGGAATCCAGCTTCCACCGAACATGGCACGCATCCTACAAAGACTGGGGTGCTGGGACGACATTGAGAACGAGTCTTGCAAGATCTACAGCACGAGTATCAGGCGTATGTAATGGCATGCTTTGGACAGAGTTAGAGTCAATACTGATCTATAGCGCAGAGGGCTCGACAAACAAGGAGCTCACCCACATCGACTTATCCCATGTCAAGGATCAATACGGCATACAGCACCAAGTTGGCCATCGCTCGAATCTTGCTGGAGCCATGTACGCAGAGTGCCAGAAGTACAAGGGCATCAGGTTCCACTTCTCTTCCACCGTCGAAGAGATCAAGACTTTCGGTCCTCGACCAACCTTCACAATCCTGCCCAGAAAAGGCGGTGATGCCTACACCGTCGAGGTCGACGTTCTCCTCGGCGCAGACGGAATCAAGAGCAACACCCGCGACGCAATGCTCAAGCTCCAAGGCGGCGAGAACCAGCCCAAGATCATCGACACACAGCAAGCCGCCTACCGCATCATGTTGACCCGGGACCAGATGAAGCACGACCCCGAACTTCTCGAGCTACTTGACAGTGATCGAGTCACACGGTGGATTGGAGAAAAGAGACATCTCATCGCCTACCCGGTCTCGTCTAAGCAGATCTACAACATCTCCACAGCACACCCAGACACACATTTCGCGGCTGCACCGTCGGCGACGTATACGACTAGGGGGGAGAAGTCGGCTATGTTTGAGGTGTACAAGGACTTTGGGGAGACGGTGCAGAAGCTGTTGAGATTGGTGCCGGAGGGCGAGGTCTGCGAGTGGAAGCTCCGAGTGCATGAGCCTTTGCCTACGTGGGTGGAGCAGACTACGGCTCTTGTGGGAGATGCGTGCCATGCCACACTTCCTCACATGAACCAAGGCGCTGCCCAGGCTATCGAGGACGGTGCTGTGCTGTCTGTGGTCCTCTCCAGACTACCCGACACTTCGCCCACGAGTATCAACAAGGCACTTCGAGTCTACCAAGAGCTCCGTAAGGAGCGCGCAGACACTTTGGTGCAGCTGGCCGCTCAGTCAGGACGCGCCCTTCACCTTGGAGAAGGTGCGGCTAAGGCAGAGAGGGATGCAGCATTTGCAGCGGCGGCGAAGACGGGAAAGAGTCCTGACAAGTGGGCGGATAGAGATACACAGGGTATGATCTTTGGGCATGACTGTATGAAAGTGGCGGATGAGAAGTTTGAGGAGATATTCTCGAGCTTGTAAATTGTGTAAAAATGTATACATTCATACCAGATACAGTCACAGGACAGAAGTCTGAAAGCCTTTTGGGGAGAGTGCCGTAATGATTCCGTTCAGACTTGTGTCCTGTTCTATACCAAAAGCCTTAGTGCAGTGAATGCAAGAAACGCTAATAACTTGAAGCCTCACACCACGACCCAGCGTCATTCAAAGCTGCGGCTGCGTCTGGCAAATGCAAGGAGGTGACACCCTAGTACAGAGCTAAATATCCTTTGGCGGGTTACGCACTATCGATCTCTTAGCTGTTTCGTCGCGGCTTGCCTCGAAACGATGACTGCACCGAGGAAAAGGGGTAAAGCTCGGGATGCTAGCGCCGCGCACCTCAGTAAAAGTTCAGTGCGTTTTTTGGACTTTCATATCTATCTCACTCCAAACACCTTACAAATCAACTCACGGAGGACGTATACTACTGTATCGTCGTCCATCCGAGTCTTATACTCGGCAACCTCCCTTCAGAGACGTCTCGGCTTCTCGTAGGTGACGTAGCGCCAAAAGCTTCGCCTAGGTCCTAGTGCGATCTCTCACCTCGAGAAAATAGTCGTCTACGCTCAGTCTACGCCCAGACCGTCGACAAAATCTCCACTCTGATCATTCACTTGACTCGGATCTTCCCCTGCTCTTCAACACACGCACATAAAAAAACTCGAAGTCAAGACCGCGAAACTCTCGGTCCAACTTTCCAAATCTCACGTTCATGACAAGCACTGCGTTTGTGCCTCAGAACATCACATCCTCGAACGATAGCGCTGGTTCGCCGTCCGTTGCCGCCTCGTCCACCGATCCGTCCTCTGTCGCAGCGGGCGCTTCTTCGACCGCAGCAAACGAAAACGCGCCACAGAACATCGCGGGTGCGCATAATGCGTCGCAGTCTCCAGTGAATTCAAGAGCGTCCAATATGGCAGCTCCTATGATTGCGAACAGCAACTTATCCAACGGCGATCACGCCAAAAGACCTTCGGTCACCATCAGCGCTGCAGGCGCCTCTGGACATCTCCCAAACGGCCCTAGCTCGGCGACCAGGCCAAACATCAACTTTGGCTCGATGAACGCTTCCGGATCTCCGGCTCTTGCAAACAGCGTCCCGTTTCACAACCAGGCCAGTACTCTCATGACTCCTCAGAGCAACCCCAGGATTTTGAGTCCAGCTGGCTCGCCATCTCCCATACCACAACCTGCAGCGAGCGGCGGGAGACCTCCTACTGGTTTTCAGTCACACGGCAATGGTCCTACATTTGGCAGCATGGGTGGAGCGGGCGGTGAGACTCCTAATGGAGTACCAGGGGCAGCACCACTTCATCGCCAATCTTCACAAGCTTCGCATGCTGATGGAAATACCCCAAATATGTCATACCCACAGCAACAGAGACCAGGTTTCATGCCAGGTCAAGGTAGAGGTGGTGGTGGACGTGCGCCAAGCTACGGTCAAGGCTATAACCAGCAAGCTCCTTACTCTCCTGGCCCTGGCTACCGCAACATGAACAACTCAAGACCTGGTGGACACATGGGTGGGCAATTTCAGGGACAGATGCTTCAGCCAAACTCACCGCACTTGCATTCTCGTACTCCAGGTCCTCAAGGTTCGCAGCCAGGTACACCTCAAATGCAACACATGCACATGGGTCCGGGCTCAATGCCCTACCTCCAGCCATCATACCAAGGATACCAGCAACAACTGCAAGGACACAACGGTCAATTCGGTTCTCAGCCTCCGTATGACCCAAACTATGCGTACTATCACAACCCTTACCAGATGCATCCGCAGTACATGCAACATCCCATGCAACAGTCACAGAGTCCTCGACCCAGGCCTGGTGCTCCCGACTTTACCTCCAACCAATACAACCAGCAACCTTCACAGATGTCCAGGTCGCCATCACAGAACCCTGAGCACCGCCCTGCCAGCGCTGCACCACCCCAGCATTCTCCTGCAGCTGTGCCGTCAGCTCAGACTCCAGGTCCTCAGCCTCCCAAGACACCTGCCAGCTCGAACTTCACAATCCCACAAAAGAAGAGCAAGGGTATTGTGATCAAGAACGCCGACGGTGAAATCGTCAGCCTTGCCTCTTTCAACGCATCACAGAAGCCTGCAACCCCTGCTGCTGCTGCTGCTCCTTCGCCATCGCCTGCACCCGCTGCTGTTGCTGAGGAGACGCCACGTGCCGCTAGTGCTGCACCGACCGAGGCTAAGCCGACGAAGAGTGCCGAGGAAATCAAGGCCGAGTTCTTGGCATCAGTCAAGAAGGATCTCGACAATGAAAAGGCTGACCGTGATGCGAAGACCAAGGCCGACTCTGACGCGAGCGCTGCCAAGGAGAAAGAAGAGTCTGACGCCAAAACAGCAAAGGCGAAAGAAGAGGCAGACGCCAAAACAGCTGCTGACGAAAAGGCAGCAAAAGACAAGCAGGAAGCTGATCAGAAAGCTGCGGACGAAAAGGCTGCCACCGAGAAAGCAGAGGCTGAAAAGGCATCGGCCGAGAAGGCTGAAGCTGACAAGAAGGCGGCTGACGTTGCTGCTGAGGTAGTCGAGGCAGACAAAGCTGCCACGGCGAAAGCGGATAAGAAAGCTGCCGACGTGGCTGCTGAAGTGGCTGAGGCAGATAAAGCTGCCACGGCGAACATCAAAGCTGAAGCAGAAAAGGCAGCATCAGACAAAGCAGCATCAGACAAGGCCGCGTCCGACAAGGTCGAATCCGAGAAGTCTGCTGCAAGCGAACCCTCTGCTGAAGATGCCGCAGCCGAGAAGAAGCGTCTTGAAGATGAGGAAATGGAACGCATGATCGCCGAGATGGAGGCTGCTGATCGTGAAGAAGAAGAACGTAACAAAGCTTACGAAGAGAAGAAGGCCAAGGAAAAGGCTGAACGTGAAGCACGCGAGAAGGCTAACAAGCTCAACCCTGACGATGAGATGAAGCGTCTGGAGCGTGAAGCTGAGGCTGCCGAGGAAGCTCGCGAGAAGAAGAAGGCAGCAGAGGAGGCCGGACAGGGTCAAGTCGAGGAGAGTGCGGAAGACAAGGCTGAGAAGGAATCTGCCTTTGCATCTCTCAAGAAGCCGACGATCGGTCCTGGCGCTGACGCTGCATCTGCAGAGGAGACAACCACAGAAGACAGTGCTGACAAAGCCACCGCCGCTGGCAAGCCGAAGTCTGCTGGTCTCAAGGTCGACACTGCCAAGCCCGAACCTGCACAAGCCACATCTGGCATGCAAGCATTGAGAACCTCTCGCATGCTTGACCTCATCAACGAGAAGGTCAGCTACCCCGACGGCACCAAGGCTCCTGAGGCTGGACTCAGCCAAACTGGCAAACGTGCTGGTAAGCGCTACGACATGGACTTCTTGCTGCAGTTCCGCCCAGCATACAAGGAGAAGCCACTCCTCGACTGGGACCAAAGAGTCAAGGACACAATGGGAGATGGTGACGCCAAGTCAGCACGTACCCCAGGTCCTGGCGGACGTGCAGGATCTCACCGCGGTGGTCCTCCTCCAGCGGCGTTCAACCCAATGGGAACATTCGGACAAGGCCCAAGGACACTACCTCCTGGAACAAGCTCTGCAGACCGCTTCGCTGCATCACAAGGTCGTGGTGCTACAATGACCAACCCGCTTGCTGGTGTGGCTGGTCGTGGCGGGTTCCCCATGGGCGGAGGCATGCCTGCACAAGGTCGTGGTATGGGTGCACCTTCTCAATCTTCTCGTGGTGCACCAAGCGGTGGCAGAAATCAGAGTACAAGAGGTGGTGGTGGTGGCCGTGCACCAAGCAGGCAAGATACCATGAAGCAGGACAAGACCATGCCGCTTACTGCTGGTATGGACCTCAAAGCTATCGAAGTTACTGCAAGTGGATGGAAGCCAACTTCCGTCGGCAGCAAATCGATGGCTACTCCTGCTGGTCCTGATGGCCATATGGCTCCTGACATGGTGCAGAGGAAGGTCAAGGCTGCACTCAACAAGATGACACCAGAGAGGTTCGACAAGATTGCCGACCAGATTTTAGACATCTCCAAGCAGTCCAAGGATGAGACTGATGGCAGAACCATGCGTCAAGTCATTCAGCTGACATTCGACAAGGCTTGTGATGAGGCTCACTGGGCATCTATGTATGCCAAGTTCTGCTTGCGCATGCTGGAGACGATATCCGATGACATCAAGGACGCTAGTGTCGTCAACAAGGACGGCGCACTTGTCACTGGTGGTGGCCTGTTCAGAAAGTACCTCCTCAATCGTTGTCAGGAGGAGTTCGAGCGTGGATGGACCGTCAACCTTCCAGAGAAGAAAGAAGGTGAAAGCGAAGAAGCGACTATGCTGTCTGACGAGTACTACATTGCTGAGGCTGCCAAGAGAAAGGGTCTTGGTCTCATTCAGTTCATTGGTGAGGTGTACAAGCTTCGTATGCTGTCTATCAAGATTATGCACGAGTGCTTCAACCGCCTGCTGTCATTCGAGGGATTACCTGACGAAGCAGCCATTGAAAGTTTGGTGAAGCTACTGAGGACGGTTGGTGGCAGTATGGCAGATGAGGAGCTCGGTCCCCGGCTATTGAACCAATACTTCGCCAAAATCGCCGAAATTATGAACATGGAAGGCCTACCAAGTCGTATGCACTTCATGCTTCTCGATGTTGTCGACCTTCGTAAGGCAGGCTGGCGATCCAAGGATGATGCCAAAGGACCGAAGACGATCCAGGAGATCCGCGCAGAGGCTGCAGTCGCACAAGAAAACGCCGAACGTGAGCGCCTCGCTCAAAGGGGCAACCGACCGGCCGCTGGTCGTGGTGATGCTCGCTTCGGTGGCGGCATGCCTGCGCCGGACTACCCTCGAAACCAGGTCGCCAAGGATGATCTTGCACGATTAGGCAACCGTCGTCAAGCCAGCTCTGCTGGTGGTGCTGCACGGACACTGGGACCTACCTCGTTTGGCTCAAGGAGCAACAGTGGAAGACCTGGCATGGGTCCTGGTGCGAGCCCACTGGCTGACAGCAGAGCCTCGAGCAGGAGGCAGCAAGATGACAAGAAGGATGACGGGCCAACCAAGAGTGCAAATGCTTTTGAGTAAGTCTTTGGATTCGAGAGTATGTCTACAATTGCTAACAATATCCCAGTGCTCTACTATCCCTCGACAATGAAGGAGGCGAATCTCCTACCTCCTCACCGACTCTCACGAAAGCACAGCCTGCAGCTTCATCAGCAACGCCAGCAACCGACTCGGCTACAGAAGGCAAGGCACAAGAAGCATCAGGAGATGCAGATGCCGCGCCTGCCGACGTTGCTCAGGCAAATGAATGAGCGCTCACACCACGCAGTGCTGATGCTCGACGAGAAGTCTGGTGTGTGTATGAGCTGGACCTGACGAAATCGACATGACCTGCATATTCTGCTTGCGATTTCGAAACCCTTTACCTTTCTTCGTCAAGTGTGTTACTAAAAAGACATCTGGCCATTGTACGAATATTTCTCCTGCTAAAAAGTTTGATACCAAATCCCGATATCTGGAAATGTTTGCTTTTCGTTTCCTATGTCTTCTTATTCAGAGTGAGGATCGGGGAGATATGGGGTGCTGTTCAGTGGACGCGAGAGAAAAAGAACATGAGGAGGACAGTAATGAGACGCGAGATGTGGTCGTCTGGATAGTGTGAGAGAGGGAAGATTAATCATCGTGACTGGAAGAGTCATGGGAAGGTTACGAATGTGTTTTATCTAGACGATTCGATCAGAGCATATTTACCTGAAATCTTCCCAGCACTCTGCATGAGTTGTTCTGCTGCCCTCTTGTTCCGGTCATCGTGATCATTTGCCACTTTCGTCTGGCTGTAACGACCGAGGCACGGACGACCCCGCAATATCAAAGGCGGGGATGTGGGACCCAATGGCACTACAACAACATCTTCCACGACCTTGAACTACTTCACCACGTCAGCAAAGGACCACTCACGTCTCGTAATCATGGCAGCTATACGTATCGCACCCACCAGAGCTGCGAGAGCGCTCAACCTCCTCCGTAAGCTCCATTCTATGACCTACCATAACTCGCCCAAGCATCTCATCTGATCTCACCCCACCACAGGCACAATCCAATACACCCATCCCCCAAACTGCCCATGCCACTCCAACCCCGCTCATCACCACCACAACATCCCTGCCGCATCCCAAGCCCGCCGCCACCTCGCCACCCCCGTCTCCCACGCTCCTCAGAAAGAAAATGCCTTCCAAATGGCCGCGTCCAACATCCGGTTCGGGCCCGGCTGCACCAAGGAAGTCGGCATGGACTTTACCAACATGGGCGCCAAGAAGGTGTGTGTCGTCACGGACAGCACGGTCGAGAAGCTGGATGCGATGAAGTTCTGTCGAGAGGCGCTGGAGAGGGAAGGTATTGAGTATGTGGTGTATTCGAAGACGAGGGTCGAGCCGAAGGATACGAGTATCAAGGAGGCGATTGCGTTTAGTAAGGGGTTGTTTGAGGGGACGGGGCCTGATGCGTTTTTGGCTGTGGGAGGCGGGAGTGTTATTGATACGGCCAAACTGATGAATTTGTATACGTGCTGTCCTGGTATGTCTGGCACACACTCTTCTCGCACAGACCGCTCTTCTCTCCTACTGACAACCCCGTCCAGACAACGACTTCCTCGACTTCGTCAACGCCCCCCTCGGCAAAGGCCTCCCCATAAAAGCCACCCTCCGCCCCCTCATCGCCGTCCCCACCACCGCAGGCACCGGC
>Ga0268246_10000737_pt1 | contig 13058 bp, 12 predicted proteins | sample AgamicOrSfe_FD_200242 | JGI IMG/M metagenome (GOLD analysis project Ga0268246, IMG submission 200242) | Agave microbial communities from Guanajuato, Mexico - Or.Sf.e (v2) (version 2) | ecosystem: Host-associated > Plants > Phyllosphere > Phylloplane/Leaf | place: Guanajuato, Mexico | collected...
TGCCAGATCTAACCACCCCGGCACCCGTCGGTTCATGTAGCGCCATCGGCGGCAGCGTCACCGGCCCCTGCATCTGCATCTGCATCTGTGTCTGCGCCAACCCGGCACCCACCACATTCTGCTTCATCTGTGCAAAGAGCCTGTCGTAACCTGCGTCGTACTTTCCAATCCCCGCCGTACTCGCGGTCGCATCTTTTTCCTGCTGCTGTTTGAGCTGCTGACTAAATTGCGCCGGCGTCTGGTATTGGAACGGTGGGAAGTAGGAGGGAGTGGACCGTGGTGGTGCGGCCACGGCGGAGAGATGTGGAAGTGGGGAGTAGTAAGACTTCTGCGAGTGTGGAGGAGGCTGATATTGCTGCTGATGGACATCGCGCGTCCAGGGCGACTGGAGCGAAGCTGTGGGTGTGGCGGCGGAGTCGAGGCCGTACTGCTCGGCGCCATCGGCGGAGGGCGGGACAATTGGATAGAGGCTTGGCGGCACGATCTCCTTATAGTGTGGGCTTGTGCTATTCGTGGATGGCTTGTTCTTAATGAGGAGTTTGGCGTATTCATTGGAGTAGCCGTCTTGTCCGGGATAAGGCGACTCGTATACCTTTGGTCGGCGGCAGTAAGAGTTGATGAGGTAGCGGTAGGCTTGAATGTTGGTAACGAACTCGAGGTCTTTTGAGGCAGCTCGAGCAGGTGCTGGCCTACTGGGCGCGGAGGAGACGTTGAGTAAGTTGGCCATTGAGAGATCGGCGGTCGTTCGGTGTGGGCCGGCACTGTTTGACAATGCTCGCACTCGTGCCAGTTTCTGCGCATCTGCCATGGCGTCTCTCTGCATGGAGTTCTGCATGAGTGATGCACCTAAGCTAAACGGGTCATGTGTCAATGTTGATGATCGCCTGCGATCAAAATCTCGTGTAATGGAAGCAATGTCCATTGAAGGATGTCTCGAAAGGTTTGCAGCTGTTCTCAAAGGATTACCTGCGGCGTGCGATGCAGAGAAGCCAGCATGCATTTGCATCGGTGGCTGTCTGAAATTGTTGATGCCTCCACCAAGTCCACTGACAGGGCTAGGAAACATTGGTGCTTGTGCTGCGCCAGGTGGATACTGCTCGAATCTAGGTTTATAAAGGTAAGGTCTGCCAGCAACTCCGGAGCTGCCTTGTGACTGGGGCGTTTGAGATGCAGTAGGAGTCTGCGACATGCGACGAGGGACATCTTTGACAGGCACACTAGGTGCTGATATACTGCCTCGTCCTGCCGCCGTGCCACCTCGAGCAAGATCCGCAACTTTAACAGTGTCCAGGAAATTGCCGGCGACATTGTGTCGTTTGAAGTCGATATTTTCAGTATATTGCGCTCGTGCATCGGTTGACTTCCTCCCAAGATAGTGCCAGATCTGATTATCCTTCTCGAGGTCGATCTTCACCTGGTTTGTGTTCTTTGGAAATTCCCCTAGACTGTATTCTGCCCATTTGTGGATCGAGCTTCCATCAGTGAAGTCCTGACCAGGCTGAGGTGGACCAAACTCAGAACTCTGCACACTTGTGACTTGTGAAGTCATATGTGCTGGCAAAGGTATGGCCGACGAACTAGGTTTTGGTAGTTGAGAGTCGTGCGGATCCAGGACGAGAATGTACTTCCAGTCAATCTCGACTCGATCACCATCTGGGAGGATGTCGACAATCACCGCCCGCTCGTTCTTCCTGTTTTCTACCACAGTGCCAGCAAATATTTCACCACCTAGATGTTGCATCTGGATCGTATCTTTTGCCTGCAACGTCTTCGCAAATCTGCGAACCACCAAGTTTGACTCTAGCTTTTCAATCGTCTCGTTCTTGTTTCGTTTTGCCCTATGTATGCGACATCGAAAATCGTAGCCTTCACTGATATATTCCGTGCCGTCGTCGCCATAGACTGGAGTTGGGCCATAATCAACCTGCACTCCTGCGGCCGCAGCACAAGTCGCATGATAAGCTCTGGTACACTTCTTAGAAGAGCACTGGAAGCAAGCTCCCTTCTTCGAACGACAAAAGCTGCACTTGAGCTCCAAGCGTGCTTTATCGATGCCCAATATACCCTGGATCGTCTCTGTCCCATTCACCTCTGCAAGGTACGTCTCTGGCGTGTAGAGGGCACATACTCGATGTGCGTGACGGCCAGTATCTGTTGGGAGAAGAAGCTCTGAAAGAAGATTGTTAGGACAAAGGAGGCAAGGCTCGATATTCGAGGTCTTGATCCGTATCTTGATCTTCTTGACTGGACGTGCTGGTTTCTCGTTTGCTTTGTCTGCTTCTCGCTTTCGTTTCCGGGATTGTTTAGCCTTGACACTTGCTGGCGGACTTGGTAATTTCGTGACCGTTGCATCAAGGTCTTCATCCATATCTTCGTCCTCATCAGTCACTTCCATGTATTCCGGCGTAGGTTCGCCGCGCAGTTTTCGCTCGATATCTTCCACACTAACCCAGACGCTGTCGGCTTCACAGTCACACTTTTTCGCAATCTTGCCATACTCCAGCCACGCTTCATTGGCAAAGTTGACTGACTCTGCACAGTTGTAGCCCAAGTTGTACCCAGAATGATAGCCGTATGGATATGTGATGACGAACTCGCCCTCGTTGTGGACGAGCTTGTTAACTTTGATATTGAATTGAGACTGCAAAACTTGTGGTGAGATCAGATAAGTCTTGTGTCGCAAGAACTGGTTGCAGTGCTTGGCATCGTCTGGCCAGATACTCTGCATAGCCTTCTCGAATCGTCGAGCGTCTTCTTGCGATATACTGTACCACTGCTTTGGCGCACCAAAGTGGATGTAGTTGATACTGTAGAGATCGACATCCTCCAGATGCCAAGCAAAGGTTGCCTTCCACATTCCCAGATATAGATATGCAGTATTCACACCAGGAACGTTCGCTCCAAGGACGTCCAGCAGGTTCGGTAGTTTCGCGACATTCCACTCTGTAGTCCTCTCGTCGAAGAGGGAGCCAGGCATATCTGCACCATACATGGGCGGTGCGTATGTGACACTCTTCCAGTATAAGTTCTCCAACTCTTGACATCTTTCCGCAGTGAATTCGTCATTGCCATCGAATCTGTAGTCAAAATCCTCGAACGCTGCTTCATCCACATTGACGATGGCGTCTCGCTGGTTGTACTTCCGTCTTTCAGAAACTGACTTCGCTTGACTTCCTTTTGGCTGTCGGCCCTTTGGCTTCTTAGTATTCTTCGTGTCAACAGATGCCTCTCTCATGGTTACGGCAGCTCCTGCTCCACGCTTGGCACGGCCCACTGATTTCGCTTCAGCTCCAGGTGACGTTGGTGTCAGCGGCGTAACTGGCTCCTCCTCATCCTTGATGTCCGTCTCGATGCTGAGCACAGTCCCGCGCTTGGGTGGTCGACCTGGACGACGCTTTCCAGTTTCAGGATTCACAGGTGCTGGTGCGCGCGACACCTTTGGCTTCTCAACCTTCTTCCGCTTCTCCCCTCGTCGAGCTGGTGGCTGATGTTGCATCTCCTCGGTAGTCGCTTTCCATTGTGGTAAGTTGTATGCCCTTTGCTTCTCAATATTTGCGACAGTAAAAGTTCCATGCGATCCAGATGTGCTGATCTCTTGTGTGATTGGATTCTTGACTACGATACTCTTCACGCCTTCATCGAGGGCAGGTAGGGAGTTGCGCCTGTTGTCGAATGTCAATCAGAGTTCCAATCTTTTTGCTGGACAGTGATCATACCATTCTGGTGGTGGAATGACCTTTACAATCCCAGACTTCATGCCATACTTGTCAATCTTATCAATGAACTTCCTGAAGTCTCGGAACTGCTCCATTGTCTGGAGGAATAAGTATCAGCAGAAGTTTAACCTCGTCACAAGCTGGTTACTCACAGGTTTAAAAACTGGGACCTTTCCTCCTTCATAGTAGTGGTCAGGCTCAACATCCCCAATATCATCTTCGTCTTCGAGGTCTGACAATTCCGAAGTGTTGTCGTCATGCTTATTCCATTCTTCACTAGTAGGTGGGGTTGGTGCTTGTCTTGCCTCTGTTGACTGATGTGGTTCGACCGTGGGCAGTTGAGGCGATGCTGCCTCGGCCATCGTGGAAGTCGAGTGCAAGCACTACAAAAGCTTGATGTCGTTGTCCAGCTAGTGTGTCTACAGTCGGCGAAGGTCAAGGTCGTGATAGGTACAGTGATGTAGTCGGGTGAACTTCGCTCCAGGGTCTGGCCAGGCGAATCTGCTATGACGAAACCGAGGCAAAGTGCGACGACCTGACGATAAGGCGACGGCGAGAGAGAGTACAGTGGTCGTTCTCATCAATATAAGGATATGGTTGGTTCAGAGTGGAAGTCGAGGTGTAACAGTCACAAGCTTCGGAGTAGGGCGAGAAGATGGAATGCGGGAAGCGACGAGCGGCGAAGATGACTCGCGCGTTATGTACTCAGAGCTAGGCCACATGCAGCTCTTCCTAGGACGATCGCACAACCTACAGTTCAGCAATTACGAAGGTATATTATGATACTATGTAGTAGTCCCTATCGACGGCACTTGGAAAACATGTAGAAAAGCAGTATTATATCAGCAATGTCACTGTCGAACGCGATGGCATTGAAGATGATCGTCATGCGGCTGAATCACAACCTTGAAACTGCCGCCCGCCTCTTCACCTCCCCACAGTGTGGCATGTCATAGGGCTGGCACTATTTCATCTCTTTTCATTGGATATCATGGTGAGGGGTGAGCTAGCTTGTACTACACCTATGTACAACCACATCATCATATCCTACAGGGGTAACTCCTTGCTATGCTCCATAACATGATTCGTCTTTCGCTCAAACCGCAAGATGCTCTTTTCAATGAAGTTCGTCGCCGAAGTGGTCGTCATCATTCACTCATGAGGATGCCGCTTGAGCTTGGCCTTCGCGACCGCCTCTGAAGCCGCCGCGTCCTCTGCCTCCACCACCACGTCCCTCGTGAGACCCACGACCTTCATGTCCACCTCGATGTTCATGTCCGCCTCGTCCACGACCACCTCTTCCTCTGCCACCACGTCCCTCATGTCCACCACGACTTTCGTGTCCACCTCGTCCACGACCACCTCTGTTGCTCTTCACTTCCTTGAAGCCGTCGTCTTGGATCGCTGCAGTTGCGGTCTCTATAGAGACAGGAGCAGGCATTGCCTCGTCAGCCCAGCTTTGTGTCGTGTTAGCTGAAGCTCCGTTGGGCACGTTGTCTGTCTCCGCAGGATCGCGAGGAACGGATACCCAGCTTTCACTAATTGGGTCACTGGAAGTCGCAGCTGGGGCATCCCATTGCGTAGCAGCTGCATTGTTGGCCGCCTCTGCGTCAATGTTCGCGTGCTCGATGTTGTGGTCTGGCGCTTCAGTTGCGTCGCCGTTGGTCAATTCAGACTGCACGTCAGCCTGTTCCGTGAGACCAGCATGCGCAATCGTGGGATCAGAGGCATCTCCGTTAGTCTGGGAAGCTTCGGCAGTGTCCTGAACGTCAATCTCGGGCTGCTGTTCAATCACAGCCTCCCCGTTGACCTGAACGTCGTCGTCCATGTAGCTCATGGTAATATCCTTGATAGTCTTATCTGTGCGAAGATCAGCGAAGATAATCGATTGTATAACTGACTTGACGTACAGGTTACACTGAGCGTGACCCCTTCTGTTGACACCACACTCTCGTCTGACGCATTGATGATGTTCTCCATCGTGTCTGCAGCCTTTTCATCACCTCCATAGAGCAATAGCAATGCCCCCTCGAAAGCCTTTGTCTCGTCCGTCTCGTCCTCTTCCAGCTGCCGCCTGTGTGCCGCAGCGCGCAAGAATCTCGACAGCGATAGCAGCGCCTCCCTCAAGTTCTGGCCCTGCGGAGGTGGCGCTGCCGCTTCCTGAGGCTTGATTTGACTACGTAGCTCTTCCAATTCCTTCTGGTGTGCTGTTGTCAATTCCTCCTTGTCTGCCTTTGATCGCTGGTTGAATTCGTCCTCGAACTTCTTGTACTGCACGATCTGCTCCTCGAGCTGGGAGAGCTGCGCTTGAAGGGATGGCTTCTTGAGAGCTTGAGATTTCTGGTCAGTGTTGATCTTGCGGCCTGAGACGAGCTGATCAAGGGTCATGTTGGGGTTCTCGGCCATGATGAAGTCGACCTTTGCCATCGCACTCTGAATGGGAATGTCAGCCGCGCGTCCCATGTATGGTATAGGAGCAAATAGCTACATACCAGCTTCTTTGCGACATTGCGGATGTTTCTGGTTAGCACTTGTCAGTAAGTGTAGCATGGCCAGCTGTGGTGTCGAGCAGTGTACATACTTTTGAAGATCTTTAACGTATGCACTTTCGTTGGCTCCGCCATTGCTATTCACTAGTGGTTCTGTCTCTGCCATTGTGATTGGATAATACGTTTGTCCTAGCTGGTGATATATGATATGCTCGCGTGCTCTTCCTGTAAATGTATCAGAAAGAGCTCGGAGGTGTAGCTCAGTGGAAGAATCGAACTTACAAAGAGGACAACCGTATCGAACGGATCTGTAGTGGGATGCTGCAATTGGTAAATGGTGTCTGTCTCAAAGAGAGCTTCAGCTTCATCGACGCTTTGGTGTTTCACAAAGTATGGGGTAAGCGAACGGGGTAGCCCTATGGATTGATCATCGTCACGTGCCTGTAGCAGAGGGAGAACAGGCGAGTACCGTCGACGCATTATGCCGTTCATACTGAGCTTACTCATTGAACGTACAACCTATTCGTGGGCTCCAAAGTGCGAGCATGCAGCGGTGTCCTTTGACTGTCTCCTCGCAGCCACAGCGTAGCACGTACACTTTCATTATAACGTACTGTACGCGGCGAACGTCCAGCTTCAATGCACATACAAGCTCATATCGATCGAGGTTTCAAAGGCAGCTACTGCCCAGACCAGTCGTAACACCCACTCGACGGCAACAAGCAAGCTCGACCAGTCAATTCCGAAGATCCGATTTCCATGGTCAAGGGTTTACCGGCATCTATGAGCCAGGCCAGCCTACAGGAGGTCCGCTGGGGGCGGCATCGATCTATGGCGTTCCCAAGATAACACCCAGGGCATTGAAAGATCACCTGGATCAGTTTGTTGTCGGTCAAGAACGAGCGAAAAAGGTGCTGAGCACTGCGGTGTATAACCACTATCAGAGGATACAAGAGATTCAGCGACGGGATGACGAAGTGGTTGAATATTACAGAAGGCAGGACTTGCGTCACCCAGTCGAAGGTATGGCGGAGCATCAATTGTTGAAGACCAGTGCTAAGACTGTCGAAGATGAGTACCCAGGCCAGCAATCGACTACTACTATCGACATACTATCGCCATCGTTCCAGTCTTCAAGTATTGCTTCCCCAATCCTTGACAAGACCCCATTGATCATCGAGAAGTCCAATGTCCTCCTTCTAGGGCCCTCCGGCGTTGGCAAGACATTGATGACCAAAACCCTCGCACACATTCTTGATGTGCCCTTTTCGATGTCTGACGTGAACTCGTTTACACAAGCCGGATACATAGGCGAGGACGCCGAAGTCTGCGTTCAAAGACTACTTGCAGCAGCAGATTATGATGTATCAAGGGCCGAAAGAGGCATTATCGTGCTTGACGAGATTGACAAGATTGCCACAGCTAAAGTCAGCCAGGGAAAAGACGTTAGTGGCGAAGGCGTACAGCAAGCGCTTCTTAAGATCATCGAAGGCACGACTGTTCAAGTGCAGGCTAAACAGGAGCGAGGACGGCCAGTGGGTACCGTCACCGGCTCGGACTCAAACATGTCATCTTCGAATGGTGGAGGAGGCGGTCGTCAGCCTAATGCTGTACCGACAGGTAGCTTCGGCTCCCGGCCACCGGGCAAAGGCGAAACATACAATGTAAACACCGATCAGATCCTGTTCATTTGCAGTGGCGCCTTCCTGAGTCTACATAAGACAATACGCGAGCGCATCTCCAAGGGATCAATCGGCTTCGGTGCCGCAGTTCGAGCAGCGCCAGGTAAAGACGGGAGTGACGGTAATGATCCCACGATCCGCGTAGGTAACAAAGCCGACGATGAGCTGTTTCGTAAACATCTTCCTTTCTACTCACCTCCGACACCACCCCGAGCTGCCCAAGACCGAGCCTTGGCGTCTCCAAGCCCAGACACATCAGCGACCGACGACTATGCCGACCTAGACGACGCCCCAGCTCACAACACCCTCGATCTGACTACGCCATCCGACCTCCACCGCTACGGTCTCATCACCGAGCTAGTCGGTCGGCTCCCTATAATCAGCTCTCTCTCGCCTCTCTCTTTATCTGCGCTTGTCCGCGTGCTCACAGAACCGCGCAACGCTCTTCTATCACAGTATACCGCGCTCTTCGCCCTCTCTGCCATCGAGCTACGTCTTTCGACTGCCGCGCTTTGGGAGGTGGCTCGTCAAGCTAAGGCGATGGGAACTGGGGCGAGAGGGTTGAGAACGGTCATGGAGGGCGTGCTCATGGAGAGCATGTTCGAAGGGCCAGGAAGTGGTATCAGATATGTGTTTGTTGGCGCAAAGGCGGCAAAGCGGGAGGCCGCCGTTGGATCGTGGGGCCGTGAGGGCCGTGCGGAGTGGCATGGCTGCTGGGAAAGGGAGGAGGAAGAATGGGCACGGAAGCGGGGCAGAGGGGGAAAGCAGGACGCCGAAAAGCAAGAGCAGCAGCAACAGGACACATTCGAAACGTATAGGGAGAGGGACAGAATGAGTGGAGCTGGCTGAAATTGACCCAAAAGACTGTCCAAGAATCTCCCAAGACAGCTCTGTGACGCATCTGAAGCCTGGATTGTCATCCGCCTCATCGCAACGAGCGTGCTGGTATAGGACACGAGCTCGAAACTCACACTACAACCCCACCACCAGGTCTGACAACACACTTCTTCGCATCCACTCGGTACCTCGACCAACCGTATTCATCACGAGATGCCTCCCAGTTCCAGGATTCCTTGTGTCCTTGCCTCATCAGCCCAATTTGGGACAGTCATGCTAGCTCAATATGCCAAATGCACCCTCATGTGTACCCCCACCCTCTTCGTAAAATCTGGAGCTATGCAACAGCCTCATTCTTCAGCATAGGCTGTCAGGAAGGCCTTCAGTAAGCTACGGTTGCCACGAAAGATGTCCAGGTGCCAGGCTTCTGCTGCAAACTGTCAACGTCTGTGGTGCCAGTGCCACGCCGCGTCATCCCCCGGCGAGTACCGTCAAGCGTGGCATATAGGCACTAGCTGCTTCTGCGCTTACTGTACTTGGATGTCCCATATCATCTGATCTCTCATCCGATGCTTCCCCCTGGCTATGGATCCCTAGGGTGTCTTTCTCGGACCCCGCAGGCAGCAGCACATTTCCCGGCCAAAAGTCATCATGACAGAGCGCAGTCGCACTTTTTCCCGGCATGTTCTCGTCCAAAATTTTCTCATATCAATCGACAAGTTGTCTAGACCTCTCACTCTCTAGCCCAGCGGCGCTCAAGCATGTAAGCGTGCCAGCCAAGTACCAGATCGGTAGTCGAGGCTGGGAACAACGACATTGGCGTCAGAGTACGCCTCTTTGAGTGTGCGCACACCACATGGCACCTGCCGTTGGACATACGATACTGCGTCGCAGTGCAGCAGGACGGGCAGATGCATATCAAGATTCGCAATGAGTTCGACGGAGGCTGCTTACCCTCAAGCCTTGAGATAGAGTGTGCAGCCTCCAGCCTCCACTCGATCCGGCACGATTCGTAGTGCGCGGACTTCACAGTCTACGCGATTCACTGAGGCACTCATGCTAGGGAAGGCCTTAATACTGGTGCTGCTGCGGTTGAGCACAAAAGGGGGTCGTATAGCGTGCGAGATGAGGAAGATGTAGTTGGGGAAGCCGGCCGAGCGGGTTGTGATGCTGTCAAAGGGGATGGAGTGGGACCTTAGGTAAGATGCTACACTGGCGAGGTCGGCAGGAGGGGCGGTGGTCATGACAGGTCTACTGATGCGCGTTGTCACACTGGGAGGAGAAGAAGTTGTGTCGGTCTAATGTTGTGAGTAAATCATAGCATAGGCTCAGTGCATGAAGGAGATGGAAACATCGTCATCACAGGTCCGCTGAGACTTTCCACGTTTGTTCATGAAGCGCTGACATATGAGTCACTGGATGCTTCAGTACTCAAGTAATTGCAAGATAGTGAGGAAACATCATAATTAGTGTTCATTCAGAGCATCGCAGCGCAGTGATATACATATACTACTCCTATTGCTGACTCACTTGCCTGAAGGGTGACGGTCGTGACCGTACCTGGTTGCAGCTGTCGGACCGAGAGTACTAATCGCAGTATACTCCATCTCCCATTGAGCGCATGACGATACGCGGGGTACATAAGGTTGGGGATATCTCATGCAAGTAAGTTTTGAGTTGAATTCCGATTACTTTGACGACTTCTGTAGAGACATTGATATTCAGTCCTGTTCAAATAAGCTCCAATCTCTTTCTCTCAATTTTGATCCCCAGTCCAACTTTGCAAATCGCACCTCAAGCCTAAGAGAGACACCATAAGGTCTAAGTATGGCTGGAACAATCAATCAAGCAGCTTCAAACTCTTTGTCTGCGGCGTCACCCAAGGGTGCTGCGAATGATGGCACTGGTACGTCAGGACAACAAGACTCTGATATTGCTGTGCTAACTTCCAATGAGGCATATTATCACTCGATCCATGGCTTGAGCCATTCCAGGATGCATTGAAGTCAAGATTCTCCAAAGCTCAGAAGTGGATTGACACAATCAAGAAGGACGAGGGCGGATTCGACAAGTTCACAAAGGTACTGTGACATGCGGCAGGCATGTGTCAAGTGAAAAATGCTAATACATCCTAGGGATATGACCGCTTCGGCTTCAATGTCAGCTCGAATGGAGACATCACATACAGAGAATGGGCACCAGCTGCTCTACGCGCGTACCTGATTGGAGACTTTAGTAAGAAAGTATGATTTTCGATAGCACAATCTATACTGATTGATTGTGTCATAGACAACTGGAATCGCGATTCGCACCAAATGAAGAAAGACAACTACGGGGCATTCGAGATAGTCCTACCAGCGCAGAATGGAAAGCCTGCAATCGAGCATCTTTCGAAGATCAAGATTTCCCTCGTCGTACCCAATAGTCACGAAAGAGCCGAGAGACTACCTGCGTGGATCAAATACGTGACGCAGGATCTTAACGTGTCTCCTGTGTACGACGCGCGATACTACAGCCCACCTCAAAAGTACCAGTTCAAAAACAAGCGCCCTCAGCAGCCGAAAAGTATTCGTATCTATGAAGCGCATGTTGGTATCTCGTCGCCAGAGCCTCGGGTAGCGACATACAAAGAGTTCACGCAGAACACCCTTCCTCGCATCAGATCACTTGGTTATAACACTATCCAGCTCATGGCAATCATGGAGCACGCCTACTATGCCAGTTTCGGGTATCAGATCAACAGCTTCTTCGCGGCCAGCAGTCGTTATGGTCTGCCCGAGGACTTGATGGAGCTTGTAGATACAGCACATGGTATGGGAATCACTGTCTTACTCGACGTCGTTCACAGTCACGCTTCGAAAAACATACTTGATGGGCTCAACGAGTTCGATGGATCTGATCATCAATATTTTCATGGTGGCCCGAAGGGTACCCATCAGCTTTGGGACAGCAGACTGTTCAACTATGGTCATCATGAAGTACTGCGCTTCTTGCTCAGCAACTTGCGATTCTGGATGGAGGAGTATCAGTTCGACGGCTTCCGCTTCGATGGTGTGACTAGCATGCTCTACCACCACCACGGAATTGGCACGTACGTAAAATGCATCTTTCGGTTGTCGTTACCCTCAGACTAATCAGCGCACAGGGGGTTTTCCGGCGGCTACCACGAATATTTCGGTCCTGGTGTTGACGAAGAAGGCGTTGTCTACCTTATGCTTGCTAATGAAATGCTTCACGAGCTTTATCCAGCCGTCACGACAATCGCCGAAGATGTCTCTGGTATGCCTGGCCTTTGTGTTGCTCTATCTTTGGGCGGTCTAGGCTTTGACTACCGCCTGGCTATGGCAGTGCCCGATCTATATGTGAAGTGGTTGAAGGAGAAGGAGGACACAGAATGGGAGATGGGCCACTTAGCCTACGTGCTGACAAACCGTCGTCATGGCGAGAAGACCATTGCCTACGCGGAATCCCACGACCAAGCGTAAGTCACTGCGAGCGAGGTACAGAACCAATTTGCTAACGAACCACCAGGCTCGTGGGTGACAAGACTCTCCTGTTCCAGCTTTGCGATGCGCAAATGTACACAAACATGTCTGTTCTCTCCGACTTCACACCAGTTATCGAGCGCGGAATGGCACTACACAAGATGATTCGCCTCGTGACTCATGCGATGGGTGGCGAGGGTTGGTTAAACTTCGAGGGTAACGAGTTTGGTCATCCTGAATGGCTTGACTTTCCTCGTGCTGGAAACAACAACAGCTTCCACTACGCCCGCAGACAATTCAACCTTGTTGACGATGGGATGCTTCGGTACAAGTACCTCAACGAGTTTGATGCCAAGATTCAATGGACAGAACAGAAATACGGCTGGCTACATTCAGAGCAAGCTTACGTCAGTCTGAAGCACGAGGGCGACAAAGTCCTCGTCTTCGAGCGTGCCGGCTTGTTGTGGATCTTCAACTTCAACCCCACTCAGAGCTTTGCCGACTATCGTGTGGGCGTGGAGCAAGAAGGCACTTACAAGACCGTGATCAACACTGACAACGCAGCTTATGGCGGACTCAGTAGAGTGGCTGAAGACACAAGGTTCTTCACTACACCTTTCGAGTGGAATGGCCGCAAGAACTTTGTTCAAGTCTACGTTCCCACACGGACAGCAATTGTGAGTGATATCGTCGACGATCGATCCTGAATCCATTGCTAACCATAAACAGGTCCTTGCTCTTGAGTCTACAATCTAATGTGTAATGAGCTATGTTAAGATGTATTGGGATATCTTTTCCGAGGGCCAAGATAGTGTAGGCTGTACATGGTGGTCTGCGAGGATACTATAA
>Ga0268246_10000739_pt1 | contig 13034 bp, 13 predicted proteins | sample AgamicOrSfe_FD_200242 | JGI IMG/M metagenome (GOLD analysis project Ga0268246, IMG submission 200242) | Agave microbial communities from Guanajuato, Mexico - Or.Sf.e (v2) (version 2) | ecosystem: Host-associated > Plants > Phyllosphere > Phylloplane/Leaf | place: Guanajuato, Mexico | collected...
CGAGTTTTCAGCTGTTCTGGAGTGATCAGCAGGTTATGGGGGAGTGTACGGATGTGGTGTTGAAGGCTGTTGCAGGGGGGTGGGAGGAGGCTGCTGCGTGAGCAGAGGTAGGAGGAGCAGGAGGAGGAGGAGGAGGAGGAGCATGTAATTGCATACCCAGAAAGGAAGTGTAGAGGAGAAGAAGAGGACTATATACATCGAGTGGCGTTCACATACAAACAGAGATATCGTTGCTTTTTCCATCTTCGCTTGAACTGCGCATTGCTACTATCCCAACAGAACGACAGCACTGATTGTAAAGAGAATATCAACGCCTCGTGAGCGCAAGAGCAAGCTATACATACCTCGCGCCTCCCAGCCCAATTGCAACAACATCACACTCTCGTCCTCGTCCCGTGCCCTGCCCGTTCCAAGCAGCAGTAGATACAAGCATCATAACTCATAACAAACTGAACTCTTCGTGTCTTGCATGAATGTAAGCTCAAGCCCAATCTCCAACGACCCGAGATAGCCGTCCGCTGGCATGACGAATAGTGGATCCGCCCCGGCCCGCAAAGCTTGATTGGATCTGGAAAGCTTGATTTCCTTGGCACGCTTCATGCAAGATGATGCTGTGTTGGAGCACTGCGGGGTGGTGCAGCAAGGCAGACAATGCAGGGCTAGGTAAGGGGCGAGGAGGGGTGGGTGTATATAGAGGTGAGCTCTGTCGCTCGTCTTACTCTGCTTAGTTGCTCAATTAAGAGGAAGTGACGATTACCGCGAAAGGACTACGATCTGAAGAACAGATCAAACTGTAGATCAATACAACACTTCTTATCTACTTCCAAAACAAGAGTCACGATGCCTTTCGGTTGGGGTATGTTTGTTCCTGTTCGTTCTGGTTTATACATTTCTTTCCTTGTTGGAGCTTTCGTAGGGGCCTGTTCGTGAAGGCATAGTCTTTGTTGCAAAGCCGGCGGCTGAAGACACGGGCGGCTGAGGACACAAGCATGGACGATGTGGCACTCGAGCCGTAGCAAGACAACATAATCAAACAACATCCTGCTTGGCCTGACTACGTACCTTCGCCATCGCTGCCACCATTCCTGACAGATCCCCTCAATCCGCCTTACCTCTTCTCTACTTGCCTCATCATACAGTTTCCTACCAATCCCTTCCCCTGATGTTCTATCTACCCTTCCACATCTCTCTTCCCGAAGAGCTAACGCCCACTTTCCGCTCCAACAGGTGAATCCGCAGATGCCTTCAACCAGGTCCAGAACACCGACGATGACCACAAGGGCAGCCTGACGCACGAAGTGATTGCTGGCGCTGCTGCATTCTATGCTTTCAAGAAGTTTGAGGACAGTAAGAGGGCTGAAGGTATGTCTTGAGAGAGAGTGAGAGGAGGGGGAGGGTTGCACTCATTAACCTTGTTCCTTCAGGCCAACCAGTCCAACACGCCTTCGCCAAAGAACTTCTAGCTGGTTTCGCTGGGGCCGAAGCTGACCGTCTCTTTGAGACTAAGGGGCTTGATTTCTTGGATAGGTGAGCTCTTCCTCTTCAGCTCTTAAGAGTTCATTTCTTGGGTGACGAAGCAACGTCGTCGCTGGCTTGATAACGGGGATGATTTGATGATGGATGATCGATGACTAACAGAGAAACAGGGAGGAAGCGAAGCACAAGGCAAAGGAGAACACGGAGCAGATGTACAACGAGCAGTATGGTGACGGAAACGACTGGGATCCTAACAGCCAGGGACCCGATTTCGGTGGACTGTTGTAAATAGAGATGTGGTGCGAAGAAAAGCGCAGGTGCGAAGATAGGGAAGGAGATTTGAGATGAAATAAGTTGCTGCTCTGCACGGAGATGTTCACCGAGGGATGAGCAGCTCGTCCTTCATGATATGACTGAACGACAGCAACATGACACCCTCATAGAAGCAAATCTGAGGCATTTGATCTAATCTTCTCATCTCGATGCCCTTGATAGCTTGAATTGTTAAATGTCAATCATGTCTCGTAACGTGCTTTGATCCTTTCGAGCGATACAGCAGAAGGAAGTGGGGATCATCCAAATCATCGGGTGCTGACGTCTACTGTTCTTGGCACTTTCAGCCCTGGACATCGTATGTGCAGGCAGGGATAGCACACACACACAGATAGGGCCATACCGCACCGCACGCTCTGGGTACGAGCTCAGTGGGGAAGAGAGGCGAGTATCGAGTGGTTGAACTTGCGCCAGTATGTGATTGAAATCCTAAGCCTTCTCGATAGAAGCGTGGTAGCCATAGAGGCAGAGGACTCCAGCTGTGCCGTATACTGGCAGAATAGGGGTCAATTCGATCACGATTACCCCGATATGGAAGTGCTTATTCCTGAACATCGACATCGCGAGGGCACATCGGCTTCCTTAAATCACCACCTACGCAAACACGCGCTGATCGCTCTCATTTTCCTTCAGCTTGCCGCAACAATGGGCCAACGCATAAGGATAAGCATAATGTATTTTGGCTGTAGGCCCTGCAGCACATCGGTTCCTCTCCTCTTTTCTCTCTCCTCCTGTCTTTCTTCTCGGTGATGGATTGATTGAATCCCTCAAGACACGATCACGATCAACGACCTCCTGTCCAGTATCCACCACTACTGCACGCTCATCCTTTATCCCCTCAACCTTCCCTTCTTCCCCTCTTCCCCTCTTGCTAATCTGCCAATCTGTGATGCTTTGATCCTCTTTGGCATCGTGATCGCAAGTCCGCAGTCTACAGCACATCTGTTCAACCCTGTCCCAAGCCGCTGCATACTCCTGGATCTCTTACATTAGCGGACCGAGCGCTGCATTCCTTGTCCTTCACCTCACTCTCAACCACATTCCCTGTTCCCGTGAAGCTACTGGTCTAGCTTTGTAGCCTGGAAGATACACACTGCTGGGGAAGATCCAAAGAATACTATACCTTATCAGAGTCGGCAAATCACGACCACACCCAGCACAAAAGGGCACTCTACCCTCCACCACCACAGATCATAAAGATGTCCCGCCGACCCTCCCTCCAACGCAACGCTCCCGCCCTCACCCTCAGCAACCTCCCCACCACCACAACATCCTCCTCCGTCCCCTCTTCCACACCCCCAGCTCTCACATCCTCCACCTCCGACGGCTCCAACCTCTCAAGGACGTCCTCATCATCTTCCGCTGGCTCAAGCAGCTCCGTGCCAACGCTCACCTTCTCCTCTTCTCCGTCGCCGCTGAGCGCCAGCACCAGTACCATGGAGAGTACAACGAGCACGCCAGAAAAGCCACGGATGAGGTTGGCGTCGCTACCGGAGCTGGAACTACCGCAGCAGCGCGCCCCTCGACCATCGTTCTCGTTTGACAGTGGTAGCTGGGGATCCAGCGGAAAGACGAGCAATCCGTTGGGATTGGGATTTGGCATGGGCATGGACACGGGCATATCTACAACATCAGACATGGGCATATTCGGCGTCAATGCTGCACAAAAGAGTTGGGGTAACATGCACGTCCCCGTGGTCGGCATGCCGGAAGATATCGTGATGGACAGTATGGGCGGAATGCATGATGGACGACTCGGATATGCTCGGTGGGAGGTCGATGCCGATGGGGATGCGTTGATGATGGATGCCTTTTGAGCACTGTCAATTGCAGCTGGTCATCAGTGCGATGATCAGAATATCGACACACTTCACATAGTCGGGCCAATTCTGTTGCTTTCGACCGGAAACAGCTTGTGCCATATGCTGGCCAACCTCGCCAGGACCGGAGCGTATTCAGCAACCTGCCTCGACGACACTTGACCACTAAACTCGCGAGCCTCATGGCTGAACTGAGCAAACAACATCACGACAATGAGCATTGCATGCCCAGTCAGGACGCCTCGCCACGCCGTCCCCTCTCACCCGCATGGAGTTCAACATACGACAATGCCCGTTACACAGAACTCGCAGCCAGGCCGAGCCGAGCCGAAGGGAATGAAGGGAAACAGGCTCAATGCAAGCAATCTTGCGACAAGCACCTAAAGCGGATACAAAATAGAGGCGGCCAGAGGAACGCGAGAACGGGTTGCTTACAATTCAGCTGTGAGCTGTCGTACCTCGAGACGAGGGTCACTGGAGAGATAGAGGTTGCGATTATCGCAATGTGTGTGTGAAGTGACTATGGCTGTACGATTGGATAACGAGACATGAGAGTGTAAAGAGCTTGCCATTACTTGTGAGCGAAGACGAAGACTATGTATTATTACCTTGTATCATTATTACGATTACCTCCTGAAACTACTCCCAGAGTAGACAGATCTTAAATCTTCATTATCAAGTGTTGTAGGAGGCAAGGAGGCAAGGAGGAAGAGGTCTGTCAGGGTCACCTGTCGTGCATGATGTCCCCAATCCCATCCTCCACACCAATATTATCGTCCATTCACATAATCCCTACAGAGAGCAGTTCGGGAATTTACACTACTGTCTTGCTGGTGTGCGCCAGCTCAGCTTCTAAGCTGAGGTCATCTCCGAGCCTGCCAATACTCCACGTACGTGGTCGGTAAATCTTCAATTAAACAAGGAAGCTGAGACACCAACCCGTACCGTCGTCACACTGCCAACATCGGACCCCGATGTACCTCTGTACACGGCCTGCACTCGTCATCTAGCCATCACAGTGCATGAAACAAGGTGGCGTTGCGTTGCGCACCTTGCTAGGGGACTCAACCGCACATGAGAATGAGCTAGTGTAGCTAGTGTGGTGTAGTGTGCGTGGTGGGTGTATTGAGGTAGGAGGTAGGAGAGTGAAACATAAGACATTATGTTCTGCTCTCACCTTACTGTACCACTCACCTCGGCGGCCGGGTGGCTCACATGAACCTGGAAGAGTCTAGGTGCTGCCTTGCGCTTACAGCACATCGTCTCTACATATGTACGAAGCTTTGATGCGCATGTAGATTTGTGGCTGTGCTTGCTGATCTCGACGCTACTTTTGAAGTAGCTTGTTACTCCTCGACTTCCTCGACTCTTGCCGCTGCTGGCATACAAGTCGCGCTTACCTTACTCATTTGTGCGCTGTCAAAAAGTTTTCACGTCAACCTCCATTAACTCACTTGATATCATAAACCCACCACAAAGCGGCATTTGATAACATCGCTCTCACAAGAGCAAGCATCAGCACGACAACACCAGACTGCTAGAACTTCTCTCTCTACGGTTCACTCCATGCACACGCAAACTCAGATCATGCAAACAATGCACCACATCGCGACTGGACGAGCGAGGCCGAATTTGCAACGGCGAAATGCTTCTGACAGAGTACCGACGGTACACGACGATATGTGTGACGACGTGTCATTCGTGAACCGCACTGGGCTTAGCGACGCTATTACCATTATCTCACAAGTCTCACAAGATGCAGATCTTGCAAACCGAGTCACAGCTCGCAACAGTCCCAACGTCAACATCACCGTGGACGAAGTAGAAGATGACGACGATGATGATGATCAGGCCTCACTAGCTTCCAATCCTGCAAGCAGAGACGTGACCGCCATCCGAGGCATAGTTCGAAACAGCCCGGAAGTCAATGTTTCAGTCGATGAAGTTGCGGATGATGACGATGATGAGCTAGATGGAGAAGAGGTCATTCCCACGCCATACAGCTCCGGTAATACTACCAGCAACGACGGTGCTAGCAGTGTGGGCAGCGTGGAGTATGTGGAATATGCGACAGATCCTCAACCCATTGTTGCCACCCCCAGCATGGATTTTGTGCGAACACTGGACACTGCGGATTCACACAACGTATACACTTATGCATCACCACAGTTGAATCAGTCTCATCGGATCACTGTCCACAAGAAGACATGGTACCATCTTGAGACGATCGAAGAGGTGCTGTCACCAATAGCAGATACTGTCGAACTTCCGCCCACATTCGCACAAGCAGTGTCAAAGCAGCAGACAGATGCATTGCACAAGCATTTCCCTCTCCTAGTAGTAGAGTCGGTCAAAGATGGTGACGACATGGGAGATCTACCTTTGTCTCTCGTTGCATGAAAATTACCACACAGGAATGCAAAGAGATTACAACCTTCCAAAGTCCAGCAAGCATGTCATCATATCTGATATCTGATTACAACATGGCCCGATACCTTTCCTACCTTTCTTACTTAGTCTACTGGCTAGACTGGACTTCGACATCCGCTGCGAGACCGTGCCAAGACGTTGGGAGGACTCCAGACACACTTGGCAAACACTTGCAGCATTCCTCGTAGGGTCTGATCTCACGCGACGCGGTAGGAGTTGTGGAATGCAGATACTTGAAACATACTAATACGGACAGCCTGGAAAGGCAATTTCACGAAAAAGTTTCAAGAAGGTATACGTCGCCGACGACACAACGACAATGAACATGCCAGTGGCGTTATCAAGATCACGCGGCCGACATCTTCTCCTTGCCACTGCACTCCTCACAACGATCCACGCTCAGTTCCCGGGGAACGTTGGAAACATAATCTGTCCTGCTGCGAATCTCACCACCTATACATCAGTGTATACTCGCCAAGTGTTCAACATCACCTGCGGCAGCGACTCTACAGGCGACACCTTAGTCAACACTGTTCAATCAACGACCTTTCAAGCATGTGTCGAAGCTTGCACCGCGACGACAGGCTGCACGGATGTCTCATTTGTTGGTACTACTGGCGCTGGTACTTGCTATATGAAAAACCCAGCTACTGGTCCACCCTCCGCCAACGCTGGCATCCAGCGTGCAGCATTATGGTATACATTGCCACTTTTCAGCTGCCCCAATGACAACGGAGCAGTGTACAACCTGCGCAACGGTGCGAATGCTACCGTGGAGTGCTTTACCGATCACGCTGGAGGGGATGCAGCAATGACGATCACATCCACACTAGAAGCCTGCATCACAACATGTGCGAACACAGCCGGCTGTGTCGATGTGTCATATGCGCCAGGCTCGGGTGGTCTTTGCTATTTGAAGAACACACTGGCTACTGGGGTTACGAATTATGGTGTGTGGGGAGCACGGATGTTGACGCAGGCTGCGTCCGGTGGTGGCGCCTTTACAGCCAGTTGTCCAGAGGCGAATGGGACTGTGGTTACAGATGCCAATGGTGCGACGTGGACAATTGAATGTGGCCAGGATCGAGCTGGGAATGATTTTGAGCAGCTGTACTTCAACTCGTGAGTTTAGTGCGAGCGATTTCACCAATTCCGACTTCTGACATGTTCGCCAGACTCGTGCAATGTCTGTCTGCTTGTTCGGCGATATTCGGATGTGTCGACGTCTCGTACATACCAGGCCAAAACGGAAGATGCTATCTCAAAAACGCGCAGGGTACTGCTTACAATAACCCAGGTGTTTGGGGCGCACGATTGACCACCAACGAAACCATCTTTCCGGCTGCGACTGCCGACTATGCTACGTGGGCGTTGGAGGTGTTCGGAGCCGGCACTTCAGGCTGTGGCAGTGCGTTGCCCGCTGGAGTCGTTGCGGGCCAGTCAACTCAGCAGTATACAACCATCGTCACAAAGGACGGAGTGGCGAGGCAGTACATCTTGTACATCCCAGCCAATTACTCACCAAACAAGCCGAGTCCTCTTATCATCGGCTACCACGGAAATGGGGAACAAGGTTCCAACTTTCAATCGTACAGCGGCTGGTCGTCCAATTCAGGCAATCCAAACTACATTGTCGCATATCCCACAGGCACCAACTCAGTCCCCTCAGGTTGTTGTTCCTGGCAAGGCGCGACTTACTCTAATCCGAATATCGACGACATCGCCTTCACTAAGCAGCTCCTGAACAACCTCACCGCAACCTACTGCGTCGATCCTACGCGCGTCTACGCAGCTGGACACTCCAATGGCGGTGGCTTCGTAGGCACCCTAGCTTGCGATCCAGTCGCTTCCCGCATGTTTGCCGCTTACGGCGCCAACTCTGGTGCGTTCTATCCACAGAACATTGGCTACACGAGCTGCACCCCCTGGACCGTCGTGCAACCCTGCAACGCAGGCCGCACCCGTATCCCCTTCCTCGAGATTCACGGCACCAGCGACGGTACAATCCCGTACCTTGGCGGCCCGCACAACAGCCAATGTCTCGCTACAGTGCCGCAATACGTCTCACAATTGGTTGCCCGTGAAGGCTTCGAGCCGAATGCCACAAATACCACCATCTTTAGTCAGGCTGTGACGACGAATGTGACCGGTGCTGTGCAGTATCAGTGGGGAACGAGCGGGGTTGGACCAGGAGGTAACCCAGGAGGGACGTTTGGAGAGGTCACGCATTTCATGGTGCCGACTGGTATTCATACGTGGCAGAGTAATGTAAATGGGTTTTACTCGTCGAACACGATGATGAGCTTTTTCGCGAATTGGACGCTGTATACGGGATGAAGGGGACGTGAATGTGGGGGGCTGTGAGTGGTTAGTGACCTTTTTCAGCAGCATGGTTGGGAGTGTACTGTAGCAAGCAATTCATCACGTTGAGTTCTGGATAGATGCTTCTGTGCTTGTCTCCTGTGTCCCGAAAGGCGAGGCGCGTATTCCGAGCTGCTCAATGAGGCGTTGCGGCTGGCGGAAAGCGTCCGCCCTCCTTGACATGGGAGCGTTCCCAAACTACAACCTGCCCTTATCTCGTCTCTATCGGTCGCTTCAGAGACCAGCCGTGTGTCGCTATGTCGCCATGTCGCCATCACTTCCTGGCGGCTTCGCTAACAATGACGGAATAGGAATGACTGCTGCAGGAACGACAGCCTCCGCAAAGCTTATCTCGGCTAAGCTTTGCAAGATGGGAAACTATTTATCATCTTCGAATCCTCCCTTAGTAATCCTCCCCTTAGTCATCCGAACTGAGTGATCAGTGATCATTGGCTACACGCATATACTGTCCATCATGCTTGAAACCGCGTCAAAGACACTACTTACACCTGAGTGAGTTATCTGCCTTCCAATACAGTGAGGCAAGTGATTGACCGCCTGCCCACAGGAGTCTCTGGTCCTCCCCCTCCCGCTCCCCAGCAATCCCCAACTCCGACGGCACCCTAGCCCTCTACACCATCTCCACCTACTCCTTCACCCTGCACTCCGCCCACACCGAAACCCGCCTCCTGCACCTCGCCTCCAACGTCTCCATCCTCTTCACCGACGACCCCAGCGTCCAGGAAACGCACTGGTTCAGCGATAACCAAATTCTGTACCTGAGAAGTGCCGACGATGGCAACGCTACGGAATTCTGGATCGGTAATGCTGTTGGGGAACGCGATGCCTATTTGGTGGGCAAGGTGAACGCCAGCGCGAGTATGGCGAAGCATGTAGAGCTTGCTGACGGTGCTATTGCGCTGGTTTTCGCGGCGGCTGCGTCGCCGGATGGGAGTTTGTTCAAAGCGAGCAATGTGGTAAAGTCGTATACTACGGCAAGAGAGTACGAGACGGCGTACGTGCGCTGCCCTGATCATTACTACACGCCAGAACGGAACGCTTTATGGTTCACGAGGCTGGAGCGAAATGGGGACGGCAAGTTCTCGCTCGACCCGAAGAGTCTGCGCAATGCTCTCATTGGCAGTGGGCTTGAGTGCCCGGCATCTTGGGGACCAAGCCCGGCTAGCTTCAGCATTTCGAAAAATGGCATCCTCTTTGTGTGTCTTGGCCGGGATATAGCGAAGGAGTTTCGGACGTCGCTGTATCATCTTGCACTGGCCACGTTTGAGGAGGAACCGAGTTCACGACCGCTCACCATGGTCACTGTGAAGGGTTTCGAGGGGAGTGCAAGTGGACCTGTGTGCTCTCTGGATGGTGACTCGTTTGCGTTCACTCTGTGTAGGAGGAATGAGGTGGTCGCAGAGGATGCATTCGTCTTCGTTGGCGACTCAAAGACTTTGAAAGCTAAGGAGATTGTGCTCAAGGGTGATGAGATCCCACATACACAGACGCCACCTTCCTTGATCTGGAGTAATGATGCGAAGGTCTTGTATCTCAATGCGGAGCATCTTGGTCGTATGCAGCTCTTCAAAGTAGAGCTCGATTCTGGAGCGACAAGTGTCGTGGCAAAGATGGCTTACGAACATTCGTCCGTCGACTGCGCAGGCACGCTGAGCACCCACCCCAACGAGCGCCGCCTCCTCGTCACCAGCAGCAGCCTAGTCGACAGCAGCATCCTCGAGCTCGTCGACACCACCGCCGGCACCACCTCCGTCATCCCAACAAACCCCCAAACAACCACCCGCTTCGGCCTGTCCCGCTCCCAAGTCTCCAACATCTCCTTCCCGGGCGCCGGCGACTACAATGTCCAAGCCTGGATGATAAAACCCAGCACCTTCGATCCCTGCAAGAAATACCCCATCGCCCTTATGATCCACGGCGGCCCACAAGCCTCAACCGTCGTAGAGTGGGCACGCTGGATGAGCCCCGCCCTCTTCGCGGAACAAGGCTACATCGTCGTCCAGCCAAACATCACCGGCTCCACCGGCTTCGGCCATGATTTCTGCGCCGACATTGTGGGCGACTGGGGCGGGCGCCCGTATCGCGATATTGAGAAGTGTATGGAGTACCTCGGGTTTCTTCCATATGTTGACATCGACCGCGCTTGCGCATTGGGCGGCAGCTACGGCGGCTACATGATGACCTGGATCGCCGGTCAACCTCTCGCCCGGGCCTTCCGCACGCTCGTCTGCCTCGACGGCCCCTTCTCCACATCCAACATGATCGCCTCGGATATGGTGGCTCGCAAACCCCTCAACTACTCCTCCTCCCCACTCTGGGAAGATCCCACCCTGGGCGACGAGTTCGATCCGAGTCGGTATACGCAGAATTGGAACACGCCGATGTTGTTCGTGCATAGTGATTTGGACTATAGAGTCCCGGTCAGTCAAGGCTGGGCGGCGTATGCGGCGTGTCAGGCTAGGGGGGTGGAGAGCAGGTTTTTGAATTTTCCGGATGAAGGACATAATGTGGGAGGGAGGGAGAATCAGTTGAAGACTTTGAGAACGATGCTGGGGTGGGTTAATAAGTATGTTGGGGTTGAGGGGAAGGGGAAGGTGGTGTTGGAGAAGCCGGTGAGTGAACCGAATGGGGAGAGGACGAGGGTGGTGAAGGTGTGTGTGAGTTGAGGGGGTGCTGAGGGGTAGGGAAGGAAGGGAGATTTGGTAGTTTTGTGCTATGATGGGAGTGTATCATAGGCATCACTTTGGAGCATGGTCGCACATAAGTTCTCTAAACAATCACGCTTGCGTCACCCGTGGACGAAGTGACCTTGAGTTGTCTCTTGGCCACCATCGCAGCGCTGCTGACACCGCGGGCATCGCCAGGCAACGCCTCATCTCCTCATCTTGTCCAACCCCAGAGAGTGTCGTATCACACTAGGATCAGTGCTCAATGAACTGGACTCAACAAGGAAGGAGGTCACACGACTCGCTAATCACTTATCTGATCGCCAAGGAGGTCGAGCTCTAACGTGATTGGCCAATGGCTTTTCAGTGTATCAACAGCAACTCGGGAGCTCTGCCTCAAGACCGACTGGCGGTGCGCCATCAAGCTAGATTTGTCACAAGTGTATCTGTGTATCCACGGCAGGATGTTTACCGATAGACATAAGAGTGCGCTGGTCGCCGACTGCTTCACCTGCCCCCACGACGGTATAGAATCTTTACCCGCACCATAACGAGACACCACCATGCGCTTCTCAGCATCCATCGTCCTCGGTCTTGCTCTAGGAGCTTCCGCCTCTAGACATCCTGGCCCCAAGCAGCAAAAGTATGGCGCGATGACAGCTGCGCCGGTTGCTCGTCGCAGCATTGGCAGCACATCTGTAGTCAAGAGGGATGTGCCCATCAGCCCAAAGATATTCATCCTCAGCTTGGTATGGATAATTGTAGTAGTAGCTGCGCTGAGCACAAGCTGACCATCACATCCAGTTCGACTCTGAAGCCGACGTTTGGTACGAGAATATGCCCAGCATTCTGGAGCAAAACATCACAATCCCTGGAGCTAGCCCGTTGTTCCCCGATGCGCACTGCATTGCCAGCGGTGAAGTGTGCCAGCTCACGTTGGGCGAAGGAGGTATGCGCGATAGTCCTGCTGCTTTGCCTGAGCAGGTTGTTAACGATGTTCTCACAGAAATCAACGCTGCCACCTCTACCTCCGCCCTGATCTTCTCCGACGCTTTCAACCTGACAACGACCTACTTCCTCATCGCCGGGATCGCCGGGGTGAACCCCCACGTCACGACCACTGGCTCTGTCAACTTCGCAAGATACGCCGTCCAGCTCGACCTCCAGATGGAGTTCGATAGCCGCCAGATCCCATCCAACGACACCTCCGGCTACTTCCCACAAAACGCAAACTTCCCTGACGAGACCAACGCCATCGACTATCCCGGCAGCATCTACGGGACTGAGGTCTTCGAGCTCAACGACAACCTGAAGAAGCGTTTCGTCTACATCGCAGGCCTGCAGACTCTCAACGACTCAGCACACGCGCAGGCGTATCGTGAGACCTATGGTTATGCACCAGCGAACCAGCCACCGGCTGTTATTGAGTGCGACAGTGGCACGTCGAACGTCTACTGGTCCGGAAGCACGCTCGGAGATGCATTCTCCGCATACACGACCCTTTTGACAAATGGCTCCGGACTCTACTGCGCATCTCAACAGGAAGACAACGCCATCCTAGAAGCACTCCTCCGTGCAGACATGATGGGCAGCATCGACTTCTCCCGCATTGCGCTCATGCGTACGGCTAGCGACTTTGACAGAGCGCCGCCGACTGAAGACGAGGTGTTTCATCTGCTGTATGCGGCGCAGGCGGGCTTCGGTATCAGTATTGACAATATCTTCATTGCGGGGAGCGCGATTGTGCAGGATGTGCTGATGTACTGGGAGGGCACGTATTTAGACGGGCTGAGGCCGGGAAACTATATTGGGGATGCGTTTGATTCGTTGGATTACTTCATCGCGCCGGATATTGGGTAAGTTTGTACAGAAGTGGTGCTGTGAGGAGAGATGCTAATGATTTATAGGAATGAGGCGAACTATATTA
>Ga0268246_10000740_pt1 | contig 13024 bp, 9 predicted proteins | sample AgamicOrSfe_FD_200242 | JGI IMG/M metagenome (GOLD analysis project Ga0268246, IMG submission 200242) | Agave microbial communities from Guanajuato, Mexico - Or.Sf.e (v2) (version 2) | ecosystem: Host-associated > Plants > Phyllosphere > Phylloplane/Leaf | place: Guanajuato, Mexico | collected...
TATAAGCTTATTTAATAGTCTTAGCTATTTAAATACTAAAAGTCTATTAAAAAGAATCCTTAATAGAAAAGGGTAGAAAATCTATCTATATAGGTATTATCTTTTACCTCTACTATAATAAATTCTAATACTATAACGTCTATCTATTATAGACTAAGTCTAAAAAAAAAGATTTAATAAGCCTACTACTTACTTATAACTAGTAGGTAAAGCTACTATAACTAATCTCTTATATTTAAGCTAAACTATTAACTTATTTAATAGCTAGTAAAGAGGTCTTACTATATCTAGTACGAAGAAATAAAGCTAGAGGACTAGGAAAAGACAATTAGACGCCTAGCTAAGGGGTATAGTAATATAAAGGTAATACTATAGCGTAGTACTAGAAGAGAAACGTACGCTTGCTTTTGTATACTTAACAAGTTAATAACTTAAATACAGAGTATAGTATTTTCACTCAGTCATGCGCAAGACATTTGAGTAGTCCATGTAAAATCGCAACATGATTTTATCTGTCTGCATTTCGAGCACCGAGTGACCTGAACTCTTTACTGCGCGTGCTTGCCACTTCGTCACGCAATCTTGCTCTCTAGCAGGTCGGCCCATCCTTCGATACCGACCATGCAGCTACTTGAACCCTTGACACCCAGCACTCGCATTTCCCTCGCTCTCTGTCGGCTCACGCGGTGCAGCTACCTGGCAGCATTGCCAGCTCCTGCAGCAGTCTTCGCCTTCGACTTGGCAGCTTCCGCATCTGTGTCACCACTCTTCACCTTCGACTTGGTAGCTTCCACACCTGTGGCAGCAGTCTCCGCCTTTGGCTTGATGGCATAACTACCGACATCGACATCTTGATACTGCTTGTTGACTCCAAATTCCGCGATGATCTTGTTGAGCTGCTCACTTGCTGCACTCTTGAGATCTCCATTGCGGATTTTGACAGAAGCGCTTCGCAATGAAAGATCGTCTCGCAAGAATATCATGAGTCGCAACCATTGTTGAGCTGTCTGATGACATCCAGTCACAGTCATGCTGTGGAGGGTGTCGCGCTGGCTGTGGGATAGATCCTTGATGCTTGGGGAGTCAAATGTAAAGTTTTGCAGCGTTAGATGAGTCAATCTTTTCCATTTGAGATCGCGGGAAACGTCTTGCACCCAGTCTCCGTCGTCGATATCGCAGATGTCGTCTTCATCGTGGCAGCTCAGCGTCAATCTTTGAAGATTCTCAGTGAACAGCAAGAGATGATTCACACGATCAGCTCTAGACAACGAGGTGAATCTGTCTGCCCAATCGCTGAAGCCTCCATCGTCATCTCGTACGCTGTCCTTGTGTGAAAACTGTAGATTGAGGTTTTCGATGTTTTTCAAGGCTCTCGACAAGTTGCAGATGCGGTGAATCTGAGTTGGAAACAGTCCACCAAGAGTGAAGGTGCCCAGGCCCTGAAGCTCGAGGGAGGTTACTGTAGATGTAGTCAACGCTTGGAGCAAAGCTGGTATTCCTGTCTTGTATGCATCATAGCCAACATCGTACTTTTCAGAGGTTCCCTGATTCATACACTCCATGGTCCAGAAGTTCTTCACGTGAACACGAACTGTGCGAAGCTGAGGTAACGCACTCAACAGTTTTGCCAATCTTTGTTGCTGCTGTTCAGCTTCGAGGCTCTTCGCAAACTCTTGCTGCAGCTTGCATTGAGCTTTGAAGAGGGTCATGTTGTACTCAATGAGGTGTTCACTTCTACCAGAGTACCACTCGTCCTCCTCATCGCTCATGTCCATCATACTTGGGTCATCAAATAATTCGCTCAAGCTGTAAGTATCGGGCTCGGATTCTCCACTGTTGATATGATACACCACAGTCTTGATCATCGACGAGGTGATTGAAGAGCTGAAGATCCGGAGCAGATGATCGAGATCGAACTTCTTGGTGGGCAGATGGATTGTTGTGTAGGCCTCGATTCTTGCTTTGGTCTTTTGGGCAAGCTTTGAGAATGCGTAGCTTGCCGCGGCGTTGAATGAGCGACATATGAGACGCGACCTGAGGAGATGCTTTGAAACCAAGCCAGCTGCGGCCTCGTACTTGTACGGACGACCAATGTAGATGGCAATCTGATTGAGGATCTCGGCAGGCATGCGTCGAAAGCTTGATTGAGACATTTCGTCAACATTGTAGGGTGTGAACCTTGGATATCATTAGAATCATGCCATTGAAGTGGGTAAATGCTACTCACGCCCTCATGGACTTCTCAAGACGAGCCTCAAAGCGTTTGTGAGATGAATCTTCGTCGTAAGTCTGGCCGGGATCCACGTTGCAGGTGAAGTCGACATTGCAGGCGCCGACGTGAACATGATTGCGTTGAATTGAGTAGGCCATGCTCTGCCATTGTGCGGGACTTGCTCCAACAGCTAGAGACATGATTGCAGGCAATGAGCGAGGACTCTGGATCTGCTTGTGGTGACTGGGGCGTCGAGGCCACGAAAGGTATTTGCGAAGAGTGTTTGACAAACTTCCTGATGAAGAGAGGTGAAAAGTGATGTCAAAGTGCGATGGTTGCCTAAATCATGCATCGAATCATGGACACAGGCTATGCCCGACTTAGCCGATCCGAATCACGATGAAACATGAGACGTGAAACATGAAACACATAGTCCCGCCAGGATATGCTTTCTTCCACCGAACTGTAGTGTTGCAGTTGATATGCTGGTACTGAAAGCTTCGCGGTACTCTCCCGGGGGAGTCCTAGATTTTGATACATCCTACTATTTCGCTATACTCTTGCCTCTGTCCTCATGCTAGTGTAGTTTGGGTTTCAATAATGATGCCGACTATTCTCACTCCGGCACTCTCCTGGCATATCTTATTACCTAGAGTATGTAGAGTAATTCTCCTTATCTATCTTACTTTAGTTTCCTGGATCGAATTGTCTATGAAGATATAGCAGTGAATAAGTATCTTGCGGCACTCTTCAGCCAGTATGAAGGGTATGGAGCGCCGCGACATCCGGAAAAATAATCTTACGTATTGGAGGCAGGGTAGGATATCGTTCCTTCTGATTGGGGTGAGAATGATGCTGGAACGGCACTCTCCTAACAGACATCAGTGCACTTCTGTTTCACCATTGTATCAGGGTTTCTCGCACATTATCGTAAGTCATGACATTGGAAGCTATCTACACCTGCTATAGCCCCAGTATCCCCCGGGGCCGTGCCGCCGGATCCCATGTAGCATACAACTGCCATGTATAGCTACCATCCCGCCCACCAGAAGAGCCAGATCCCACGTTCCCCTCTACTCCTCCTCCTCATCTTCCCACGGCCCGTCGCCCTCCGTCCCCTCCCTAGAACCCTCCGACCTCGACTCCTCGTCACTTCCAGCAAGAAAATCAAGGCTGTCGAGATGTTCATGCCAGCCAGACTGTGGCGCACTGGGATCGAGGATACACCCCATGGTGTACCTCATCCTGCTACCACGCCTGCGCAAAACAACTTCCATGTGCTTCTTCCTTTCCCGGACCTGCAAATCTGCCTCCTCTCTGTCAAAATCGGTGACGGCCCCAATCACAGGGTCTTCGAGGGTGTTGTAGTAGTTGAGATCGATGCGTGCTTCACGAGGATCGCGCTTGTAGCCTAACGCGTTGAGGACGTAGACTTCCTGAGCCAGGAACTCTGACTTGTACTTGCAGGCGCACCCTTCGATGTACTCGGACTCGTACGGCCAGTGTGGAACCAGTTTATCAAGTAGGCGTAAGAAGTTATCACGCTGGTCGCTCGTCTTCTTGTCGTTGTCCGTGTCGCGCCAAGTCTCACCCATAGCCTTTGCACAGCTGAACAGAGCAGCGAGGGAAGTGTCATGGATGGGCGCCGCCTCTGCCAATGCTTCGGCGCCTTCTGTAATACTGGCAAGGCCTTCCTCGTCCATGTTCCCGAGCGAGAATTCGGCGATGGCAACCATGAGCTCGAACTGGGTTTTTGACGGTCCAGGGTTGTCGAAGAGTCCTGGTGTGCTGTACTGAAGCTCTTGGATGCCTCTCAAGATCCGCAGCCTCTTGGCACGCAGTGCTATCTCAGGCAGCAGTCTGTCATTCTCGAAGTCAGACACAAGAGTGTGGACCAAGACCTGAGCCCAGCTCAGACCAACGGCGTAGCCGAGGATGTTGAGGTTGCGATGGTAGTTGACATCAGGGACGTCATTGTAGTTGTCGTACGAGTTGACGGTTTCGATGAACTCGGAAACAGCTTCGTAACAATCGATGGCGGTGGAGTATTTGTCGCTAAGGTATGCAGCATCACCAAGGTGCTTGAGGAACAAAGCTGTATCGTAGCAAGACCATGCTGATGCTCGGATCCATTTGATGGTTGCAGTGGTGGCAGACATCACGGCATCCGCCAGATCCAGGTCGACCTCACCATACACATTGCATTTGTCGAGATGAAGACGACGAAAGGGTTCGAGAAGAAGCGCCTGAATCTTCGTCGACAACATAGCACCCGAGTTTCCTCGCTTGACTTCGAGGTTCAGCTTGAACGATTCGTGCTCGGCAAGCTCGTGGGCTCGCAAGATGTGCGTCAGATGGTCGAGGGAGCGGAGAGTGACGATCAGGAAGGCATGCTGTCTCGGCTGACCGTTCAGCTTCGGCTGAGCGTTCTGATGGAGGTGACAGATGATGTGAGCTCGCAGATGGTATCCGCGGAAATACTTCAGGTTGTTCTTCCAGAACGAGAGCTTGCGCTTCACGAACCAGTCCAGAACGTCACTTGGAGTGACTGAGACAACGACGAAGTGGTTACCACGGAATACCTCCTTCGCAAGGTCGTAAGTGTCTTTGTTTGTGCGCATGATAGCGGTATGAAAATTGTGCTTGACCAGGACGTCGTTGTTGTCCGTGGCAGTCTCAACCACTTCTTCTTCGTCAAGCAGATACTCGAGAATGCGGCGTTTGATGAGGTCAGGTAGCGACATGAAGGTGATAATTGACTCATTGAAGGTGAGGTTGTTTGCCACTTCGTTCGAGTTTGCGTTTGGCTGAGTTGAGTCACCCGACACGGATGAGTTCTCCTGCTCAGTGCTTTGCAGAGTAGAGAGAGCATTGTCCGAGATCGACTTTGGAAGCTGAGCGTCGTCGAGCTGGTATTGCTTTGTGAGCGACATTGTGCCTTGCAGACGGATGGCAAGGTCAGCGTTGTGCATGAACCAGGTGTAAGGTAGAGTGAGAGCAGAGCGGATACCTTGGATGAGGCGATTGATGATGATGGAAAGGAAGCTCATCGAGAGAGATGATTGTTTGTGATGGATTGTGGGAAGCACGGTCCAAATGCAAGGTGTCAAGAAGCAGGAGATTACCTTAGTGGACCCCTCATGTTTGATCCCATGACGAGGAGGTGCTGAAACAGGCCTGCCGCAAATTCTACCACTCATAATCACAACTACTCACGGCACCATATGCACAACAGACCAGCTTTCTCAGACGATGAGCAGCCCGGTATGCCTAAGGAGTATTGGCTGGTGCTGCAAAGTAACGAAGAGCACCACATTCCACTCAGTATCTGACTCTACAAACCTGAAACAAGCTTGTCAACCTGGCAGAGCGAAGGTACATTGAAGCAATCATGAACAGCAGAAGAAGCCACCTTTGACGCCCTCTACTTCTCGACCATGCCGAGTACGAACACTCAGCTCAAACATCGCGTGCCGAGTATGGCCAGTGAGCAAACAAACAATCGCCAGCAATCATGAGAAAACAACCCCTCGACTTCTTACAACCTTGCCAAAGCACGCAAACATCTCTGGCCATCAGGAATATATTCGGCCTCAACCCCAGGGCAAATTTATGACAGCCACCTGCTGGAGCATCACTTATCTTCTCAGCCCGACTGGACGCTCTCTGGCCTTGAAATCCAGGTTTTCGTTTACAGCAACGCCCACGCCCGACGACATCCAATCTTTTCAGCGACTTCGTACAATAATTCGCCAGATTTCGATGCCAACAATGCCTGCTCAATCCCTAATCACCAACCGCATCTACGCGTTACACTTCTTCCTCAATCCGGAATTGGCTACCAAGAGGGTCAAGTGCCAAGGTCACGAAGTGCCCGTTCACTACTTCGTCTTCTTCAACTTCACTGGCTTGATAAAGTTCCTGGGAAGACCTGGTGACAGAAAGCCAAAGCAGCTCGATATAATCGATTACGAAACACTCCACGACCTTCTGTACTTCCTATATACTGGATGTTTCTGCGAGATTGAGGCGAGCACTCCAGGTATGTCACTTCTCTGCGATCATCATCTATCATTCGAACCCAGCTAAGATACCCAATTCAGGCCCACAACAACTGATCAGTCTGTCCAAGCTATGGAATATCGCCACGTACTTCAAAGCTCATGATCTGTCGGATATCGTCGCTGTCAAGTTTGCCACAATTTGCAGAGGATGTGTTTACGATCTGGACGGTGTCTACAGCGTCATCAATGAGATCTATGGAGATGGCTACACGACCTTCATCACGAACTTCCCTGACGTGCTCGTCGACAGCAATGATCCTGTTGATGACAAAACTGCTGGAAGAGACAATATGATGAGCAAGCCCGACCTTGACGACGATATCGAAGATCTTGACCGTTACTATGATCAAGCGGAGGCTTTTCTCACCAAAGAGTCTGGCGTTGCCTGTGGTTCCTCAATCAATCTTCTTGCTCTTCAATTGCTGACCTACCTGAAATCAGACAGAAATTCATCCAAACTTCTCTACCCTAGCATCCAGCAATCAGCATCTTCTGATGCTGACGACACTCGACACAGTCGTCAAGCGCACAACAACGAGCCTTTCAACGCTCCACTCCGCAAGCACCTCCTCCTTCTGGGCAGCCGCCACAAGAGGCTGCTCGTTGCCGACAGGGAATCTCAGAAGACATTCGCTCAGCAGGGCACTTTCCTCATGGATCAACTCTCGGAACTGCTACAGCTTCTCTACACTCTCAACGCCTTGGAAGAGCGGGAAGAGAAAGCGCACAAAGAGAAAGAGCGAGAAGAACAAGAACGAGAAGAGAAAGAGCGAGAAGAAAAAGAGCGAGAGACCAAGACGCAAGAAGAAAAAGAGATGCAAAACCCCAGTCACGACGAGGAAGCCACAAGAGAGGACAAAAGAAGCTGGGTCGATAGCGGAGTGTCCGGTACTCTGGAAGGAGTCTCGGGTGCTGTTGAAGGTATTCGCAAGAAGCTTCGTATTGCCTAGAGCAAGAATGGTTCTGGTTGTGGGACAATAACTGGGACGATTTAGTGTGAACAAGTCTGCAGACAAAGATTCGAGTCGTGAGAACCAGGGTTGCTGGAGGAAACAAGACATCACGAGGGACCATAGACGAAAGCTGTGTCGTGGACTCGGCATACAATTGAAGACATGATACGACAACGCTCAGCTTGGACTGCAGATCGCAGCAGTGATGAGAGCTGAAGTTGGCGTCCTCCAATATGTATGTCATCAAATTGCATTTACACTTTGAACTTTCCTTACTCTGCGATCGTGCTTTTACTTCTCCCTCTGCGGTCGCACACAACTTCCACTATCACCTCTCTGGACTTGCAAGATTGCCCTGGTGAAAGACAAGCTACGTGCCAAATTCCTCGGACAGGCGCAAACGGTCACGAATCGTCTTCATGGCGACAATGATACACAAGGCTTACTATCCACAAGTTGGCCTCGCCGCTGTGGTCATCCTCCACATACAATATCGCTGCAACTTCGACCGTATCATGCAACTTCTAGACCCAAAGAACAGTCCACTTCTACTAGAATCACTTCTGCTAGAATCATCTCGTCATACTTCTTGTACTCGTAAGGCTTATTTCTCCTCACCTTCCCTGCTTTCACTCCTTCGGAGCCGTTGCGGACGACTATCACTTTCACGCCTCTGGTCTTGAAGATCTGCCCTGGTCGGAGATGAGGCATGCCCGAGCCTCTTCTAGAGACTACTGCCACTGCTCCAAGGCAAGAGTAGAAAGAAGGCTGACTATCCTCAGGGGAGGCTTCGCTCCGACTTTCTATCACAGCTCCAGCTGCCAGCATCCTTCAAGTCGGGAAAACGATCCGCATCCGCCATTCTCATCCCCCCAAGCCTCCACGCGCATTTTCACCTTCGTGCAGGACTCCAGCCTTTCGCCGACCGCAGCGTCTGTCGCTGCATCTCCGCGAGCTTCGATTGCTGCATATGCTTGATATTAGCTTATCAAGAAGCCCATTTCTGATTCTTACCTTGATGTGTTTCTCAGCCGGGGATGCAATTGAGACTCTCCAACCTGCGGGAGTTGTCGCATGGGCCGGTTCAGTGTTGACGACCGAGACCGTTTGATTGTAATGTACGCGGAACGTATCTGAGAACAGCAGGACGGGATACAAAACACCGGGGGTGGAAGTAGATGGAGATGATGGAAGCGAAGTTGTTGGGCCGAAGGAGATAGGTTCGGATAGGATGGAGTCGGAGGCAATGGAGCGGGATACGATGGAGTCGAACGGGGTGAAGGTGATTGTGAACGTCGTTGAGTGATGACCCTCCAATTCATCTCTCAGGTGCTCGACACACACAGTCACCAGGAGCGTCTGCGACTGAGGACGTGGAGGACGCGGCTTGCTGACCTTGAAACGAGAGAGTATTGTGGTACTATTTCAGAAATCTGGGAACGCAAGCCAGACGATATAGAGGCTTTCACGGTGTGCTGGTCTACCGATTCTGTATCTCATCACGGCGCCGAGCGTTCTTGTACAGCGCTGGATCTTGTTTCCGGCGAGACCCATGGCGCTACAAAAGTATCGGCTTCACACACGACCGTATCCTCAGCTTAAATATACAGGACCTTGCCTCACAAACTTTCAAGCTTCTGCAGGTGGCTCGGGGAGTCCCGGTCGTCTGCACCCATTGCCCAGGTTTCTTTCCTTCCAGTTCTCCAAAAGCCCTCGCCTCGTCCACCGGCTCCCATCAACAGGATGAAATGTCACGAACTCTAAGAAGCACCGACGGCAAGTTTGCCCGACCCCATCGCAGCAGCTACACATTCGAGCTCCACAGCGGACGTGCCGTGCTGGGAGCTGCTCAGACTGCCTATGCGTAGGATGACTCCAAGGGGATTTTGTCTGCTCATTTACCGCTCGTGCCCGTCACAGCTCCGACACTTACGCCTCCATTACCACAGCATCGGCGCTCAATATGAGAATTCTCAACTTCGGAGTAGCGAGCCATTGCGACAGTGGTCGATCATTGGCTGTGAGATGAAAGCCGTGCTCTAAAGTACGACCAGAGGGAGCTCCGTGCTTCAGATGGACAGGCACTCGCGACAAGTCTTCCCAATCGTTCTCGCCAAATACACGACGAAGTACACATCCTGTTGGAAGGCGAAGATGGGAACGGAGGCAGCACGGTGAATCGGGAGCTTTGAGCACCGCTTGACGAACTCGAACAGTGGAGACGAGGTAGAATGCTTAAGGTGTGAGCTTCAAGACCGAGCACGAAGAAGTCATTTAACACCACGGGAAATGGTAGCACAATCGATGGCCTGTTGATGCTCAGAATCTTGGAAGAAAACATGCATCACAACATCACAGTGCTCTGAACATGGTTCAGATGGGAAGCGGTGACCCAAAGGTCGTGCAAGTGTAGAGTGATATGGTTGGTGATACTGAAAAAGCGATTTGTAGCATTACTGACCCAATGGACGGCGCTCCTACAGCGCTGAGGATGACAATACAAGAGGAGACGTCTTGCTACCACCATCTCCTCCTGTTCCAAGGCTAGTCGAACAATTGCTGCAAGAGTATTTGCGACAGGAAGATGGAGAAGAGAGCAGGCTTCGCAGAGTTCTGGCAAGCACTGCTGCAGCTACTGACACGTATGGCTCGAATCCGGGACTAAGCACAGAATGAACCATTTGTATCCTGCTCTCTGCTGCAAGCACTTCGAAACGGGAGGGTGGCGAAATGAAGTCGAGATTGTGGTGGTGGCGAAGTGTGCCGGGTTGTTAGGCGATCCACTACCCCAACTAGCCAAATCGGACAAAACATGATATGATACTTCGGCACTATCTTGCGAACGACAAAGTAGGCGTAACCTGTTCGCCACTCATACTCTTCAGGTGCCAACGCTCACACAAGCAGCGATGAGTGCATTGGATGCTGTTCTCCATCGCTCGCGCGAAGCCCATAATCTCCTGATGCTATGGATCTGCTAGTACGCGTAATCAGTCAACCTCTTGCCAAACTCACAGCTCGTGGTTGTCTGGTCTCCGAGCTCGTCGCCATTGGATGGAGAGTACGCTGGAATCTCTCTCTGCTGCTGATCCCGTCTGTGCAAGATATAGTCTTCTCACAACGTCTCGTAACGATCGAACTTCAATCATATGTACGCACGCGAGCGATAGCAATGCGCAGGCGCAACCAGGCTTTCAGCGACATCCCTCGTCACTTGGCGAAGATTCCTGGAGGCCTGGCCTGCGAAGGAGTGCTTGAATATTCTGCTGCTACGCTCGAGCGCCGGACTCAACGCGTCAAGGGACGATCGACGGCCGCAGGAACCTCGAAGAGTCTGATACTTTGTACTTGGTCACATCCACCAAGTCAAGACCAACCTGTAGCTGAAAGACACCTGTCGAATATCCCACCAAAAAAGTGGTCGCGTTGGCAGAGTGAGGGAGCAGGTGCGACATTGGCGTAAGGTTTTGAAGTTGACGACGAGGAGAAGATCATGAACCTGAAGGATAAGCTAGCACAGTCCTATGTATGTAGTGTGGTGTAGGACGAGGAAGAGTAGTGTCAATCACATTCAGAAGCACAAAGCATTCTACATCCTGCAATACTTGCTTGCGTCTCCTGTGTGACCCGCTGATCTTCGACTATTCGGCTCGTGCTCCTCATACCAACCGTCGAAACTCGGCAGTCCAGCAACTTGGCAAAGCTGCATAAGGACTGGCCTACATTTAACACCAAGCTCGCCTGCTGCAACAATTCACACGATCTCTTGCGATAGCCGCCTTGACCGACTTCTCCAAGGTTCTCGAGACCTTATGAGCCCGACCAGGAGCAAGAGCCGGCAAGTATAGCAGAAGGGAGACCCTGCACGATCGTCGACCACATTATTAGTGAGGCGTTGGCTTCAGAGGCCTGAGAGAATGCGAAGTTGGGTAGCTGATTGAGCTGGGGAGTTGGACAAGCAAGGACATGGGTAGATGAGCAAACGGGTGAATAGGCAGACGGTCAGCTGGACAGATGGGCAGTAGGCACACCGCCATATGACAGCTGCGTAGCCGAGCAGATGAGCAGCTCGGTTTGAGGGAATGCCACCTGTCGCAAAAAACAAGTTGGGCCCGGGAAGCCTGTGACCCTGAGCGCGAGAGGCTGCAGCCTGTGGGGCTCATCAAGGGAGACCGTAGCATGTCACAGCTATGATAGCATCAACCCGAACGGCTTCGTCCTGAGATCGGGAAGTGGGCTTTGTGAGGAGGTGTTGTGGGAGGTAGGGTAAAAAGGGTGCCGTCGATTCCAAGATCAAGCTTTCATGGTTCTATCTAGGTATCTAGCGTGCTGGGATGAACCTTCGCGCCCGTCTCCTTGCCCGTCTCTGCGCTTATCTCGTCCTCCATCTCGTCCTCCATCTCTTCGCCCGTCTCTGCAACAATCTCTGCACCAGTCTCTGCACCAGTCTCCAAGTCCGTCCCAATCTCATCCTCGCTCGTGCTGCTCACAACCGGCACGTCCGCCTCTCCACCCAACTCGAGTTTGCGCCCCCGGCACAAAAAGCCCATTGGCGATTGTGAGATGTCTTGACCTTTGCGGCGCAGTGTGAGCAATTCCTGCATAAACAGCAAAGGATGTGGGCTGAATGGCAAGAGAGGCTTGGCTGTATCTTCCATAGTGGGGATGGCCGCGGTGGTCCTTAGATCCACCGGGCTGTCGGCACGTGGCTTGTCAAATAGTGCTATGTCGGCATCGCTGTCAGGTTTGGCGTCAGCTGTGCTTGACGGTTCCAGCAGATGGCAAATGGGCATGGCTGGATTGTCGTTCTCCGTGAGCCGGGCCGCAACTGTGCTTGCGAGCATGGGTAGACCTTGCGCAACCGCAGCTGACTCGGAGTTGCCGTCAGTGACAGGAGTGTTCTCCTCCTTTGCAGTGGACGTCGACAAGCCAAGCAGCTGACACAGTGGCACATGCTCATCGTCGTCAAAGTAAAGCCGCCCGGAGAACAGACCAAGATCTAGCACCAGCCAGGCAGGCAAGGTCCAGTTCTTCAAGCGTGGAACGACATACAGAGGCGTGCGACTGGACGAATCACTGGCGCGACATAGCTCACCAAGAACGACTTCGGATTCACTGCATCTCGAATGGTGGGCAGCAGTCGTTCCGCCTCATACGGCGAGATGATCATCGCAGCTTGAGTGGTGGGTGACCAGATGAAGAATGTGACGGGCCGAAGATACTCGTCTCAAGGTAGATGTGTAGCCACGGTCCTTGTGAAATCTGAGGTGACGTAGAGCTTTGAGCTCATCGCGCTGTCGTTGATGCCGTATTTGCGCCAGATTGACGTCTGCTGGAGTGCTGCAAATGCTTGCTGGAAAGCCTGACTGCCCCAGGCCGACCTCCCAGTCTCAGCAAATTGGCGGACGTCACGATGTAATGGTGGGGTGGCAGCAGCTGTTGCTCGTGGTGGCTTCTTGCGCTGTTGTATGAGCTCAACCTCTACATGTATCTCTCGCTCTTGTTCGACTTCGGAGTGTGCAAGAGCCTGTACGGTGTCAGTGGTATCGCTCATGTCAGCCTTGATCGAATCTAGGATCCTGACAAAGGCGGCGATGTCATCATGAGCTCCAGATTTGATTGCCGACTTCTTGGTAGCGCGCTTTGGAAAATACAGTTCTTCCAAGCTGTACTGCTCCTTTTGCTCCAGAACCTTCAGCAAAGCCGCACGTTGCTCGGCGTCTCTGGATGCATCGTGATTTTCCCTAGTCACCACAGTGCGACGGCAGAAATCGCTGCCTTGGGAGATATATAGC
>Ga0268246_10000741_pt1 | contig 13015 bp, 16 predicted proteins | sample AgamicOrSfe_FD_200242 | JGI IMG/M metagenome (GOLD analysis project Ga0268246, IMG submission 200242) | Agave microbial communities from Guanajuato, Mexico - Or.Sf.e (v2) (version 2) | ecosystem: Host-associated > Plants > Phyllosphere > Phylloplane/Leaf | place: Guanajuato, Mexico | collected...
AATGCTGCCATACTCTCACGCCGACGCTCTGACAAGCAAGAAGCGCAGTTGGGATGTCCTCAAGGATGGTTGTTGAGTTCGAAAATTAATTCTACAGTGTCAAATTGCTCTAAGCGAAAATCTGGGGTAACGAACGCGCGGACTGGTCTAGCTGACGTAATGAAACTATATATATTATCAAAACAAGTTGTGCTTTCATAAATACCATTAACCGCCTGGTTAGCTCAATCGGTTCGTAACTTCAATATGATTATGAAAACCTGGTCTAACAATACTTCAGGTAGAGCGTGAGACTCTTAATCCACAAGATTGGAATCTCAAGGCTGCGGGTTCGACCCCCGCATCGGGCTATCTTTCTACATTGTAGACTGATCCATGCCTGCATTCAATTGCAGTTATCCCGCCACGCAGTCTTCTTTTTGCATTTTTTTTGTTGCGCATTGGAATTAGCCTACAGGGTTATTACGCGCTCTTCGACGCGCCCTTCTTGTTTGGTGTCCACGTCCTTTTCTCTTCAAGAACCCTCTTCACTGCACTCCCTGTCATCTCCTTCTAATCTCACTCTTGCTCGTGCGCGTGCGTGCTGCGACGCGAATCAAATCCTTTTTTTCACCTGGCATTAGCGTATACTGGTGCAACTTCAAGATGCCAGATTTGAGGCAGTAAGTACTGTTCTCGCTATGTCAGGGTAAATCTAATCGATATCTAGGTCATTCGAAGACGGCAAGTTCACCGACTTGAAGCTCGTTTGCGAGGATGGCGTTGAGTTCAATGTCCACAAGGTCGTAGTATGCTCTCAGTCAAGCTTCTTTGACTTGGCCTGCACAGTCGACATGAGGGTAGGTTGTTTGAGTTTACGGCCCCGATGCCCGTGACAACGGTCAATTCGAAACCATGCTAACTATTGTATAGGAGAAGGAAGAGAACCTCATCACCCTGCCAGAATCATCTGATGCCGTCAGAACTCTGCTCGGGTTCTGCTACTCTGGCGAGTATCAGGAGCTAGATAAAGACGAATCGGAAGGGTGTAAAGCATTACACCATGCCGAAGTATATGTCGCAGCCAAAAAGTATCAGATCGACGGGCTGGCGAGACAAGCAAGTCAATGGCTGACGACGGAATTGAGAGTGTGCCAAGAACGACTCGTGCAATGTGAGAGCAGCGCCACGCAATCAAGCGAAGTCACACAGAAGCAAACCCACCAGATCTCTTCCGACAGCTTCGAGGATCTCCTCAATGCCATCTCGGTTATACTCGAAGGAACTCCCGACGACGATAGTATACGAGACCTCCTTCTCCTGAATTGGTCTAAGTTCAAACCTACTGGCGTCTATCGGGCTTCTTGGCTCGAGTTCCTTTGCAAACACCCTGGATACGCTGCAGATGTTATGGAAGCTCAGGGTAAAAGAGAGTCTAAACTCGTGGGGAAAATGGATAAACTGATAGCTCGACACAAGCGAGATATATCTTCGCGAAAAGACAAACACAAATCAATATTATCTCAACAGAAAACCGCGACGGATTCTATAGTAGCTAATTACAAGCGAGCACTTGAATTGAAAGAGATCAGGATAAATCAGGCACAGCAGAAGCCATGTCGTTTATACGAGCAAGCCCTAGATGCCCTGAGTGCGGGTACCACCTCTACCGACCAATGGATCAGTGATCGAGCTAGGACAATGGTTTCGGCCGCACCGCGGGATGCTGCAAGAATAGCCAATGCGCAATCGATCATCCGAGCACATAGGCAGAGTGGTTGATAGCAACTTCTTAGAGAAGAAAATAGCATGATTGGAGAAGTAGGCAAACACTCTGCATTCACCGTCAAGCAAGCCTCTTCTAGGGTCCTTGCTAGATCTTGAGGTCCCCGGTTTGACTCGAGCTGGATGGGTCACATTTATAGGAGAGATGGAAGAACTTGGATCACAACGAAGAAGTAGAGGGTAACGGCACTCTTCAGAGGTTGGATTTGTCATGAGCTATGTGCACATCCAATCCTAAAGGTGCTGTCGTGAAGGCACGACTTGTCTTCTGTTATTCTCCTCACAAGTGATTCCTTGTGGCCTGACGACGAATCCCAGCCGCCGACCCTCGGACATACTCGCCTACCCGCCTCTACATCGCTGCGGATAAGTACGACATTCTGGCCCTCACCGCTGATGCCGCCTGAGTACTTAAAAATGTCTTGTCTGACACCAGCGACGATATTTTGGCACTGCTTCAACGACGTAGTACCGAGACCGAAGACGAGAAAGAAGACGACGCTATGGTCCAAGGATAGCGGGCTCAATGGGAGCGAACTTTTCTCGACCTCACTACTGCTGATGAGTTCCTGCTAGAGAGTACTGATGAGAAGATACTGTCCAAGGAAGTCTTTTCGAGCTTTAGTGGGGTCGTTTCGCGCTTTCGGCGGAAGATCGTGAGTATTAGCAGAGTATTGTTGAGCACTGGCCCGGCTATGCTGTAGATCTTATGGAATATCGGGCTAGGGATGAGTGGATCATGCTCCAAGCAGAGAGAATTGAAGGCGAAAGAGCGTCTGTAGTAGTAGACGAGGCTACCACTTGATCACGGATCAGAGGTCAAAGAGGTTCGAGGATGGGATGTGTCATATAAAGGCTGTGATGCAGAGACCGACGACGACACCCAAGAATGGCGTGTTCGGTAGGAGTGCGGTTTCTTCGACGTTGCCACTGCTACCATATTCTTGCTGGAAAATGCTAGCGAAGATGCCATGCTCCGAGGATACCTCCTCGACATTGAACTGGAGTCTACGGAAGATCGTGAGCATTGGGTCAGCATTATCACAAAGTGGCCCGGTTATGCTGTGGATGTGATGGCACACCAGCCCAAAGATGACTAGGTTTTGCGTCAAGCAGAGAAAATCGAGTATGAGAGAGGGTCTGTAATTGTAGACGAGGCTACCACTTGAGCACAAGAAGCTGGTCATGTCTAGAATTCGTAGTCTCCGATTTGAGTCGAGCTGGATGCGTCACATTCGTAGGAAGAGACACAGAGGGATTACAGCAGAACGACTAGCTAGAGCTTGGCTGAAGGACGGGAGAATGGCAGTCATCGATGTATATAAATTTGGGCATGAACCCAGTCTTAACACATTCAGTGTTAGATGCCGTAACAAGTGCACAAGTCGATCTGAAACATGATCTAGCTGTGTTTCACACGAATGCAAAGGACACCGCCTTTCACATGATCTTTCCGCCAAGGTGGTACTCCTTGCTTCGCTCTCCTTTGCTCGTCTGCAACCTCATTTTGCTCTTGCGTCTGCGCCCGAGTACAGCATCAACTTCATGAACGACAAACAGCACTGTGAACCTGCACGACCAGCAAGCATATCGCACGACCTCATTGTCGTTGCAGCTCTTCTCTTCCCATTCCAGGTTGTTCTCTTGCTCATTCTCGCACCGATCATCCTCATTTTCAACGACATCTGTGCACCTTCTTTCGGGGCCAGCAAGGACAAGATGCCAAATCTCCAGCGGTCCGTCGTGCTCTACAGGTTACTGTCACTGTTCGCGGTCAATAGCTGACGCTGGTGTAGGTCCTTCAAGGATCCCCAATTCTCCGATCTCATCATCGTCTCATCAGATAATGACATATTCTATGTCCACAAGGTTGTGGTCTGCTCTCAATCAAGCTTCTTTCTTTCAGCTTGTACGGTCGACATGAAGGTCAGTGTGCAGAATCGAGTCAGGGAAGACCCTCTTATCTGGAAGAGCTTTATTGCGACACCCTATCGGGTTGTAAGTCTAGATGAGCTGACGGTGCCCTTCAGGAGAAAAACGAAAATCTCATCACGCTCCAAGATACGGCAGCTGTGGTGTTTTCCATGCTTGATTTCCTCTACTCCGGAAGTTACGAAATGCCTCAACTCGGCTCGAATGGGCTTAATGCTGCTCACCAAGCTCAGCTCTATATCGCGGCGCAAATGTACCATATTCCGGACCTGGAGGCCGTCGTGGTTAGCCGGCTGGAGGCGCAGCTCGTGAAGTGCCAACAGGACTTGCCCGAGTTGTCACCGCCTTGGCCTGTCCTTGTCAGAACACAAGAAGAGATAGACAGAATCTTGGAGAGCTTCAAAGCATTCCTTGATGCCATCGGTACCCTCCTAGACAAGACATCCGAGGACGACGTCACAAAGGAGTATCTGTGGGAGCTCGACTGGGGGCATTTTGCGCCGCTCGGCCAGTATCGTGCACCTTGGATTGCCTTTGTCGGCAAACATCCCGAGTACATGGTAGACATGCTGGCATCTCACACCAACAGTCAGTACATGTACCAGATCACTCAATCGAAATCAGCGTCTGGCAAGAGACCCGCCTCGAAATATCCAGCTCCCGCTTCCCTGTTGCATCCATCCTTCGAAGATGATGGATATAGCTGAATGAGGCGACTGCGAAGTGTGTTATGATACAGGAGACCAGTATAGTCCACGCTTCGCAGCACGAAAGGAAGACAGTCACACTTCCGACCCGGGTCGATGAAGAACAACTGTTCCGCACAACGTTGCCTGGTAAATATCTGGTAGAACATATGATACGAAGGTGACTGACGGCGCGACAATGCTCCAGAACGTTCAATGATCGTTATGTATTGGGTAGAAATGCACTTATTCACAATTCTAATCCCAATACTTCATATTCCCATCTAAGCTCCCCGTGACCACCCGACTCGACTCCCTCGGATGCCACGCAATCGTCGTAGCCGCTCCATCGCCCGTTTGGATCTTGTGGTACATCTTGCACGTCTTCCAGTCCCAGAAGCAGACGAAACCCGCACTGTCGCCTGATGCAATCATGCTGCCATCGGGTGAGATTGCCACGTCGATGGCATAGCCGGATGTGTTGTGTCCGCGGAAGGATTTCTGGTGATGTTGTTAGCGTTGTGGGTTGGGGAGAGCGGGGGGAAGACATACTTTGCGGTTCTGTCTGAACTTGCTGTCGCACGAGTAGACGACGATCTGGTTGTCGGCGCTCTGGAAGGCGACGTATTTCCCGCTCGGATGTGGCGCTGAGCGCACCATCGAGAACATGTACGGCTCGGCAATGAACTTGATCGGAACCGGTATCGAGTATTCTGCAGAACTGTCAGCAAGTATCCCGTTAACCCATTCACCATTAACTCACCCCAAGCCCGCAAAGACTTATCATCAGACGTCGTGATAAACCTCCTGTCCTCATCACAAAACGTAATTGTATTCACCGGCCCCAAATGATGATCATACTCCTGCACCGGCTTCCTCCCTTCTGCCCTAGTGTCAAACTGCACAATCTTTTTATCGCTCATACCCGCCAAGAACTCATGCGGCATGCTCGGATTCCACCGCAGACAGTGCGGCGTCGCGCCTGTGCTGAACCTTGCCACACACTGCCCTGTCTCGGTATCCCACTGCTTCATGCTGCGATCGTAGCTGCCAGAAAGGAATGTGCGACCGTCGGGCACGAAGTCGATGTCGGTGACGGCTTTGGAATGGCCGGAGTAGGTACGGAGGAGTTCGCGGGAGTGGTAGACGTCCCAGATCTTGATCTTTGTGTCTGCGCTTGCGCTTAGAAGGAGGTGACCGCTATCAGGGAAGAAGCGCGTTGCAGTGATTGGTTTCGTATGCGATTTCCATGTGTGTACGAGTTTCTTGGGTACGTAGTTCTTTCTCTCTTCGTAGGGAAGTGGCCGACGGAGATCAATGTCCAGGTCCTGAGGAACGTGCATATACGTTCGCCCTTGGTAATCATGCTCTTCTGAGCCATGAAACTCGCTCGTTTCCTTCTCGTCGGATGTTTCGCCATAGTTCGTGCCGGCTTTGGAGGTCGGTGCTGCGGGTTGGGCTTCTAGCTCGTCTTCCTCATATTCGATCTCGACTTCGCTGCCCGACTCTTCAGAACCACTGACATCAGGACGGTGTTCTTCGTAGCGAGCCCAGGGACCTTTGTAAGCGCTGGCGCCGTAGACTACGGATGCGTCGCCGCGGTCTTCACGTTTTCGCTTCTTGGCGGGCGGTTCTGAGGAGAGCAGATGTTGTTGTTGGAATGCGCGATGACCAGATCGGAAGGAGTGTTCGCTGATGATTACTTCTGAGGCTACACCGGTCGGGACACGATTGGGCTTTTTGTCGGAGGAGTTGTCGATTATCGCGGGAGGGAGGAGGTCTTCACGGCGGACTAGAGACATGATTGCCAATGAGAGTGGGAGTGTTCGGGAAAGCTGTTTAAGAAGTTTGGAAGTTTGATGAAGAGGTGGATTTGGAATTGTAGAGGACTGCGGGGAAGTGGGGCAGCGAGGTGGTGGTGGTTTCAGATGTTGTGAGATAGCAGTGGTATACTTGGACTCGAACATAGATTCGTTGTCGCATCATGGGTATATCTAGCCTTTTGTACATCATGATCCCTCGATACGCGTTTCAAGCATAAGTGTCGTTCCAAAGACGTTCTGACTTCGCTCGCCCATCTTTCCTTCGTGCTGTATATTGCGTGCATGACCATCTGCTCTCCGCTTCCTCATCCTCCTTCAGACCCAAGCGTGTTTCGTTCATGATCGGCGCGTCCACGAGTCGCCCAGTCTGTGGTGTCGAGCACAATCTCGTTCTCTTAGTGGTTGTGGCAATTCTAATCCTCGTTGATGAGGGCGACAATCATGCTGTATCCAGTTAGTATATTGTCTGGTCTTTACGAATTATTAGTCTCTTAATGTACCTGTACAAGTAGAAGAAGAACAGTACAAGGTGGAAACCAAGCTTGATGAAAGATTCCTGTGTCGCGTCTATTAGTCTTGCTGCCCATTCCTCCTGTATTTCGATAATGATCTCCTACCTTCTTGTGAACGTTCAGCTTGCGGAAAATCTCGGTCGCGTCAAGCAGATGCGTGTTCTGGTATATCCTGTCATGGTTCAGCATGGAATCTTTTGCCGAAGGCTGTATTGCTCACTTGAACCCATTCCAGGCTGTCAGCGGCAGGTTCAGGATCAACGCGACCCAGTAGCCGTTCACGAGGAATAAGACAGTCAGAACCGCTTGGACGGCAGCTTCGGGAATGATGTATGTGTTGAGGCGGTTGCAAAGATCGATGGGGTTGATGTAATCACTGCAGGATGATCCGTATTAGCTTCTGTCTCAACGCAGTGACAAATAAGCAGTCATGTGCTCGGAGCAATCGAGACGGTATTGGATCCGATATGTGCAGCAGAAAGATGATGGCGTACACTTCTAAGTCGCTGTACATGATGGTGAAGAAGACCTGAAGGAAGAGGTTGACGGCATTGAGCAATACCGCCAGAAGGAAGAGCCATGCTTCTCCCGTCATTCTTGCTTATGTTGCTGTCCGCTGTAGATTTCTTGTTTTGCTCGGTATTACGCTGGGTGATTGAGGATCGCGCTGGTGAGGTATGATCGTGAATATGGAGGGTGGCAGCTTATTTTTCAACAAGTGCCGTCTGATCTTGCGATTCTAGAACGATGTCTGATAGTCAGAAAGAATAAGCTTCTCGTCTGAACAGGCTGTCGCGTGGTTCGTGGTTGTTGGCAATCAGAATGGAAAGCTGGATGCGATTAATAATCAAGCAGTTCAGGGTTCAAGATTGTACGTGCAACAGACATTAAGCCATTTCTTATGTGACTATTTGGAGGTATCTATTCAATCAATGGCCATTCGTGGCTTCAACTGGTGCGGCCGTCGTATCTGTCCCAGGCATTGGCACCTTGCCACCTGGAGAATCTGGCAATCGCGCCGTCAATACCTCCACACCATCCTTCGTAACCAGCATTGTGTGCTCTGAGAAAACATTAGTCAGGAGCTCAACCTTGAGCAGAATCAACACTCACCAAACTGCGCCGACTTCTTCCCATCTACTGTCGCGCTAGTCCAGTCGTCCGGCCACGTTATGCCCTTGTGCGTGCCCAGATTGATCATAGGCTCAATGGTGAAACACATTCCTGGCTTGCACTCACCGACAGCCTTGTTCTTTGCATAGTGAGGAATATTCGGAGCAGTGTGAAACAGCTGATTCACACCGTGCCCGACATATGACTTCACAACGCCACACTTTCTCTCTTTTGCAACCGCTTCAATGGCATTGCCGAAGTCGCGGATTAAGGTGCCTGGCTTGACCATCGCAATCGCAGCATCTAGACAGTCTCTTGAGGCTTCCACAACACGGACAGTGTCGGGATCTGCTAATGCTTTGTCACCAACATAGTACGTCTCATTCAGGTCACCATGGAAACCTCCATGGAATAATGTCACATCCACATTCACGATATCACCATCCTGGAGAACACGCTTGTCGGGAATACCGTGGCAGATGACCTCGTTCACAGAAGTGCAAACTGACTTTGGGAAGTTGCAGTAATTCAGTGGCGAGGGATAGGACTGAGTGAGGTCAGCAGTGCAACTCAAGTCTCAAGATGAGATCTTACATCACGCTCCAGACAGGCGTTGTGGACAATCTCGTCAATATAATCTGTAGTCACTCCAGGCTTCAGAGCTGCTGCCGCTATGTCGAGGACTTCACGAGCAAGCCGACAGACTTTGCGCATGCCGTCCTGCTCTTTCTGGTCGAGTATCTTCACTCTTCGCCCTGTGAATGTCTGTTCTGATCGCGGGATTCCATCTCTAGCATAATCCGGCTTCTTGATCTTGTCTGGGACTTTCCGTGTTTCTGATAGTGGGTAGACTGGTCTTAGGGTGCCAGTGTAGGAGAACTTGGGGTAAGGGTCGTATTCGCCAGTAGCTGGATCAGGTTTAAATACCGCGCTGGGGGTCAAGAGGTTGTGGAGGAAATTACCCTGTGCTTTGTGTATTGTCTTGTGACTACTCTGTAGCACTATTAGTCACTTTTCGGTGAGCTGGTTGTACCACAAACTGAGATCTACCCAGTTCCGCTTGAAGCAATCTTGCGAGCAAAAGAATGACTCCTTCTCCATCTTCTGACAGGTTGGACATTGTAAGGTTCCTGCTTCATTCGAGCAGTCTGCTCCGCTACATGGTCGTCCCATTGTTGTGTGGATGCGCTTGGAGAGGTGTTCTGGGTAGTTTGGCGAAAAACTTTTTGTCTTCGACTGACTATAAGCTGACTTTTCAGAGGTTGAACTACTTGCTGCAGCGGATGTTGCCAGATGCTGAAGTACGATCGCAGTCAGAAAGCAATGTTTAGCAAGTCAGCTCGGAGGGCGGCCGTGGTCACGTGCTCAACCACTTTACGCGCGCCCAGCTCGCGTCTAACCACCTCGGATCTTCTCTTTTCCAATGCGCTGCTGTCGATGTCGCCATCATGCCTCAATTGAAAAGGAGTGTCAGAACTCCACTACTAAAGAATGGCCAGCATATCTCACAGGCGCCGGCGGCGGCGGCAGCACTCAAGGCTGATCGAGTATCCGATATTGAGGACGACGACATCGAGCGCGACCCTGAGTCTGAACCAGAGAGTCTTCTTGGAGATGCCCCAACGAACGCCTCGAAGCAGAAGGCGCAAGTGGGTATAGACCGGAAGAAGCCCATACCTTTGGGCCCATTAAACAACAGGCGCAATGCTACAACACGATCATCGAATCCTCTCGTGCAACCAGCCTCCAGGCCAATGTCCATCAGGCAGCCAAATTCGCCGAAGTCTAGCGCTGGCAATAAAAGGAAAAGAAACAATGTGCCCAAAGGCTGGGAGACTGCAGACGAGCTTCTAGACGACGAGTTCACCACAATCCGTGAAGCATCGGTATCAGTTACGAAAGTGTCAGCGGAATCGCCTGATCAGCTCGACTCTGTTGAATTTGGTTCCAATCTCCTCGGATCACAGAAGACTACATATGCGCGATCTTCGCAGTCTTCCTCTCAGAATATGCCCAATATACATGCAAAGACAGGCAGTCAGAAGAGACCGCGGGAGAAGAAGGGCAAGGACTCCAAGATTGGTCAGTCTGACTTGGGCCCAGGAACGAGAGCAATAATTGACCCTGGCAGCTTTCAAGAACCCTGGAGCGTATAACTTGCCTGCAGACGGTATGCCATCATCCTCTACAGTCTTGAACTCATGCTAAGTAACATCAGAAACACAACCAACAGCAGCATTCAAACCTCCGAAAAGTCGTGGCGTTAGCCTCCCGAAAGAAACATTGCCCGGAGCCAAGTTTCGACTTCCACTGGCAGCCCCCGCTCTTCCTGATTATCACGACATTGTGTCATCGTCACCTTTACCTACTTTATCTTCTCCTCTCAGTACACCGCCACGATTTGCTCGAAATCGGCATGATGATGACGAGCTTGCCTCATCGCTATCTACAACCTCCTCACCCAGTTCCTCTCTGAATTTGACGCATATTCCTTGTCCGATATGCGAGATGCTTGTGGAGCGAACATTATACAATGCCTTCCTGGCCAAGACAGGCCAAGACAAACTCAACACAAAGTCCAAATTGCGCTTCTGCGAAAGCCACAAAGCTGCCAAAGCTCAAGAAAGATTCAAAAGTGCAGATTATCCAACGATAAACTGGAATAAACTACCGCGGCGGCTGGACAAGATGGACAGCATTATTGAAGACATACTATTTCAGCGCACATACTCGACATATCGAGCTAGATTGCAGGAAGCTATAGGTGATGAAGCGATGAACTTCAGGCACGTTCTCCGGAATCCAGACGCAAATCCAGCAGGGATAACGGAGAAGACTGCAGACGAGCTGGCTGCTGCTGCTGATCTTGATGAGCTTGCGGCGCTCACGGAAAACGACATCGCCGGCCTCGACCGTGGGAAGATCAACAGTACGGGGCTGAGATTTGGTATTGCTGGGTACTACGGAGCACGAGGGGCTCAGATGATCATGGATCACGTCATATCTTCCACGCATTTATCACAAAAGCTGCGTGAAGTGAGCGCAAACGAAAGAGTCTTCAAATCAGTCGGCGTGGCAGGCTTCGTGCAAGCAGTCATTATACCCGAGATTGCCTGGAGGTTGGTGCGAGAAGATCTCAACCTAGGGAGTGCTGGTCGAAGAGGCAGAAGCCGGAAAGGTGCAGCTGGAGCGAACCATGAACGAGAAGAAGGAGAGGAAAGGGCAAAACAGATTCTGGTGGAGAGCTGGGAAGTGGGAGAACTGGTCAATGCAGAGGAAGAGTCGGAGATCAGACAGGTTCAGGAGCTATCTGATGACGAAGCATGAAGAGAGCTGGAATGAGAAGACTTTGATGTCGCTTTTGCTTTATGAGGAGCTGGAACTGCAACTGCAACACTTTGGCATTGCGCAAGCATGATGCAATGTACATTTCGATGTGAGCTAGCTAGGCGTAGCTGTTGTGCGACGGCGCTGTTTGCAGCAGTGTCAAATCTTGAGTCAATATCTGAATGGCAGATGTCCAACGCCCTAACGCCGCAAGTATCGACGGGTTGAGGTGCGATGCAAAGATCTCCTGGTCATCTAGACAGACGCGACAAGTGCCGAGTCCAGATTTTTGGCACCTTGGTGTCCTCGATGTGATATCGATGCCCAAGATCTACCTCGTGGTCGAGTCAGCACTCGCAGGGGCAATGGTCCATGTCACTCTGGCGACTGCTGGGTTTGTCGCCGTCATCGTCGCCATTCCACAATTCGCCATCGAATTCCTTGCGACACTCCGGACAGCGGAACTTTTTACCTTCCTCTATTGTCACGGACATGCTCCAGGTGAACTCGCAGACCATGCAGCTGTACTCTGTGTATTGGTAGACATGCTCTTCGTACTCTATGATCTTCTCGACACTTTAGATGGACATGTCGCACGCATATTCGGAAGTACGGTGCAGAAAGTTCGTCCATTCCACGACATACTCTTTCAGAACCACAGATCGCCATGGAATCCTGGCCACTATGCTTCTGATATGATCCTTCTCCCGAGTGTTCTGGTAGATGTGGGTGATAGCCGCAAGGATATCAGAAAACTTGGTGGCCTTGTTCGGCTCTGCAGCGCTCGATTTGGATAGCGCCTGGATAACCTCCCTAAGTGCATCGCGGAACTTTCGCTTCGCAAAGCTTGGCAGGTCTGTAATGCCATACTTGTCGCCTAGCGTGTATAGCTGTGCATGCTGCTGACAGAAACACTTGTCATTCTGTTTCAAGGTGTACTTCTTGGTATAGCAAAATTCAAGCAACTTCTCCACGAGCTTGCGATCTTCGTGCAGCTCGATGCGATTCTCTGCTTGCTCCTATGACTACTCAGCACTGAGCGAAGACGGTCGAGGAGCTACTGCGCTGCTTACCTTCATTGGCACCGTCAACGCTTTTGCAAAGAAGTCGGATGCAGATCCAAGTACGACCTTATGTGCATGGTACTCTTTGCCCTGACAGACTAGCAGAACGTCTGAGAAGAGACCATTGTCGAAACACCTGAGAGCTTTAGCGCATGCTTGAAAGTGGCTGCGTTAACATACTGTTTGTGGAAGTCAAGAGCCATGATGAAATAGCGCGTTGCTTTGATACAGTCACAGGATGGAGGTGTAAAGTCTCTTTGGGAAGAGTGGCGTAAGGATTCCGTTCAGACTTCTGTCCTAGCACTGTACAGACAGCCACGTCAAAGGTTGAGTGATTAAGGACGACAAGGTCGGATGATGCAGGATGTGGACAGGAAAAGAGTGAGCTCAAAGTAAAGATCTATTGAAGGTGAATTATCGCGTGATTGCGGGTAAGGCTGAAGTTGCGGCATTGTTTCAGATCCCCTTGAAACAAAAGCTACATATGCACAGATGCACCATTCCTTCGGTAGTCCCCATCCTCGAACCTCTTGCTAAGCCGAGCCGCAATACTCACAACGCTCACCACGAAGGGCCGCCGACGCTGCACTACTGTATCGTGGTCATGTCCATGTCAACTTCCCGAGATGGTGGCTTATTGTCGCAATCACTAGGGCTGAAACGCAGGCTCGTGTCTCGCTTACGACACTTGTAGCATGCAAACATCTCGTCCAGTGCTGCCATTTTCGACATCAGGAAGGAACTTCCGCAGCTCGCACACGTATATACGGTGAGATCTGAGCAGAAGTCGTCAT
>Ga0268246_10000742_pt1 | contig 12950 bp, 13 predicted proteins | sample AgamicOrSfe_FD_200242 | JGI IMG/M metagenome (GOLD analysis project Ga0268246, IMG submission 200242) | Agave microbial communities from Guanajuato, Mexico - Or.Sf.e (v2) (version 2) | ecosystem: Host-associated > Plants > Phyllosphere > Phylloplane/Leaf | place: Guanajuato, Mexico | collected...
ATCCCCTCACCTCCCCAGCAAACCTTCAAGCCCCGCCCCCGAATCAAGGGCGTCCTCCCCGTCCCCCGCGACATCTTCCACAAACGCCGTGGCGGCATCGACAAAGTGACGCCCGAATACCTCGACAATGCCACCTACACCCCGGCACCAAACGACAAGCGCGTCAACAAGCACGACCCCGAAGCCGCACGAAACGACTGGAAAGCCCAGATGGCGGACAAGCGGCGCCAGAATTTGCGGGAAGGGTTGACGGAATTGCATGAAAGAAGGGTGGTGTCGGATGCGGCGAGCACGAGGAGGACGGCGAGAAGGCAGGCGGAAAGGCAGAGACTTATTGAGGCGGCGGAGAGAGAGGATGAACGGTTGACGAATCCTACGACGACGCTGCTGATGCAGTCTATTGCCAGCGAGAACGGCCAACTTCCAGACCCCAACCGCGAACAACGCCTTGCCGAGATGAGGGCGCGTGTTGCAGAGAAGGAAGCCGCGAAAGCTAGTGACCGTCAAGACGCCCTTCACACGCTGTATATGCACGCAAAGGACTTCATTGTCACGGAAGCGCAGCTGGAGAAGGCGATTGATGCTGCATTTGGGACGGCGAATGAGCCCAAGACGTTTGGAAATAGGCAGAGCAGCGTCTGGTCGGAGCAGTTGCCGCAGAGTATACAGGATAAGTTGAATGCGGCGAATAGGTCGAGGGGCACGGTGGCGGATTCGGAGTGGATCGCGACGACGACGAATCAGAGGATTGGGAAGATTGCGGAACAGTTGACGGGTGGGAAGATGGACAATGTGTCTTGAGTAGGGTGTTGACGTTGGGGCTAGTCGATGATGCTACGAGGAGATGTGGGCGTTGTTATATGTATACTAGCATTAACAAGCAAGTCTGGGATGGGGCATCATCTGCGATTCTCGAAAAGACAAAATGCAAGCCCACTTCAAGCAACATCATCACATACCTCTTTTCTCTCTCACTTGCTAGCAGTTTTGCTCAGGACGTGGATCTCACTTGCCGTCGGTACCTGTTCCTAGATTTCTGCTTTGAATCACACACAACACATCTTTGCTTGCTTAACTCGCATGGTGGTGTGGCATTGAAGTAATATGAAACACTCAGTGTGTCTGACCACCACTACTCGCCGTAGGATTGTGATTGAGATCGGTATGAAGATAAGGATTGAAATTGTTATTAGTAGTCGATAGTATACATTTTCCCCTTTCAAGCCTGTAATATACACCTCCTGATCCATCGGTTCCCAGCAATCCAGTCCAGCCCAGTCCAGCCCACTCCAGCCATTTCTTATGAGCCCTCCCACGTATGTCCAATCTATCTAGCCCATCCCACTCGGGCCAAGTCCATAGCATGCTCACGATGTCGCGACAGCCAGCCCATCACCCGGTCTAGCTGGCGTCAGCTTAAGCCTAAGCTTTATCCCCGTCTTGCCGCCGGATATTTGGGTTGGAGTCTGCGTCACTGTTGGGTTGCGCAACTCCGTCGGTGAAGGAGGTGCCATCTGCATTTGCGCCTGCAGCGGTGTTTGAGTCTGCGACGTCGACGCCACACTCTTCCGCTTCTCCTCCCTCCTCGCCCTAGGCTTGACAGGCGAATCCTGCTCGAATTCCCAAGGCTGTGTGCGGGGCCCACTGAAGGTGAATGTCGTATTGGTAAGCATTGGGGTCGTGCCTGGCATCGGTGTCCCCAGTGTAGAGCCGTGCTGCTGATGTTTTGCACGTGGTGGGGTTGTGCTTGCAATGCTGGCAAGCGTTGGGAAAACAGGCGACCTGGAGGTGTTGAATGTTGGGGTGAACGACGGTGTGCTGGCGTGCACGGCGAGGGCGCGATAGACGGGCAGCAGAGCGCGCGATCGTTCTGGAGTTATAAGGGTGGCGAGCTGGATTTTGGACGAAAAGAGGCTGCGTAGGGTAGATGAGAGCGTGGTGAGCGACGGATCGGCGTTGTCGAGGTCATGCCGTGTGGATGGATTTGCCTGGCGTAGAGATTGTGGCGAGTTCGAGGATGGATATGGTAGAGAACGAGATAGGAAGGATGCCTCGTCGAGCTCGGCGAGGTAGGATTTTGCTAGATCTGTGAGGAAGTGGTCAATGGGGTCGATTGGATCGGGGAGCAATATCTCGGGCTTCGAAGCAGGCTGATCATCGTTATTGCTGAGTGGTGGTGATGGCGGGATGATCGTGCTTTGATGCAGGCTCGTTGTTGGGGAGTTCAGTGATTCTGCTCCGACCGGGAGCTTGACGATCAAAGACTTCTTGACCGGAATGCCGGCTTCATAGGGATTCTCGAAAAGCCGGGAGTAGTCCTTGTTTGCTCCACTGCGTCTGGGTCGTATCTCAACCTCGTCGCCGTCAATGCTGTCGTCAAGAGCTGAGGATGATCGGCGCTTCTTGTGGTTGGAGGCAAAGTGATTACCCAGGCGCTTATCCAAGTGAGGTTGGGTTTGCTTTCTAGGCCAGGCATGCTTCGTCTTCATATGCTCGTTAAGACGCCAGTATGGCACGAAGCGAATTTTAGAAGGACATTCTGGTACCGGGCAGCGGTTGAGGCCGGGAGGTAGTGTGAAAGGAGGATCTGTCACCCAAGGGCCATGAATAGGATTTGCATTTTCCGGGTACTCTGAGAGGTGCGATGAGCTTTCCGACGGTGGTGGTGAAGGCAGGAGCGAGTCCATGGTGTATGATATGCCTGCGGCGTTGCTGATACTGCTTTTCTGTGGCAAAGTGATGCTTTTGATGTTTGTGTGATCAAAATGGGTAAGAAGCGTCGTTGGCTCGGCCAAAACGCGAAGTGAAAGTAGCGGGAAAAGAGGTGCAAACAGGGTCACGGTGTCAAGAAGAGGCTATGCGATGCAAATGCGCTGGGCGGTGCGTATAGGTTTTATAGTTGACGGAAGAGTGGATGGTGACATGTATGAGTGTCTTTGTCCGGACGTCTTCGTACACTGAAGATGATTGTGTCTTACAAGGGTAGGCAAGGCAGCCACGCACACATGATGAGCCGTGAGCAAAAGTCGACATTCAGGTTCGACCTCCACCAGGGCATCTCCGCTAGGTGAACATCGACAATCCCTCCTTTGCTGCATCCTCACTCTGCACCTTCGGCTTAGGCAGAAGATGTGATCTGTTACGCTATAAAGATGCCATATTAGCATGCTAAGCTCCCATTCCAATTTTTCACCTGATGCCGCTGCTATTATTCACACTGGCCTGGGTGCACCTTTGGGTGAGCTTGAGGAGCGCGTACCGCATTGGTCCGTGCTAGACCCTGGATTTGGGACGTCCATTGGAATCTCAGAAGACACCTTTAGCGATAGCGACAGCGTAGTAAACACTTGTAACATTGCTCGCTATACACGACATCAAACAAGATGCGTTGCAGTCTATCGACCCTGACCACAGCCGCACTTGCGTGTGCGACAATAGCCAATGCAGCATCCTGGAGCTTCACGGATGCCAGCGTGATCATCAAAACCAAGGGCAGCGCAGTCGATGGAGCATCGAGAGAAAAGTACAATTCCATCCCTGGCAACTTGTAGCACTGCGCAGGCCTCCTAACTTGTGCAGGTTCAACCCTACGTCGCCGCTATCCTCTGCTGTCACGCTGGGTCCCTCAGATACACTTTCCGTATCACTCACCGTCACTGAAGACGACAATGGGAAGAGACCTCACCAGGCATTCCTGACTCTGCAAGAACCTGCCACTGGACTGGAGGAGTCATACGTTGTTGCCGTGAAAGAAACCGGGAAAGGCAAGGTCGAAGTGGTACGCCGAGATAGCTGCAAAACAGAAAAAATACAGACAGTTCTAACTTACCACAGACACACAAGGACCTCCCTAACCAGCTTCTCACAACCGACAAGCCCCTCAAGGCTTCTCTTGTGATCGGCTCCTTCGGTTCATCTACACCATCCAACACCTTTGCCTTCAACGTCTTCGTCAGACGCGACCCTACCTCTTCCCAGCCAGCAACCGACAAGCCACTCCGCTATGGCAAACTTGCCGAGATCAACCACATCTTCCGCGCCGACCCGCAAAGTCCTCCAATGATCATCACTCTTGTGTTCTCCAGTCTTGCGCTGCTTACCATTCCAGCACTGCTTGGCGGCTGGCTGGCCCTTGGTGCGAATGTGAATCACCTGTCCCAGGCAATGAGCAACGCTCCAGTCGCACATGCGCTATTCTTGGGATCGATTCTCGGAATGGAGGGTATCTTCTTTATGTACTATAGCAGCTGGACTCTGTTCCAGACACTCCCACCAGCAACCGTTGCTGGCGTTGTCGCAGTGTTGAGTGGTAGCAGAGCCCTGACAGAAGTACAAGGCCGTCGAGTGGCAGGAAAGCGATGAGTGGCAGATGTAGATGATGTGAAAAAGAATACCTAAAAGCTTGGATTATATACAGCAGCAAGCCTACAATCACCAATTGACTTATTGCTTAGCACGATCCATATACCCTGAGCATCCATTTTCTCTGTAATCCTACAAACTCCTCGTGCGAAGGTGTACCATACACAGGGCACGAAATCATCAGTGCTCCGTGTCCAATGCACTGCTCCATGTGTTTGTACTCGAGTACTTCCAACTTAGTAAGAGGGTCTAACCGGAAACGATCTCCGCATTATCCGCTCTTGAGTACTAAGGTTGAGCCAGCTATGCCTTGCACGTACATCATTTTGCTATAGCTTTCCGTTCGTATTCTACCACATTCTTACCTTTGTGAAAGTAGCATACATCTTCGGTTGAGACTCTTGCCAGGCAAAGCAAGCTTCCAGCATCAAGCGCGTTCAAGCTCGGCGTTCCTGACTCGACAGTGCCAAGAACCGAAAGTTTACTCGGACAAAGTTCGACGGCCGTCGTGAAATTCGGCGTGCGTCGATGGCACGCTCCAGTATCAACGGTGGTGAGAGTGACTGGAAAGCTGAACTGTCTCAGATGGTCGATCAGATCAAAGAAGTCCGTTCGCACGGTGCCTCGCCACAGACTGAGGCCAGCATGATTCGACGGCTCAGCCATGATGGACAGGAGACTGCTGCCATGAAGTCCGTCGTAAATGATATGGATGGTTTGCCAATCCCTGCTGCTGCACGTAACAGTACACCATCGCCTGCTAAACTCGACGCTGAACCCTGGTCACCATCGTGTATGTGTTGTGCCTGCAACACGTAAGCTGACAGCTTCACTGACATTACACAGCATGGACGACGAAACCTATCAAGCAGGATGTTATCTACACAAACCGATCCGATGTAGCACTAGCGCTTGCAAAGCTGGAGCGTCTTCCTCCTATCGTGTCACCCTATGAGATTTGCAAGCTGAAAAACTCCCTCCGTGAGGTTGCTCTCGGTCGTGCCTTCCTCTTACAAGGTGGTGACTGTGCCGAGCTCTTCGACTACTGCGAGGCTGGCGCGATTGACTCAAAAATCAAGCTTCTACTCCAAATGTCTCTCGTGCTCATCTGGGGTGGCAACAAGCCTGTGATTCGTATCGCACGAATGGCTGGTCAGTATGCCAAGCCGAGAAGTAGTCCAACCGAGATGATAGATGGGGTCGAATTCCCAAGTTTCAGAGGAGACATACTGAACGGCTTCGAACTGAATGCACGCAAACCGGATCCAGAACGATTAGTCCAAGCATACTTCCATAGCGCAGCAACACTAAACTACGTACGAGCACAGTTGGCAAGTGGTATTGCAGATCTACACAACCCTCTCTTGTGGGATCTCGGTCATGTCAAGGAGCCGAGTGTGCAGGAGAAGTACCAGCGAATTGTCTCCAGCATAACAGAGTCTCTACGCTTCATGAGCACAATCGGTGCTGATACTGCCGGCCAACTGGAAACAGTCGACCTCTACACCAGCCACGAAGGTCTCCTCCTCGAATACGAACAAAGCCTCACTCGCCTCCTCCCACATCCCTCAAACCACCGCGCTCCAATCCCAGTCCCCCCACCAGCACCCTCACCTCTAGCTCACCGCCACTCCCTCGCTACCCCAACCCTAACTCCCGCCTCACACCAACCCATCCACAGCACGAGCACCACCAACGGCACCATCCCCAGCACCAAAGGCTACTACGCCACCTCGACCCACTTCCTCTGGATCGGCGACCGCACCCGCCAACTCGACGGCGCTCACGTCGAATTCTTCCGCGGTCTCGAAAATCCCATCGGCATAAAAGTCGGCCCGACCATGATCGCCTTCGAGCTCGTCGCCCTCCTCGACGTCGTAAACCCGCGCAAGGAGATCGGAAAAGTAACCTTAATCACCCGCTACGGCGCCTCTAAAGTCGACGCACTTCTGGGCGGCCATATTGAAGCCGTGCGTGCGGCGGGACATACGGTGGTCTGGCAGTGCGACCCCATGCATGGAAATACGATAAGCACGCCGCAGGGGATCAAGACGAGGAATTTTGGCGCGATTTTGGCGGAGCTGAGGAGTTGTCTCATGGTGCATAGGAGGCATGGGAGCTTTTTGGGGGGAGTGCATTTGGAGTTGACAGGGGAAGCGGTTACGGAGTGTCTTGGTGGGAGTGAGGGGTTGGAGGAGGAGGATCTGAGTTTGAATTATACGACGTACTGTGATCCGAGGTTGAATGAGAAGTAAGTCTGATGGACCTGGATGAGATTACAATTGGCATGGCATGGACTAATGATCTGTGTAGGCAAGCGCTGGAGACAGCTTTCCTGCTCGCAGGCTTCATGAAGGGCGAGGAGGTACGGAAAGAGCAGAAGAATGCAAGAGAGATGAGCATATAAGGTCATATTCGAACGTCATAGTAAGCATTTCAAAAAGTTGAGTATGTATGGGCAAGTTGGGAAGGGCCATGGAGTAAGCGTGTCGGCCATGTCATAGTAGTATACATCATACCATCTACAACCAAAAGCTTTTGCATCACTACTATGCCGGTCTGTCTCTCGGAGTCATCAATGACATGCCACACTCTTAGCCGCACTCCCGCCCTCGCTCCCGCCACCAAATGCCATATATCCCACGAACGCGCCCACCGCCACTGCCAACATAACATAGCCATTGTATGTCATGAAGAGGAGCCTGCGATCATTAGCATACGTGCACAATCACAGCGTGCTATCACCACCGCCTGAGGAACCCAACTTACATGATAAAAAACGAATAAAACACCTGTCCTGCATAGAACATTCCCTTGATCATCCTGCGCCGCCGAGTACTGTCTGCATTTGCGTCTCCGGCTCCTGCGCCCGCCCAGCTCCCTGCTCTGAATACTCCTGAGCCGATTAGCGCGTGATCTTGCATGGAGTCGTGGATATCGTCCGCGTCGCCGTCTGCGTCGCTGTAGGAAAGCCCGTTGGGTAGACCTGGGAGAAGCGCGCGTGGTCTCAGTATGTCATGTGTACATAACACTGGATAAAATGCAACGAGACGGGCTTCGCAACGGCATATGACTCGACCACGGTGTGGAACAGGGATGGGACGTGGGCAAGGGAGTGCAGTAGGTGTATACATACTCGAGTCGTGATCTGAGCCATTCGAGCTGTTGGAAGAAGCAGCGTCATAGGATGCGGCTGCAGCGCGGACGGCTTCGTAGCCGGCTGTGAGGGCGATGATGGCGAGGAGGGAGATGAGGAGGTGTGCTGTTGAGCGAACATGCCACCAGTCGAAGATTATGCACATGTTGGTGTAGTCCCATGTGAAGATCATCTAGATATCATGGAGTACAAATGAGCTTGGGTTTGACAGTGTAGCATGGAGATAGAAAAGGCGGCTTGTGGGAGTGGTATGTATTGATATGCTGATGTATGGATTGCTGTATAGCTATCTTGGGCAGGCTTGTGCAGGGGAGCTGGCAAGATGGACATGGGTGACTGACATTCATGCTGCACATATCGTTCATGCCTCCTCCCATGTTGCCGTGATCCATCCCGCCATGGTCCATGTGGCTATGATCGTGGTTCATTGTTATCGAGGGAGGGCGATCAGATAGGACGGTATCGAGGGATCGTGCGGGGTGTGGTAGTCGTGGCACTCTTTTCAGGTGTGTGAGGCGTTTCACTGCTCCGTTGGACGAGGTCGTGAGATGCGGTCGCGTGTCGAGGCTATACTGAGGGTGCTGGCATGTATATAGGAGCTTGATAGAAGTGGTTGTATGTTGATAGGGTGTCGATCAGAAGCGCATGTTGATGGAGTCTGGGAGTCTGGGGAAATGTGTTCAGGGTGTGACCATGATTTGACGTCGCCTCCTCACTTTACCTTCAGTTCTACCTGTATACATCCCTATCAACTCGGCTATCTTACAGTCGCATAAGTCTTGACAGTCTCACATACCGTCTGACCACTGTCTCTACCGCCTCCAAGTGATCATGCAATCTCTACGACCATACTACGCCGCTCGGACGGCGGCAATGCTTCAAAGGACTACACGCCCCTCGACCCTTCGATCCTGTCTACTCAGCTCCCCCTTCTCCAGCACGGCGCCTCAACGACTTCTGGCTAGCCCGATGAATCTGCCAAAGTGGTGAGTATGCGCGGCAGCAGGACAAGCAGGACTTGCAGCTGACAGGAACAGGCTTCAAGAAAATTCTCACCTGCTACAACCACCAATCAACAACTACTGCGTCTACAACGACAACGTCACAGTCATGGTAAGATGCAGAGCAAGGAAAGTTCGCCGACTCACGGACTGACACGAACAGGTCGTTGGAGGTCCGAACGCACGCACAGACTATCACATCAACGACACAGCAGAGTGGTTTTACCAATACAAGGGCTCCATGCTTCTGAAGACTGTCGACCGAGACGACGCAGGCAAAGAACTCTTTCGTGACATCAACATCCACGAAGGTGATATGTTTCTCCTACCGCCGAACACACCACACAACCCCGTCCGTTTTGCCGATACAGTCGGCATCGTGATTGAGCAGCCACGACCGGAGGGCAGCCTCGACCGTCTTCGCTGGTACTGCCAGAACTGCGGTGAGAAAGTAAACGAGGAAGCATTTCACTGCACGGATCTGGGCTCGCAGATCAAGGAAGCCGTGAATGCTTTCAAGGCGGATAAGGAGAAAAGAACATGCAAGAATTGTGGCACCTTGTGTGATGTTGCACCACCGCCGAAAAGTCAGGAGAAAGCTTGATTTTGCTATGGAAAATGAATGATCATTCTGTATGGAAAAAGGAAGTGCGCGACTAGCCCTGCATTACTATGGTGGAATAGTGCATTCCTCGTATGTTGTGGAATGTGCCCACAAGCAACATGCAATCATCACTATGCTGGCGGTCATCTGTGATTCTCTGACCTCTCTACCGCCAGCAAGAAGCTGCCTTCTTGAGGTGGTTTTCTGGGTGGGTATCTCCTGGGTGGGTATCTCCTGGGTGGGCACGCTTCAGTACTGGTTGAAATCTAGTTCACCCACTACTACGCTGGCTCTCGATGTGCACTATGCAACAGGATAGTTCTATCAGGGTCACCTCAAGTCCAAGAGGTCGAAGGAAGCTCCGACTGATGCATAGCATATGTCTCTTGCCAGCCGGAACCAACCAGCCTTCTCTTTCAGTTGTCGTCCCAATGGTTCTTACTCTGGAAGGTATGTCCTAGGAGTTGGGCTATGTGCCGTCGCACTGGCTGGGTCTTTAAGCTCGCACTTTCAGGAGGAGCGGGTTCGTCAGGCTCCACAAGATATCAAGCCCTGCCGAGCAAGGAGGGTGCCGTCAGAGAGGTGCTGGATCTCGGTCGATGTCATCTTGTCATTGAGGTTCGCGTGTGGTCAAGCGGAGGAAATGTCAGCATCTGGTATGCAAAGGACTACTCGGCTTCGCTTTCAACTTCTCTGCTGGACTCGTCCTCTCTATATGCTAGGCTCGCGCAATTCAAGCGGTCGTGGAATGTGAATCAGTGTCGCGACCTGAAACTGGACCTGCCTGTCATCGCGCAATCGTAGAGCGCCGCATCCGAAGTGCTCGTCGCTCAGGCTCATCTTCTTGTCCTTTCACGATCAAGACATGTTCCGGACCTGGCATGATTGAAAGAATGTTCTTTGTTGTATGAAAGGCTTTGTTGGTGGTCGACGGGAGACAACGAGACTACTGGACAAAAAGATCACCAAAATCCGATATTGCGGGGTCACCTGAAACAAAGAACAGACAAAGGCAGCACTATCTGGGGCGCCAAAAAGAATACAGCGACTGCCTGGACTCTGTTGGCCTTGCAAAAAACGCAGAATACCCTACATATGTATGTCTACAAAGGCAGAGGTTTGACAAAGAGATGCATTTCGATTGTCGAACCCTCGACGGCAGGTACGTGTTCTTGAGCATCACACGCATATCGCCACCGGCCCCTGCAATAGCAACACCTCATCGCGAGGCTTCTGCTCACGGGCTTCGCACAGAGAGAGAGTCAGGACCTGGGCTCAAAAAATGGCAAAAAATTGGCACCTCACCCTGATCTGAGATCAGGAGATCACTGCTGCCAATAAAACCCCGGATGGAGTTTTTGAGTCCAGTCCAGAGTCCAGGTCCAGAAAGACGGTTGCCAGCCGTTTGGTGTTTGCCGTTGCCATTGCCTTTTGCCTTTGCCTGCTGCTTACCGCTGCACCATGAAGGGGAGGAATTTAAGGAGATGGTTGTGACGTACCTTGATGGAAATGAACCATTTTACTGACCTATATATGGTCTGGATTATTCCTGAGGTGCAGCAATTTAGCAGGCCTTTGTGCAAATGCTGTACAGCATTCGCAATGGCTCAAGGAGCTGGCTATATGAGATTTGAGGCAGTGGATGAGCAAACAGTATGGATATCGGACAATGCATCATTGCAGCATTCGCAGCTGCAGCAGCATTCTCTGTTCAATTGCCAGGCTTTCGTGATGCCTCAAGCCGGCTGCTGAGCACAAGTATGAAATTGAAGAGGCCGCAAGATCTGGGTTGGAAAGTGTCGTCCTGAGCAATGACTCAAAGGCCATCTGGCGCAATCGCGCGTCATGATCATTATTGCTGCTGTCTCGCAGTCTTTGTCTATCTATTGGTACAAGGTATGTCCCCGCCACGGTCGCCGCCGTCCGTCCTTTGTCCCCGCCATCCCGCTGACCTCCGTCCAGCTCTTTGATATGCGCCCACCTGGCGTCTTTGATATGCCTCTTTGTTGAGGTCTTTCTTTCTGGCTGTGAAGCCCGCCGTTCTCCTCCCGGCCACCTCCACCACCTCTTCCACCTCCGTCTCCACCTCTTCCTTATCCTCCGTCCCGCCTCCTTTCATGCCGCCACGACCTCCTCCTCTTCCTCCCCGGAGAGTGCCGTCTCCTCTTCCTCTTTCGCCAGCCCCGCCTCCTTCTCCTCCTCCAGCTCCTCCTCCACCTCCGCCTCCTCTCCCGCCACACCCCCGAACTCCAGCTCTTCTTCCTCCTCGGAGCTCGCCGAGGAGCTGGGGACCAGGTTCAAAGAGAACCTGGCCCCCGGTCTCGCCCAGCCCGCCACCTCGGATCTTCCTCCTCTTTCTTGCCCGGTCGCCGCCGCATGCGCGACGGCGCGCCTCCACAACTCCACCCTCCTCTCTACCTCTGCTTGTTGTGGGGCCGGGAGGTGCGCGTTGTCGGGGTGGGATGCGGTGGTGGACATCTGCTGTGGTCAGAAGCTGGACTGATGCTGAAGAGTGTCGTGGAGATCTTACGGTGGTGGTGTCGGTGTCGACACGGTTGTTCTTGGTGGTGGTGTTGTGGTGGTATTGCTGTTGCGCTACTGTCAGTGGCGGTCTGGCTATGGCCCAGGAGAGTACCGTACAAGGAGGAATTGGTGGTTGTAGTTGTGAGTATGATGTTGTCGTGGTGGTGGTGATGCTGGAGGAGGACCGATTATTGCGACACCAAGTCGCCCTGACTCAGGGTCAGGTGACCGCCGCCACACTCCGAAACAGCACACTACAGCACGATACGAAAATGTCTCTGGTCTCCTACGCGCCTGGATAAGCCGTGGCAAAATCACAGGAGCCATAGCCAGGCTAGGCCGTGGCGAGTACCGTGAGGTCAAAAAAGCCGCCACCACACTCGAACCCATGACTACGAAAAGGGCAAAAAAAAGTGGTGTTTCAAAAATTCCCTTCCTCTAGCAGGACCCCCGGCTAGCCCTGGTCCTCAAGGAAGAAGCACAGCTGCTGCTGCCTGCCCCCTACATTTGCCGGGATGAAAATTCTTTTTTCAGCGAGAATATATAGTCTCAATTTATGTGAAATAGGGGTCTGTGACAGTCGTCGACACCAGTACAACACTGTGAATGGCAGCTTGTGCACCTCTTCTCCCTGTGCAGTCGACGTGATACTGAATGCGCAATTAGATCCAGTACAACGTCCTCGAGGCTTTGTGGCGAGTGTCATGCACATATGGATCTGCTACGCGACAGACTTTTTCCTCGTCTCTTTCATGCAACAGAGACGAGGCTAGCTGTGCGATCCGAAGAGCACATCGGCTTGGAAGCATCGTGGCTAGTGTCATGCGCACGCGAAAGATGCCATGCCACACCTATTCTCCACTTCTCTGCCATGTAGCAAACTCGATGCTAGCCATGTAACATGAAATAGCACATCATCTTTGAGGTTTCTTGACGGGTGGCATCACAAATAGACATACTACGACACGCCACTTCTCCTCTCCTCTTACATGGAGCGAGAGCGAGGCTGATTACACAATCCCACACAGTACATCGTCTGGGAAGTTTCGTAGCAAGTGCCAATGTAGAAAAGAATGACACGAAACAGTAAGACTATGTACATTCTCTTAATGATGAAACCCCCAGGATGTCCTACATCCGTCGTCAAACCACCAGTCTAGAACAGTACCGGGATATTACCGTCCCCAAAGTATCTACATCATTACTTCCTCCGCTCACGCCAACACCGCCTGCATATTAATCTGGAAACACGTCATACTGGCCGTTGGCGCCGGAACCGTGAACCCCAGCCTCCAATAATTCG
>Ga0268246_10000744_pt1 | contig 12932 bp, 11 predicted proteins | sample AgamicOrSfe_FD_200242 | JGI IMG/M metagenome (GOLD analysis project Ga0268246, IMG submission 200242) | Agave microbial communities from Guanajuato, Mexico - Or.Sf.e (v2) (version 2) | ecosystem: Host-associated > Plants > Phyllosphere > Phylloplane/Leaf | place: Guanajuato, Mexico | collected...
CTCATCCCGAGATATGATGGGCTTGTTGGTAGTAGGTGAGATTGTCGAGAGCTGTTGCACGGTTTCCTTTTGAACGCGGTCCATTGTGGAGTCTGCTAGGTGGTGAGGCTAAATATCGTCAAGCTGGTATGTTGTCACGGTAGTACAAGAGTTCATACAATAGTAGCAAGATGCCCTGTAGATGAGGACATGACGATCAATGATCGTCATCGCATGTGACCGAGTGACATGAAACGAATTCGCGACAGCAAGGTCTCTCTCAACAACCACATTCTCGCGCCGCACTTTCGCTGTTTCTGCCGTTAGCATTGCTTCGGCTACAAATATCAACATATACCACACCAGTGTTCATTTTATGCAACCTGAAGCCGAAGCAAATATCCAAGACACACGCCCACCAGATCCGCCACACCGCATCCTACAGCAACCTCGGCAATATGGCCTCCTACACGATGATTCATCAAGTCTGCCTTCTTCGCCAGCAGCCCGTCATGGCGACGAGATGCACTCCGGAAGCGAATGGTCACGCTCATCATCCACGACCGAACTCGCAGACGATAATTGGCTGAACAAGCCTGACGAAGTGAATTCGGAAAATCATGGTCATGAAGAGACGGTAGACGACAATGATATACAAGTCACATCTTCTCGCTCGGTCATTCTAAAAACGCGCGCGGATAAGTCACCCTTCCAAGACGTGCCGGAGGGTATGATGAATTGAGAAGCCTGCTTTGGAGGATTCGTACTAAATCTGAAGCAGAGCTACTCTTCCACGTCATCTCGCATCTTTCAGCGGACGACTTGCTAGCTGTCAAGCTGGTTTCACGCCGTCTATACGATGTGGTTAGCTCGCAACATGCATGGATCAATGCTTTTGCACGCTACTTTCCAGGACCTGATGTTCTCGGCATTGCAGTGGACAGCAATTCGACGGCGTTCACCGGCGTCGAAATGAGATCCGAGAAGCGGTCGTTCACACGCCTGAGTGCGAGCGCTACCTGGACAGGGGAGTACCTTCTTCGCACGAAGCTCCTTAGATGTCTGAATCGTGGAAGACCAGCATTGCCATTTGCATGTCCTGCGCCAGGAAAAAGCAACAAAGGGTATGCGACTTTCACCTTCAGCTCTCGTCTGCGATTTGGCATAAGTCATTTGCACGCCAAATTTGGCCCAGTTTTAGATAAGCGTCTTCCACAGTTCATTCACGGATTGGGTGCAGCTGGTACTGTTTCGAGCAGTGACAAGAGAGGCAAGTTTGATGGTTGGGGCTTGGTAGACCGGGCGTCCTTCAACATCTTCACCGAGCTATATCCGGGAACTGCACAATGGGGTGGAGGCACTGGTGAAGTAGTTGGAGTGCCCAATGTCATGGACCTCAGCAGCACTCACGGCATGATACATGGTGAGGGTGTACCTGGAGGCTTTGCATACTATTTGGCCAGTGGTGAGAAGCATGGTCGGTATCTTACGAAATTCCTGGACGAGGGGAGTCACAAAGACAGTATGCCACGATTGTCTTCAGAGGAGGCCTCTATCTGTGCTGTCTGGATCGCCAAGACTCCTGGCGTAGTCAACGTCACCAGAGGACTCGTGGGACTTCTGGTTGGATCATCCAATGGTGTTCTATCTGCATACACTCTTGGTCCGAGCAGTGATCGTGACCAACGTTTTGAGCGTGGAGAGCTCACTGCGAGGTGGATGATTAGCCCTGGCGTACCCATCATCGCGATTGCGGTGGATGAGCAGTTTAGTGAGGTGCGACGATCAAATGGTCGCGTCTGGGCCGTTGTTCTCAATGCGCTCGGTGAGGTATTCACTCTCACAAGTGCTCTAGAGCAAGATGCCCTACCAACAGTCAGCGAAGAAGGTATGCCGTTCGCAAAGGAGACAAGAGCTTGGCGGACTGGACAGACCGCGCCTTGGCGTCTTGTTCGAATGAGCCAGCGTGATGAGCGTCAATCGCTCTCCATCATTGAGGCTGTGCCTGAATACTACAACAAGTCTGTTTGGGGCTCGGCTGATAGTGAAGACTTCAAGGTAATTGAGGCGTGGGCTCGCAAGTCGCCAGCCCAGATCAAAGCTGACTTTGATGGATGGGATATGTGTCGTCGCCTTGAGGTTGACTTTGCTGGTGATGATGGCAAAGGAGCTGGGGAGAACATCATGGTCATCACCTGTGGCGCTGGCGATGACCAGAGCGCCTCGATCATTCGCTATACCAGGTGCACTGTATTCCAGCAGAACGACGTCCACACGTCAGCTGTGCCTGCAACCGCTTCGCAGCCAGAGGAGGTCCAACCCCAGACATCCATCTTCAACAACCCGAGCTGGTCCTTTGATGAGGTGAAATCAGAACACAGCAATAAAACACCCAAGGCTGTAGCTAGCAGCTCCACCGACGGCAGCATCGAATGGCGTCGATCTGATCTAGCGTTCGGTCGTTACAGGAGCATGCTCATCACTACAAGTGCTGTTGACAATTCGTTATATGCTACCACAACTGTGTCGGAAGATCTTGCTCTTCGTAATCAACCTGTTAACCAAGGAGCTAAGGCTAAAGACAGGCGGAGTGACATATCGGCGGATGACTATGCACCTCTCAGAGCTCCTGGGCAGCGGGCAAGGTTCATTGCTGTGGGATCTGGGAGTGGCTCGATATTCCTCTGGGATATTCGGGCACCTCCATCAAGCAATACGAAAGTGGTAAACACTATCAAAACGTTCAGAGTTATACATACAGACTCGCCAGAAATCTCGTCGCTGGCTTTATCATCACTCTATCTGGTCCATGGTGGCTCGGAGGGCTTAGTACAAGCCTGGGACCCCCTTGCTTCCACACTCGAGCCCGTCCGTACGATCTCATCTCGAACCACACTCAATGCACGCCGCCGAGCTGTCATCGCTGCTCAGAACAACCCTATCGTGCAGGTGCAGATGGCGAATACAAGCTATGCCGCAAGTGCTATCTGCCTAGATCCTGATCCCAACATTCTCCGCGGCGTCGTGGCCATCGGTAGTCATCTACGATATTGGAGTTACAGCTCTGCAGATGCTACGGATGAGCTCTCGAAGTCACAGAAACGTCGCATGAATCGAGCGTTGAGAGGATTGAACTCAAGTTCAAGTGATGCATATATCGGCACTCGTCGTGTCTCCATGAAAGGCGTTGTCGGTCAACAGATGGCCGATCGCAACATCGATCTCAAGGAACAGCAGGCAGAAGAGAAAGAGGAGCGTCGCAGAGCCGGACGTTATGGTCTGAACTTGCTTGGTGATGACGCCAGCGAGGAAGAAATGCTCGCCTATGCAAAGCTTCTCAGCCAAGAGGAGCAAGATGATCGTATACGAAAAGCCATGGCTTCACAAGCTAAACTTGGTCATGATGCATCAGAGGCTGAGGTCGAAGCATATCTGAATGGTCTGAGCGAAGAGGACAGAACAAGATGGAGATATGCATCCTGGCAGGAGAGGTTCAACATGCCAGTCTCGTCTGAAGTCAGCACTAGTGGGACACGCTCGTCACCGAACATTATGCCCGCGCACGATGAGGACGCTGAACTCGCCGAGGCTATGAGATTGAGCTTGGAAGGTACTAATGTAGTAGCGTCACCAGCTTCGGATGCACAGAGCTCGAAATACCAGTCACCCAAACGAAGTCTCTTTGGGAATGAAACCCGTGCTGCCTCTGGCACTCAGGACGACGACATAGAAGAAGCTATTCGATTGAGTATGGTCGACGCGTCCATGAGCTCGCCTCCAATCGTTGCCTCTGCATTAAAAGATCGTTCCCTAGACGACATTGACGACGAAACAGCCCTAGCAATCCGTTTGAGCCTCGCCGATCAACAAGGTCAGGTAGCTCCATCATCACCTAGCCTCCAGGGCGGAGGAGTGTCGCTGCATCAGGACGAAGATGACCTTGCGATGGCATTGCGCTTGTCAGCGCTCGAGCACGATGAGAGTGAGCAACCTGGAGGATACAATTTCCGCCATGAACTTGATCAAGACGAATTTCCCTCGCTGAACTCTGGGTCATCACCCTCTGGACCGCAGCGGTCGAGCAGGAGGAAAGGCAAAGGCAAAGATAGGTCAATGTGGTAGTGATCAGATACAGTAGAATTAGGATATAGTCACGAATTCAGCCTCTCGATTAGCGGATTACCCAGCACTCTATCCAACCCTGCCGAATCAGCCAAAAATCTGAAACACCATGTGAAACGCGCGTCTTTGTAATTGGCATTCAATTGTACCTAATCATTTTACTCGTCGGACCACCCAAAATCACGCCCACCATGACAGACGAACCTCAAAGCATCCGCACCTGCTTCGCCTCCGCAGAATCGCTGCGTGCCGCACTGCAGTCCTTCCCAAGCTCCTCGAATTCCACCTACCAAGAGAACCTCGCCTCCGCCATTGCCAAATACCAAGAATGTGTCCGCATCGCCGCCGAGGTCTCGCTCTTCAGCGCAAACGAGACGCTTGAAGATGTGTCATCAGGAGACATACAGTGCGTGTTCAGTCCAATCACAATCTTCCAGGCTGGCCCGCTCGTCACAATCACATTCGTGGCAAGAATGCATATACTGACCAGCTCCCTCTTCGTTGCAGATACCTTACCCTCCACTTCCACATCGCCTCTCTCCTCCTCAAATCGCACACCTCTAGTACCGCCGCTCGAAGCGCGCTCATCCGCCAAGCACGCGCCGAGTACGACAAATACTTGAAGCAGCTCGACAACTACGACATACTCTCCAAGGCTGAAGCACGGCTGTACGAGCAGTTGAAGGAAGCGCCAGACACGTTCTCGACAGCATCGACAACAGACGCAGCGACGCGGCGCGGGACCAAGATTGCGAGGTTCAAGGAGGAAAAGGCATTGAAGGAGAAGATGGAGGTATGTCTGACTGCTTGCGGTGGTGGCATTGCGATTGAGCGAGAGAATATAGAAGAGGACCGAGCTAACGATGCAATAGTACCTACGCAGTAATCCCGCCACACTCAGCACAAACGACGCAGCCGTGCGCGACCTCCACCTCACCAACCTCGCCCTCTGCACATACCAAACCTTCGCCGACCTCGAAGGCATCGCGCAAGAGATCGACATACTCTCACTAGCACCACCGCCAGGCACTGCGCCGCCACATACGGATGGAGCGAATGACACACGAACGCGCGACCGACCTAACGACGGCTACTCCGACCGCGTGGACACAAACCTGAACTCCTTACTCAACTCGGGGCGTGGAGGACCAATATTGAGCAGTTCTGGGCGGCCGCTGAAGCCATTCACGCTGCTGGACTCGAGACAACGGTTACAGCAGGGGGTCTTCAGGCCGGATCATAATTTGCCGACGATGTCGATTGATGAGTATTTGGAGGAGGAGAAGAGGAGGGGTGGTATCATTGAAGGCGGTGGAGAGGCGAGTGGGCGGACGCCGCAGGTCGATGAGGATGATTATCGCGTTGCGGATGCGGCGACGATGAAGGCGAGGAACTGGGATGATTTCAAGGATGAGAATCCCAGGGGAGCAGGGAATACAATGAACATGGGTTGAACGACGGTTTGAAAGAGATCAATGCATTAGGACAGCATAATCTGCCATATGCTGCTGAATCATTGAAGCCGATCTATCGATAATGCATGCCCCTCCAGAAATCCCCGGTCATTCATCGTTCATCCTCTACCTCTATCCTATGATGATCAGCATTTTTCAGGCTCTTGCATGGGAGAAGACTTGAACCTACCCTCTGTGTCGCCAACGCATACCGCCTTCCGACAGTCATTCTCATCTTAGCAGCAGCACTCGACCGATGACGTCTTCTGTTCAGAGAGGTTAGCAGCAGTCAAACAGAACATGAAGGATGTCACAAATCACTGACCAGCAGAAAGTCCTCCTCGTCGCTGAAACAATCTCCATCACTCAGGGGTTCTGCATCCCGGCGAGTAGCATATTTTCAGGTGCACGCTCTTGTCCTGGAATCGGAATAGGCTGTGTAGGCTCGTATCGGTACACAATGATCGGATTGAGATGTTGAAGAGGAGCTGGCATAGTGATACCAGTCAAGACATTTGCAGTCTTTGCCCATGGGATGCCGAAGTTTCCATTGTTGATCATAGGCATTCGGATCTCCGTGATATCTTTGAACCGAGCATCACCAGATTGGATCTGCTTGCTCATCCCTTCAAGCATTGAGGTCATGGCTGTTTCTGTAGCTTGCAGCACCGCTTTCTCATAGCCGATCTTTTCTTCTCGCTCCGTCGGCTTCCCGTAACCAGCCCTGGTGAAGAGACAACCGATCGTCGGACCCGGATGGAAGATTGCCATCGATCTTCCAAGGTCATCATTGTCTTCCTGGTGGCAATATTTCTGATGTGCCCTGAATGCATCAGGGTACAGGTCTTCAAGTTGAGCGGCTACGCCAGCGCCCCAAATGCCACGGCAATTGCAGGCATGGACAATCATAGCTGTTCGCGGAATGCCTGTGAGAAGATTGCCTGTACGACACTCGATCTCAATTTTCGGCAGTCCAGCGTGCAACATGCTCGAGCTCGCTTTATTGAACATCATACACTGGAAGGACCAGTCTGAATTGACGTCTCCTTCAGCAAGTAGGCAGACGACAGCGTTGCACTGATCGTTGTGTTCGTGTTTGAGGGTATGCTCGTGATCGATGTCTTCTATAGTTCTCTCGATTTTAGACTGACTAGGTCCCATGATTGTGAGATAAAAAGCAAGCGATGATGTCACTGGCTTGGGATGCAGAGATGGAAGAGAAGTGAAGTGAAGTGAATCGAATTGACGTCGAAGTCACTTTGAGGTCAGGCGCACCTTCCTGCGCTTTGTTCTTTCCATTTCGTAGCTGCAGTCACGGTAGAAAGGTGAACCACAGATGTTGTAGAGAGCAGCACAACACCTCAATGAGATTTTACTGCAAGACTGTATAGGTGACTGCTCCAACAGCATCGCGAAGACTTAACCATTATCTGAACAATGACTTCAGTTATTTGCTTCTTCATGAGAATTGTGAAGCTGGAGTGAACTGAAAGGTGGTAGACATTCATGCTAAAAAGGGGTACTTCATCCGATTAGTCTAGGTTACCAAAATACGGCAAGTCAATCTCAAGACTTCATCAATTGACGAGCTACACTCGAATTGCCTCCCGCCGCTGCTGTCGTTCTCTCATCCGCACACCCTACTCGATATACACAATGGCGCCCCTCAGCAGAGCCATCGCACCCGCTTCTCGCGCCTGGATCCGTCACACCCTTTCGCGCCCCTCTGCCGTCGCAGTCGCCTTCCCGAAAGTCGGCAACACTCAAACCCGTGGCCGCGCCGATGCCAGCTCCAACCTTCCCGGAAACACTCGTGATGTAGGCAGAGAACACCCTGGCCATGAGGTCAACCCTCGGTTCGCCCCGAACACATCAGCGACAGAGCAGACCAGCAGCACTTTTGACAGCGTTTGGCACCGCAGCGGTGGCACAATGAGAGACACACATCAGATTCCCAGCTTTGCTGCATACAAGAGCAACAAGAACGAGACAACAAACAAGGTCTTCTCATACTTCATGGTCGGTGGATTGGGTGCGATTACGGCTATGGGTGCCAAGGCTACTGTGCAGGGTGAGTTGTAATGTGGCAATCGATGCGCAAGACAGGAAGATGCAGTATGATGATCAGGATGCTGATTGCAATATCAATAGACTTCCTTGTCAACATGGCAGCCTCCGCAGATGTTTTGGCTCAGGCCAAGGTCGAGATCAGTCTCGGTGCTATCCCCGAGGGCAAGAACGTATGTTTTTGCATCAAGCGAACCATTCGCGGCTACATCTGACGCCGTTCTAGGTTATCATCAAATGGCGCGGCAAGCCCGTCTTCATCCGTCACCGCACCGAATCTGAAATCAGCGAGGCACGGGAAACCAAGTGGGAGTCTCTACGTGATCCCCAGCCAGACGAGGACCGTGTCCAGAAGCCGGAGTGGTTGATCATGGTTGGTGTGTGCACGCATTTGGGTTGTGTGCCGATTGGCGAGGCCGGTGACTTTGGAGGCTGGTTCTGCCCTTGCCACGGTTCTCACTACGATATCTCTGGTCGCGCACGGAAGGGACCTGCACCTTTGAACTTGGAGATCCCGCTGTACAGCTTCCCAAGTGATGACAGCCTTGTCATTGGTTGATGGAATATAGAGGGTAGAGGAAGAATCAAAGGTCGAGACGGGCATAAAGCGTTATGCAGAAGTACTGTAATCCTTCAATGCTCTAGCGATCGTCATGGAGGTTTGGAGTCTATGATAGAGTGTGTACAAAATCAACATCTGTGCTATCCTACATTTTGCGCAAATCTTAGTCCTACGCCTCCAACGAATGTGACGGTGTGACCTTCTGGCTTCGAGGGAACTAACACATCGACGCTCCGGATTGAACAGCGTCATATTGCTTGAAGCACTGATTTGGCATCAATGGTGATAGCCGGGCCGCTTGCCTCCTGCTACAGCTTCGCAGCTTTCACCCGTAGCATCCTTGTCCGGTGTACGTACTCTTCGTTGATGCTTTTGCCTGCGCCAGACCCGGGACTCTATTTCTAGCCTGTGTACGCCTTGAATGGTTCGATCCATGTTCACGTCGTTTGTCCGCTCAACTCACAGCCTCCTTAACAGCATTGACAGCCTGCTCAAACTTGCTCGCCTCAATTAGCATCATATGTCCTAACGGCCTTATACCCGCATCCTGAAACGCCCTCTTCGCATCACTCGCCCCCTCATTCCACGGTTTCGTGTACTCGTAATTCCCAAAGCCCACCGCACTCTGCTGAAACACCTCGTCCTCCGGATGGAAGTAAAACGTCTCTCCAGGCCCAACTCCTGCATTACCCTTGCCCTTCTTCGACTTCTTCGTCGCAGGTTCGGGTTCTGCCGAATCGAGCGCAGATGTGATTTCGGTGTAGACCTTGGATAAGATTAGGTAGTGCGTGAATGCATATGGCTTCTTGTCTTCGAGCGCCCAGCCGATTTCTTCCAGGAGCATGGTGTACATGGGCGGCACGATTTGCGTGGGCATGTTAATGAGGCGCTCTGTTAGGATCAGGCCGACTTGCGCCGATGCGCCGCTTGTGAGAAGGGATGGTAGGGTTGCCAGACCGGGGATCTTGGCGCTCTTGGTAGATAGGTATCGCGTGAGTGTCTGAATGACAGGATTCGTGGCATGAGCGTGCAGATTCAGCACGGTGAGAAACGCGAAAGGATCCGTGTCTTTCGTATCCGTCATCTCGACATCTGGTTTTGGCGCATTCGGGTTCCGGTCCATATCTTCAACATCGTCGTCTTCGTCCGCATCTTGCGAGACTTTGACAGTGGAGCCGAGGGTCGGTTGGGAGATTATGAGGTCGGCGAGGGCGGAGAGGTCGAAGAGGTCATTGTCGACGTCGAGGAGTTGACGGAGGAGGAGCTTCAGGCCGTGGAAGTCGATCTCGGCGGGGTCGAACCATTCGAAGTCGACATCGATTTCGTCTTCGTCGGAGTTCTGCTCGGCGTCGAGTTTCCGCTTGTCTTTTGTAGTGGTGGACATTGTATATGCTGCTGCTGTTGTTGTTACATCATGGCATTGAGATCGATAAACTTTTTGGGGCTTTCGGAGGTGAATCCGGGAGACCATTTGTTTTTAATCAGTTTCAGATATTTTTCTAAGTCCTAATTCGGCGACGATCTTATTGAATCTTGAAACGTGAAACTCGAGATCTCCCTGTCGAATCTTGCAGCGAGCACAACTTGCACAACTCTAAGGAAACAGCCTTGTGTGCAACAACACGCAAGACGCGTGTCAAAAAATCATATCAGGTCTCAAAGACACTCTTAACAGCCAATATGAGCACTACCGTCGAAAAGACGACTCCTCATGAGGCGTTTGACACCATCTTGGTGCTCGATTTCGGCTCACAGTACTCCCACCTCATCACCCGACGTCTCCGCGAGCTCAATGTCTACTCAGAAATGCTACCATGTACCCAGAAGCTCTCAGAACTGTCGTGGAAACCGACAGGTGTTGTGCTCTCTGGAGGACCGTATTCAGTGTATGATCCAGCAGCACCACACGTAGATCCGGCAGTATTTGAGCTAGACGTGCCAATCCTCGGAATCTGCTACGGTCTGCAGGAACTCGCATGGCATCACGGAAAGAATGTCCTTGCGGGAGAGAAGCGCGAGTACGGACCAGCTCATCTGCAGTACGAGAAGTACTCTGGCAAGAGCGCGCACGTGAACCAGCTATTTGATGATCTAGAAGAGGGCATGGAGGTGTGGATGTCGCATGGTGACAAGCTCTCCCACCTTCCCACAGACTTTGTGATTGTCGCAAAGACGCCCAACTCACCCTTTGCCGGAATTGCACACGAGACGAAAAAGTACTACGGCATTCAGTTCCACCCAGAAGTCACGCACACACCAAAAGGCAAGCAGATACTAGAGAACTTCGCAGTGAAGATCTGCAAAGCCAAGCAGGACTGGTCGATGGATGAGTTTGTGGACAAAGAGATCGCTCGCATTCGGGCATTGGTCGGCGAAAAAGGTCAAGTGATTGGCGCTATCAGTGGTGGTGTTGACTCCAGTGTGGCGGCGAAGCTCATGCAGGAGGCTATCGGAGACAGATTTCACGCGGTCATGGTTGACAACGGACTACTACGGACGAACGAGGCTCAGAACGTGAAGAAGACATTGGGTGAGAAACTAGGCGTGAACCTGACAGTCATCGATGCAAGTCAGCGATTCCTCGACCTGCTCAAGGGTGTCAAAGACCCCGAGAAGAAGCGAAAAATCATCGGCAACACATTCATCCACATTTTCCAAGAAAAAGCAGAAGAGATTGCAAAGGCAGCAGCGGGCTCAAGCAAGGAGGGAGAGATTGAGTGGCTTCTGCAGGGAACGCTTTACCCAGATGTGATCGAGAGTATCTCATTCAAAGGACCTAGTGCGACGATCAAGACACATCACAACGTCGGTGGACTGCTGGAAGGCATGCACCTGAAGCTGATCGAGCCTCTCCGCGAATTGTTCAAGGACGAGGTTCGCGAGCTAGGAAAGAAGCTGGGCATTCCAGATGAGCTTGTCTGGCGTCACCCATTTCCAGGGCCAGGTCTGGGCATCCGTATTCTGGGCGAAGTGACAGCAGAACAACTACACATACTGCGACAGGCGGACGACATCTTCCTGGAGGAAATCCGTGCAGCAGGCTACTACAGGCAGATCAGCCAGGCGTTGGCCGGGCTCGATCCATCGAAGTTTGTTGGTGTCATGGGAGATAACCGTGTTCATGCACAGGCTATCATACTGAGGGCAGTAGTGACGACGGACTTTATGACGGCAAAGTTCTTCAGGTTTGATTGGGACTTCCTGGAGCGAGTGAGCTCGAGGATCGTGAATGAGATTGATGGAGTGTGCCGTGTGCTCTACGACAGTAAGACCTTCTTTCTTCACGCCTCACGTTTGTGCCTCAAAGCTAATATCATGACAGCAACAAGCAAGCCTCCTGGCACGATTGAGCTAGAATAGTCGGTTGTATTTGCGCTGTCTCCCCCGACTGGTTGCAACAGTGTCCTCAACGAATACCGTGCTGAGATGACCGAGCGCTTCCCTCAGACAATACCAGCTAGCTTATGCTCTTTGATAGAATAATAGATCATATCATGTCTGCTCTTGTGACCAGGTCGGACGTTTAACTTTGCCTACGTCATCCACACAAGCTTCCCCACACCAATCGTCGAAAACCATCCCAAGCACACGTTCTCACTGCTCACTACCCTTGTACTCCTCATCACAACAACAACACCAATACCAGGTAAACAACAAGCTCTCACCAACTCTTTCTCAGCTTCGTATACTTATAATTGTCTTTAGTCAATTCTACCACATCCCACAACCGCAAATATGTCAGGAAACAGCAACGTCGGGTCCGCCTCTGTCTACGAGGCAAAGGACCAGCGCCCCGTGCCCACCAAGAACTCCGACAACATGGACGACATTGCAAAGCAATTCCACGAGGGAAAGGTCGGCAGCCACAAGCCTAATGACCCTAGTACGTTCTGCACCTCATCATACACTCACGCCTCTTTTACCCCTCTTTGGGACTTTCCCCTACCCTACCTCATGATCTGTGCCCTCATGACCAGTACTGACGTACGCGCCCACTCCACAGAGGACGAGCGCAGCATCGCCAACCGTCTCGCCAAGGAGACCGAGGAGGGCGAGCCCGAGGACGAGAAGAGCCGTGAGGCCGAGCTCGGAAAGATCGACCCCACATTGCCTGCAAAGTCGCACGGCAACCAGCCCAGCAAGGGTGCCTTGATTGACAAGGAGATTCAGGACGAGGAGGCTGAGAGTAAGTCCATTTCTTCACCATCAGAGAGTAGAAAGTTTTGGGGAAAGAAGGAAGGGTGCAGGAAGAGTTGCAGGAGAGATGGGGAGGTTGATGGATGTGTGGGCAGGAAAGGAAAGGGACAGGAACGTCCGGGAGGAATGTGAATGTGATTGTGATTTTTGGCTAACGAGGTGTTTCTTCTAGTTCTCGCGAAGAAGGGATCGTTCGGTCCTAAGCAGTAGATATGGGCATACCTGTCTCGCATCTGGCATACTTGCTACGGCTCTCATTGACCGCAGTCAAAGAAGAATATGACAAGGCGACTTTGCTCACCTGACCTTGGTCGAGTTCGAGCATTGCAAGTGGTGGTAGCACGTTCATCTGGCATATGTGTATAGTCTAGTAATGAAAGCATGAAACCACCAATTCTGTTCCGACCCCTGGCATTCGTGTAATCAACGTGTTCTGCGTCGTTATATTTCCTGCAGTGTTCTGTATGGAAGATAACTACAGCAAAAAGATAAGACCGAGAAGTATTGTCCCTCATCATCATTAACATTATTGTTCCATCCCATTCTCTCTT
>Ga0268246_10000746_pt1 | contig 12902 bp, 10 predicted proteins | sample AgamicOrSfe_FD_200242 | JGI IMG/M metagenome (GOLD analysis project Ga0268246, IMG submission 200242) | Agave microbial communities from Guanajuato, Mexico - Or.Sf.e (v2) (version 2) | ecosystem: Host-associated > Plants > Phyllosphere > Phylloplane/Leaf | place: Guanajuato, Mexico | collected...
CCCTCGAACCTCCTTCCCTCCTCATTCCCCGGCAGCGCAAAACGCCGCAAACTCTCCTCTTCCGCGCCTGCTGAGTCGAAAGTGCCCACACGCGGCCCGCTCACCGCCCTGGTCGGCCATACCGGCCCCGTCCGCTCCGTCCTCTTCCACCCCACAGACCCCACAGTCGCATACACAGCCTCCGCGGACCGCACGCTACGGACCTGGGATCTCGTGACCTCTGCGTGCGTTAGCGCACGGACACCCGCGTCGCATACACCCCTGGCTTCTCTCGCCACACTGCCGAGTCTGGGACTGGTGGCTGTAGGGACGACGACGAGTCGCTCTGTGCTTCTTATTGATCCGCGGGAGGGTGCAAGCGGTGCTGGCGGTGGGAGAGCTGTGGTGATGCGGTTGAGGGGACATAGGAACGATGTTGTGAGTCTTGCGGCGGATCCGGGGAATACGTATGGTTTGGGAAGTGGGAGCCATGATGGGACTGTGAGGGTGTGGGATGTGCGTAATGCTGGAGGAGGCGGAGTAGGAGGCGGGGAGGAGGGGACAGGTGCTATTGACGAAAAGGTGGGGAGTGCAACATTCAGACTACCAAGGCGGGGCAACGCAAAGTGTGATAGCGTAGTCGGAGGGGATGGTTGGAAAGTGTTGGGGATGTGTTGGGATCGGGAAGTGGGTATTGTGAGTGCAGGAGAGGATAGAATGGTGCAGGTAGACAAGAGCGTCGAGGGTGCTGCTATATAGTAGAGCAGACCGCGAACGCACGTATGCACCCATAGCGCCACTCTCACACCCGCGCGTGCGCACGTATGCATAGCACCCGCCCCCTCCCCGACCGCTACCCACCCTGGGAGGAAGGTGCTGGTGATCGGGAAGTGGGCATCGTGAGTGCGGGTGAGGATAGAATGCTACAGGTGGATAGGAGTGCGGAAGGTGCTGCTGCTGTAGCATGATAGTAGATGTGATGATGTTGTTGAAATTGGAATGTAATATTACAGGTTACCACTACACGTATCTATGATATGTACGCGTGCGAGTCGAAAATACCGCTATACAGATCCAGTCTTTTGGTAGAAACATAGAGCGCCCACACCTCGCGCAATTGACCTCAGCGCCTCCAACCAACCACTTCCATATCCACCCTTTTCCCCCTTTCCCCTTCTCCTCTGTCCCATCTCTCCACTCACCCAACCCATTCTTACTCATCTCCCTCGAAATCCTCCCCATCTCCTCCCTTGCCGCCCTTTCCTCCCCCGTCCTTCCTGATGGGAATCTTGACACCCTGCGCTGCAAAGCACTTGCTCAATCCCGTGCTCTCTTTCACACCCGGGAACTTCTTGGCAGACCAGACAGTGAAGACGTCGGAGAAGCAGCTCGAGAGCACGGGTGAAACGTCCTGATTCAGCGTGCCGTTGAGATGGCCAACGTTGATGAAGGAGAATTTGAGACTGGTGGTTGCAGTCAGCGCAGTGTTTCAGGGTGATGGGGATGGAATATGGAGTGAGAAAGCGCAACATACCGGAAGCTGCCCTCGGTCCTGACGGAAAGATCCTGCAACACGAACCACAATCCGATGTTTTCGTTCATGTCGGCCAGGGAGTAGGCGCTGACGCTGCAGCTGCCGATGAGGTTGCGCGTGTAGTTGCCTGAGGGGCCGGCCATGGTGGGTTGCATGCCCTGGTTGCCACCTGCTGCGAATTGGTATCTAGAAAACATGTTAGCTCGACCGACTTCTTCACCCTGCCGAACTCATGACATACCCCTGCATCGGTCCCTGATAATGATTATACCCCTGCTGATTCGGATGCATGCCATACCCCTGTTGCCCACCCATCCCATGCATCATAAAACTATGCGTCTGATCCGGCTGCGGCGGGAAACTCGTCGTCGTCGCCATACTGATACTCACACTCGGGCTGGTATTACTATGCTGCACGCAATTCACCGCCGCCGTTCCCTCTGGATTCCACAAGTCCACCTGCAGAATGTAGTGATGACTGTCAATCTGCCCGTAATCGGCCTCTTTCCCGGTGGCGCTGTCGGCGATGACCAGGCGGACACACGGGGGAGGCGTGATTGGGCGGCGGTCCTTGTCGCCAAAGCCGCACATCCGGGCGCGATCTGGTTGTTGGTTGATTTGTAGGGTGTAAGAGAGGCCGTTGCGGTGGCCGGTCATCGGGTCGAGGTTCGGAGACGGTTGTGTCGGCATTGCGGCTTGTTGGCGTGGGTAGGCCATGTTTGAGGCGGCGACGGGGTGTGGGTAGGTCATGTTGGGTTGTTGGTAAGGTGAGTCTTGGGGGACGTCGGCGTATTCGCCTGTTGGCTGTTGGGGCTGTTGGTAGGGGTAGCCTTGGGCGGTCATTTGTTGGGGTTGCTGCATTTGTGGTTGCTGGCCGGGTTCGACCTTGAGGAAGGTGCTCATCGTGAAAGGCGCGGTGGGGGTTCGATGTGTGTTATGCGCTGCTCAAGGATCGTATCGGCGCAGGTAGCTATGCTTTTATCTTGAGGGATGCGCTCAGGCTGCTCTCGGAACTTTGAGCGCGCTCGAATTGGTTCGCGAACAGGACTCGATGTCGATCTCGAGTATCTCGAGTATTCCGAGTCACTTCAAGTAGATCTGACGCGAATGAAAGCAGGAGCCGTCGAAGCAGAGCTGTTGCTTGGCTCTTGAGGTGTTACGCGAATGCTAGAAACTCATTCAAGACAGAAGTATGCTAGTTGCGACACTGGGGACTCGACTGTTCGAGGGTGAACTTGGGAAGTGACTGTGATCGCGTGAGGATCGTGTCGTATGGATAGTTGAGAAGGAGGTCGGATGGCGTTGAATGGCAGAGTGCGTACGTGCAATGGCCTATATATTACAGCAGACGGGGTGTGTTGCAGTGTTGATGCACCTGTTGCTCGACGAGTACCAGTACCAAGATACGAGCTCGTACTTTCACGGAGAGGCTGAAACTCTCAGGGTCCAAACCCGTTCCCTCGCCCTCGCCCGCCTTTGCTTCACCTACACCAAGTATTGTGATTCGTGCGTGTTTTGATTCGTCGCGATTGCCACTGAAGTATGTGAAGTACTCGAGCCCGATACGTGCTGAATAGCCTGACCGATAACTTGACCGTCCAAGATCTCTTGCATTATCTCCAATATCACCAACATGCTTAGAGTCCCACTACGAAACGTGATGCCAGGTTGAGGAGAATCCACCAGCATTGGAGGCCATGATCAGTTCACAACTATGAAGCTTGCGCGACCCCAAGGATGGATCAATAAGGAAGGAAGATTGTAGGCATCGTGTCTGGGCAAGAGATTGTATACCGTTGGCATTATGAATTACATAGTGAAGGGATGGATGACCCTCGTACAGTCAAGTGATATCCTGCATCTTACACACATACCACCTAACCACCCCTCCCACTGAACCATCTCCCGAACCGCCTCTCCTGCGCAATCCCCACCTCCCTCAACACCCTCCACACACCCACCACCAACGCCGGGAACTTGCCCTCCCAGTACGCCAGATAACCTTCCGGCACTTCGCCTACCTTGGCCTTGACATCATCCGGCATGTCGTCCCAATGATGGTGTTTGTTCCTCAATGCCCTTAGCAAATCTGCCAATTTGGCGCCATTGTACTTTCTCTGCTTGCCCAGGGTGTCCGTGAACTTTCTGTCGAGAATGGCGAGGAAATTATGTTCAGGTGGTGGTGGTGCCGGAGCGCCGGCGCCGGACTGGCCATTGGGGAGATGTTTGTGCTGCGCGATGGATGACCAAGTTACGACATTGGGGGCTCGTGGTATGATCTCTTCGGCGCGACCTTCAAGTGCGTCGAGGACGTCACTGGTGCCATCGCGGGTCTCTTGGTCAAAGCGATCACTGGCCAAACTCAGAAACTCGAGACGATCTTCGGCATTCCAGAAGAAGGGATGAGCGAGCACTTGTGCAGCTGTTGGGCGGTCTTCGGGCCGGGGTGAGAGCATCCAGCCGATGAGGTCGATGGTGTCGGGGCCATACATTTCGATTGGGCTGAAGTCATAGCGATTGAGCTTGATATTGCGTTCACGAAGACCAGTCCAACCTTCTTTGTCTTCAAAGGGATGAAGGCCGTGGGTGAGGACGTAGAAGAAGACGCAGCCTAACGAGAAGATGTCGCAAGCTCGACGGACGCCTAATGGTGCGCCATCAGCACCACTGAGCGAGCTGTTGCTTGCAGAGTTTTGTGATCCACTCATGACAGGTTGGCTGATGAGTTCGGGAGCCTTCCAACCGTGTGTACCGGCAGCGGCTACTGTAGCTCCAAGCAGTGTACTGGTGTCATTTGGGAGAACCTTGCACAGGCCAAAGTCCGAGATGACCAATCGTGGGTAAGTAGTCGTGCTGAAGTTCTTGGCATATGCAATGAGGATGTTCTGCGGCTTGATGTCTCGGTGGACGATGCGAAAGCTGTGTAGATATTTCATGCCTTCTGCAAGCTGTCTCAATGCTTTAGGTGCCTCCTTACTGACATCGCCAGCAAGACCTGCGTAACGACTATCAGGAGGTGGCGACATTGGTCCATTGCCCCATAGGTCGAAGAGGCTGCCTTGACAGAGTTCGAGGCCGATGTAGAGGAAGTCCTTGTTCTGCCGTGTACACTTGTACCGGATGACATTGGGATGTTCTTCACTGTGTCCGAGTATGTCAATCTCCTGCATAGCAAGCTCATAGTGAACGTGCTGCATGCGTTTGACAGCCACAGGACGGCCTTCCCAATCTCCTGCATACACCAGGGTTCCGCCGCTGCCACTGCCGATTGGTGGACCGTTCTCGTCAAAGACCAAGCCGTTCAGGTTCGTACGTCCGTCAGTCTCGTAGACAGCCTGCGGTGTGACAGCGACGACGCCATCGACTTTGGTCACGCCTTCACCTATAGCTTCGACATCGTCAACGTTCTCGTCTTCCTGACCTTCTTTCAGTCTCTTACCACCTCGCTTGCCACGATGAGCTTTACGTCCTTTCGGTTTGGGCGTAGGCGTCTCCGGAGATGGTATGATCGGGACAGTTTCTGGATCCACTTCTTTCACCATAACAACTTCCTCGACTTTCTCTTCCAAAGGCGCGGCGACTTCAGTGGCAGGTATCGGCACCTCGGTTTGGAGCTCAAGGTCATGCTTTGGGCCCTTTACAAATTCAGACGATATGGTGATAGCTGGAATGCTCACATCAGGCCCGGGCAGAGTGTCCTCCGGTCTTGACTTCGGGACAGTTTCGTCGTTCTGCAATTCGGTGGCATTGGCTTGGATGTTCTCCTTGTTGTTCTCCGGGGGTTCTACAGCTTCAATTGTGGCAGTCACGAAATCTTCCTCGTTTATCACTTCACTGTCTTCGGCTTCTGCTGCAAGGTCAGGCAATGTGACAAGTAATGGCTCTACCAGTGTAGTCGACTCCGGTTGAGCTTCGACCTTGATCTCCACTTGCGGCTTGATGTTCATGACCTCGTCAGACGTGAAGTCCACCACAGGCTGGATATATTGCTTCAACTTCCGTCTAGCAAAACCCCTATCGGTGAAAGCCATCAACCCGAAGATACTAAGCAGGAATATGACAGCTAGGCCGGAGAGCATTTGTACAATATTATAGTCGTTTGATTGAGGCAAGCCACTTGGAACAAGACCAATCGAATCTCGTCGGTTGTCAAACGCGGGACGATCCGATATACTCTTCAGAACCTCTGGCGGACCTGCGATCAGTGGGATCTCTTTAGGCAGTGCCTCAGCATAAGACAAGGCATGAACACCAATGAGATTCTTCTTGAGCTGCTCCTCTAGTGTGCCCTCGAGCCGAGGCAGGTTGTAGATCCAATCTTCGTTGACCACAGGAGCCATCAAGGCGCCATAGGTGACTAAAGGATACTTTGTCTCGGATAGTGCATACCAGCTTCCAGTTTCAGTACAGTTCACAAACACCCTGCCCTGATCGCCTGGTATTTGACCTTCGCTGCTACTTGGACCGATTGGTTGTGGCAGGATGATTAACGGGGCGTTGGCTGTGGAGGACTCAGTCGGGCGTGCCACATCGAAGACTCGAACCACGGGAGATTCGAGCTTCTGCTGATACCTAGGCTTTTGTTCTGGTGCGGTGCCTTCTGGGTGGTCAAGTGCAACGATCCTTCCGTCGAAGAGACTGTAAATATACCTGTTGTCCTTGGTTGTAGCGTACTGATTGTGCAGATCTTTGTCCCGGTTATTAGGTACCCATTCAGAGTATTTGATAGTGCATATAGGCTCCCCAGTCAGACTGTTCTGTATTCCCACTGTGTAGTCATTCCGTCCAAGGATGAAGGTGCCCCGTGCTGAACATGTAGCACCATCAAAAGACTCGAGATCATCTTCTTGCCGACACATGTCATCGTCAATAACAGTAGACCCAAATGTGTTGAACGTTGAAGTGAATTGACCAGTCCGCACATCGACAGTGAACAGTGCGTTGCTCTTCGCGCCTGTGTAGACTACAGGAGGATCCTCTGCTGCAAATGGAGCCAAATCGTCGACGAGTTGCTTCACTGTAAGACCTAGCTTTTGCATTCCATATGGAGACCCTGGAGTATACCCATACAGTGCACCATCTTGAGAAGGCTCCACAATCCAGTAAAAATCGTTCGAGCTCGTCTGTTGTCCCTTTTCCCGCCCAGACGCGTTCTTTTTGTGGTAAGTCGTCTCGACCATCGGACGGTTCATGTTGAACTCCCATAGATGTTTCCCCGTCTTCCTCTCCTTTGCATAAACACTCCCATCGACAGTCGCCAGGAGGACAATGTCCTCAACTTCCCAATCCTGCAACGATCGCGGTCGCTGTTGCGATGAAAGTCCGGAGGTTGTACCAGCGGACTGTGCAGGAGGTACTCGAACGTCGCCATTATTACGAAGGCGGCCAGAATGAGTGGAAGTTGCTAGGGCGCGCACGTCTGTTCTTAATGCTGCGTCGTCATTATTGTTGTTGTTGTGATGTCTATTCCCTTTGTTGATATTGTGACCCAGGACGTTGGCCGTGTCGTCTTGAGCGTCCGTCCAGGTACTCTTGCCGCGTTGCAGCTGGGAGTAGGCATCTTTCTGTTGCGGTGAACGCTGCTGCCGAGCGTCTGCAAAGAATGGTAGATTCGCGAACAGAAACAGAGCGAACAACACCGTCGTGACTCCAATGCGGGAGTCTGGAGGACGGCTCATGGTAATATGATGAACCCGCCACGGCAGTGACGGGCCATGGATGAATGCTGAATAGCTAGACTTAAGGTGATACTGAGAGGTTGTTAACGAATGCAAGCATGCTCGAGCAAAGGAATGCAATAATTCAAGTGCAATCGCTCAGCCCCTGGTCCCCTGGTATCAATGTCTCCGCAGCCTTGTGAGGCACGTGAGGGTAGGCGCGTCACCAAATTCCGAACCGTCTCTTCTCGTCCTGGGGTCCCCATCATACATGACTCTTCGAGATGATGTTATGTTATTCAGATCAAACTACCGTATAGTTGTATGGTGCACATCAGGTCAACGTGGAGTGCTCTCGCAGGCGGACAGTGTAGCATAGCCCAGCTGAAGAGCCACGTCAACCAGCACAGTATTATGACCTGGGCAAAATATCTAATTCTATATGTGATCTAATCATCATCATACTTGCCCGGAAATTCTCCCATGAGCAAGTCGTCTGGCACTGGGCCTTTGTGGTTTCGCACCCATTCCGTCTCTGCACGAAAGAATATCCACTGTTTTGATGTTAACAAAGGCCAGACTGATCGAGTAGTCTGAGTCTGAACTTACCACCCATCTTCTGAACACCTCCAGCAATTCCAATATAAATATTCCTCCTTCCCATTCATTGATATGATGTAAATGTGGCGATAGCTTTAGACTCCAGGTGCATCGTAAGAGCAAGTCCATGGCGATCACAACGTAGTATATAGAAGGGTTCACAAAATACCGATGGCGCCGTAGTCCATAAGGGTATTCTGGCATCTTCGTGAGCATGTCGAGCGGTGGGTCGCGTTGCTTCTGCGAGAGTGAGAGGAGAGTGAGGTCCCAATCTTTCATGACATCCCACCAGAAAGAGTAGAAGGAGTTCGCAAATACTGCAAGCAGCCTGCAAATACTGTCAGTCGCCTCCTCAACCAGCCATTACTCCAACTACGTACCACAAGTTATACATCGTCGTGTCAGACACTCCGACCTGAGTCGAGTACTGCAGCGCACTAAGTACAGTCACTGGAAACGCTGTTGAGTACTTCAGCGCGTTGGCTAGATGCTGTCCACCCCATCCCGCTGAAGCACTCGCGCCAGCATTAACCCCTTTCCGTACGCGAAAGTACTCGATCATGCATTGTCGAAACCGAATCATGCTTGGCACGCAGATAAGCAAGGGCACAAAGAAGACCCCGCCACAGCTTCTATCCGGCCTTGCTGTGCTGTGTCTTCGGTTGAGCATCATGCACAATGCGACAAAGAGGTCACCGAAGACCTTGGCATACGAAGTGAGGACATCCGCAGCGAGGACATCGCCGAACTTTCCTTCTGATGCTTCAGCTATGCCTCCTATACTTATCCGTCGTAACACCTGGAGAAAGCGGGCTCTTCCGTGCTGTGCCACATTGCTTGGAATAACAAAAGCCGCAATGAGAAAGAGGAGGTAGATATTTGGGAGGATTTCCCAGTTGAGGACAGCCACAGGGTCGCGACGAGTGATGGTCCAGAAGAGTAGTATAGATGCTGCGAGGGGTATTGATAGTAGTGTAGCGAGTCGATATGTTGACAGGTGGTGTGAGATTTGCGTTGCGGAAGTTCGTGATGGGTAGCGAATGAGTGCTGGGACATCCTGACAGGCAAGCAAGTCAGCCTAGTGTCATTCGTCCAGTTTTGCGTGGAGAACATACAATGCGGATGGCAGAGAGATAGTGAAGATTCAGGCCCCAGGCCCATACACCTGGGGTTGGTCAGTTCCTGTAGTGTATCACGAGCGCATACTGCTAACCAAGTACAACAATGATAGAGACTCGATATGGCAGAGGGAAGATCAGACTGAAGGAGTCGACTTCTGACTCGACAACAGGGTCAAGATCTGCCATATCGATCTATACTATCGCCGGGCAGAGAAAGCAAGTCGTGAGGACATGCGCCGATATAGCTGATATGTTGTTTTCATCTGAAACACCCGCGGACGTGTCGTATTATTCCTTGCCAAGCTTTATGTACGGAGTTCAGGCCGGTCGGTAGGAACGAATAGGGAATAGGGGTTAAGAGCACTACTCCGTACGAGGAGTGCTGTGTCATGGTAGACGTTGCGCGCAAACTTGTATGGGCATTGTGGTCATGAAGAGTAGATATTGAAGAATGGTCTGTAACAAGTGGAATTGGTTTATATCCACGTATATATCTTCACGTCGGCTTCAGTGGTGCCCAAGCAGACATGCTACTACTCTCGGTATCATCATCATCGATCAAGCCAGTTTGAGGTCGTGTGGGAAGTCGTGGAGGCGTGCCGTTTGCTATCGTCCTATCCATGGTCGTCCGAGCCATAAGTGAAGGAGATGATGTTGACGAATTGACTACACCATTCCGATATGTTGCTGATGATGACTGCTGTGAGACATTTGCAGCGATGCCAGCCTTTGTTGAGATTCCGGTGCCACCTACTGGGACTCGCCAGATGGGCATCTGGCTAACTTGACCTTGCGTCGCCTGTGGTCCTTTCTGTTCCTCGGTACTTGCTCTCGAAATCGGCGTGCTACTCCCAGTGGCAGAAGCCAAAGACGGTGGCTTCCGTGGTATCATCGGAGGAGCTTTTCGTGCGGCTGACGCTGTCCCATTCGTGCTTACTGAATGTATCGAACCATTCGAGGCATTGCGAGTTGGTGCTCTTGAGTTCATTGCAGGACCCACCGACGGGATTGAGCTCAATAGGGGTTTTCGCACAGATGCTTCGCGTGATGGTAACGGTGGTGCTGATTGTGCATTTGTCGCAGGCTTCGATGCGCCGGATGATGTGATCCAGTCAGGTTGACTACTTGGAGTCCATGGATTGGATGGTCGATCTGGGTTAGGCAACATGCCTTTGCCAGGAGGTTGCAACGTGGAGCGTGCTGGCATACCATTGTCCAACCACCATCTCCTTCTATCTGAGCTTGCCGGAGGAAGGCCAGGCTCGATCGAATCATAACCTAGAAGGTCTTCTTCATCATCACTATCGTCATTCTTGGCATTCGCTGTGGCACCAGCTATGGCTATTTTCCTTTTATCGTAGAGCTCCCTGCTCATCGAAGCTTTGAGCTTTTCGTTCACAATGCTAACCTTGCAAAGAAAAGTAGCATAAACAGGCCGATGATCTGAGAAGCGTAAAGGTGCGGTATCGTAGTTTATTTGTCTCAGATTATTGCCTTTTCGCAGGATTCGATCGCACCAGGCTGGTATCCTTGCTTTCTCTGATGTGTCATACTCGTCAGTCTCGAGGTCGTACTTGTAAGTGGGTGGGAAGAAGATTCGGGCCTCAGCGTAGTGCGGAAATGTCAGTCCTGCCACCATCTGTAGATTGAGTTGATCATTCTCATATAGTGTCTCAAAGTCGTTGGACTTGGCTAGCTTCACAGCTCTCTCGTACGACAACCCTATTCGGTAATTGAAGTCGCCTAGCCAGATTACGGTATCGTGCGCCTCGATCGTTCGACCTCGCTGGAAATGAAGGCCCTGATTGATTGTCCTGAAGTCTCTGTTTCGCTCTTCATAGTTTGCGAATCCTGCTGCTAAGTGGGCAGTGACGAAGCACAAGCTCGTGTTGTCGATAGATAGCCGTATTGCGACAGCTCCTTTGTTCCCAGCAATGCCCGATAGCCCTGTCTGATTGTCAAGTCAGCATTACGGTGCTCACATCTTCCTGTACACGAAAGACTCACCTTCTTAAGACTACCTTCCACATTCTTGATCCTGCCCAAGAGTCTTCTCTTGACAAAGACGGATAAGGATGCACCAACAAGCTGACCACCACGAAGGAGCACATACGACTCTGAACCAGTCTGCTCAGCATATGCATTTAAAGTGCGCTTAACAGCCTTCTCCCACTGTTGCCGCCGTCCTGGTTCTGTAGACATTATCTGCTGAGGGCTCAGCTCCACGATCTCTTGGAAACCTACAGCGACGATTTCAGGATTCTGCTGGTGGCGCTCCAATGGTGGGCAAAGCCAGGAGGATAGATCTGAGTTGATTCCGTTGGTTCTACCATTGAGATTGAATGTGCCCGCCCAGATATGAATGTCCTTCGATGTAGTATATTCTGCAGCTCTACGGGTAAGCTCATTGTTCACATAGTCATTGATAGGATCAAATAAGTAAACTGTCGACTGTCCGATGAGCCGACCGAGGAGCAAGTCCATCGTATTTTGCCTCCCTTTGTCCGCGAAGTTGTTGATGTACAAGCGTGTGGCACTTTTGCGCACATCTGCCAAGGTCCCTGCCAGCGAACTTTTTCCAGACCTTGTATAAGACGACTTGAGAGCTCCAGTGCCAGCATAGATCTTCGATAGAGCATCACCATTATCAGCCCAGAGTGTACCATGTCTTGCGGTGAAATCCGATATCACTCTCTCTTGACGGTCTGTTAGGAAGTGGTCCAGAGCAGCTTGACTGATGATCGTCTGAATCAAGTTTGTACGATCAAGACAGTCCAGACAGTTGGTTCTGAAGACACCTTCCTGCTGCAGCATTGCGACAGATTTCCGCCGCGTAGGGTCGTCTTCGTCGGCTATCCCAGCACTCTCCTCTGACACAGTTCCGGCGAGGAAATATGCAAATCCATCAACAGAATCCTGGATGTGTTTGAGGAGGCCCTTTGCAGCCTCATAGCCTGTGCCCCTTGTTTCTGCATGGAAATCATACCAAGTCTCTGATATAGGTGCTTTTTCCGCGTCTAGTGGATGCCCACCACCAGCGCGGCTGTTTCTTGCAGAATGCTTGATATGGTCACGATACCTTTGTGCCAGTTCTGCCTCGCCGGCCTTTTCCTTTGAGAGCAGATTCACCACATGTACAGGTCCGTACTTTACATCGAGATCCTCAAAGTGCTTGTCAAAGGCAGGCTGGGCCGCTTGTGGTGATCTAGTGATGGTAATCTTCTGTTGTCCTGGTATGAGGCCGGCTGCCTGTTCCCAGAATAGTGGTATAGAACCTCGGACTTGAACGTACGAGAAGCAAATGCCATCTGGGCTCCAGAATATAGTCTCTGTCTCGACAAAGTTGGCAACATTCCCGTCGTCATCAATACCTCGAGCATTGAACCGAGTACCAGCTCTTCTGCATGATAAGCGCGATAACAGTGTTAGATAGCAAGGCAAGCCAGATCGTAATTGCCCACTGATAGACATGGGAGGATTCACTGTCATGGTCGAAGCAAAGCCTCGTATTGCAAAGGTGAGCAATCGCGTAGTGTCAAGTGCATGCTTCTCGTCTTCCGACAGTCTACTGCGAAAATCGACCAGAGGCTGAATCGCGAATGCATTCCAGAGGTAAGCTTGATCAAACGTCTCAAAATCGAACTTGGAAGAGTCTGATGACCGATCTTGCAATCTGCTTGTTATGTCAAAGTCCGCGCTAAAGTAGAAACTGCCATCACTGAGAAGCTTCTGTATCGCCGTACAAGGGTGCTCGAGAGTCGGATCTCGCCTGCCCAAATCACCATTCTCGTCCGCACCCTCCTGGGAATATGCGTTGTGAGGATCATACTGTAGACGATCGTATTCAGCCTTATTGAGACAATAGAAGTCTGTGTTGAGTATTCGTTGCACCGTTTCTCCTGGACGCGCTCCTGCAACCTTTACTGCAGCACTGACAACACATAAAAATATGTCATTATCCACTGTTATCAGTCCCAGCGTTCCTGACACACCCTGTGGACTGATGACTCG